>Ga0256404_1011775_pt1 | contig 11590 bp, 14 predicted proteins | sample RumenRJG_01DNA_FD_185990 | JGI IMG/M metagenome (GOLD analysis project Ga0256404, IMG submission 185990) | Bovine rumen microbial communities from Lethbridge, Alberta, Canada - RJG_01 | ecosystem: Host-associated > Mammals > Digestive system > Stomach > Rumen | place: Canada: Alberta | collected... | reverse complement strand
TTGACCCATAACCCCCTGCTATTACTGGCTCTGTAAGGTTTTGTTCATTTTAAATAAAATCTACAAAACAGTAATATACACCTATACAATATTGTAATAGTTTTGTTTGTTTTTACAGTAAAATATGTCATAAGTGGTAGATAAATTGTTTATTTCAAATTAAGCAAAGCCTTTAAAAAGATCAAAAATAGACAGCTATGTTTCCTGCCAAAATGCAGATAAAACATAGATATCTTTGTTTTTAATCATCCATTGTTATGGTGTGAATGACATCATATACCATTTTATGGATCAATCCTCAGCTTTTCGAAGCCTGAATTTTGTGTTATACGCAGTCTTTAAAACCACTTTTTTGTGGGGGCTGGGGTAGAATCGTAATGATTCGGTATTCTAAAGTACATGTGGGCGAACATAAAAAAAGACGGGGACGAATAATCTCATTAAGATCAATCGCCACCGTCTGTGGTAACAATATTCAATTATGCTATGTCATTTTAACTTCCGGAATAACTTACTATCGCATCATCCCGGCATACCTGAATTCAACTGTCTATAAAGAACTGTTTTTCTTCTGCTTTCTCCGAATCAAGAATACAATACATGCGCCAATTACTACACCGATTGTGTTTAAGATCAAATCATCAACATCCGTATGTCTTCCGAGGCAAAAGAGCTGAGTCATTTCGATAAGTAGAGTAAACCCGGCCCCTGCAAATATTGTTTTTCTAACCGTATCAAGTCTGCTAAAACATATCGGCCATACGATCCCAACCGGTATGAACATTGTGATATTTCCAATAATGTTCATCTTCCAACCATCATACCGGTCTACAAGAAAATAAAATGGAATGAAACTAATCATATCACGGATATCATCTCCAAAGCCAATCTTTAATGTCGGTATCTTTCCATTATCAAGATGGAATCCGAAATATACAAATCTGCAAATAACAACGATACACACATAAACCAAAAGTTGCCGACATTCACGCTTTACTGAAAATGTCTTCGATTTTATCGCTATGAAGCATCGAATGATTATCCATATTATCGTTATAAATAGAAAAAGTTGAAAGTATGTGATCTCAATCATTATCTCCGTGATCCTTAAAACTCCATTTATCGGTTGCATATGCAAATAATCATACTACAATCCTTGGTACAATCACAAACTGATATTGACTTATATCTTTAATAAATACATAGTCAGAAAAAGGAAGCAACCAGTCTGATTGCTCCCCCATAAATCTAAATTATCATAGAATACCCATATTTACAGGAAGAATTTCAAACTCTCCCCTGTTTCCCATATTGCAATGTTATTTGAACAAAACCCTATCTTGTTCATTTTTTGAATTTTTTCTCAAAAAAATTTTTTTGGTTTTAGCTCATGTGTTTTACAAATCCACTGAGAAATCGGCATTACCGAATCCGTCCACAGTGAAGTAAATTCTCTTCCAGGTTCACGAATGTCTCAATCTTTTCAGCATGAATGTACGGATGCTTAACAAGGTATTCAAGAACCTTCTTGTTGATTGTCTCTTCTGTGAACTGCTTCTTATCGAACTCAAATACAGTTCTTGTGAAGTTATAGTTTGGAACTGTTGCAGTCTTCTTTGCTGTTACATCTGTCTTTGGCTTCTTGTCTGCAGACTTCTTAGGGCCACGCTTTGCAACAGCTTTCTTCTCAGTAGCAGTATCCTTCTTTGCTTCTACAGCTGCATCTTTCTTTGCTTTCTCCGTTTCTGTTTGTGACTATGCCATCAACTATCTCACATGGAATCCTGGGAATAGGAAGTCCTCCTGCAACTTCAGGACACACTGGAATTATGTCATGTCCTTCTATGTATTCAGAAACTTTCTCACTGTAATTATTTCCACCGTTGTATTTACAATCCTGTCCAAGAAGGCAGGCACTTACAAGTATTTTCATTTTTAACTCATTCTCTTTGTATTTTCACTTTACAGCTTTATGGTCTTTGATAGAAGCTAACATCAATACTCTTTCTTTATTTCCTTAAGACCAAAAGCGGTTTTGAATGCTTCAATATCCTGTTCGCCCTGTATGAGGATAACCTCATGGAAGACTCCTGTTTTTTTATCCTTAAAGCCTGCGACCTGCTCTCCAGTACAGATTGAAGAACGAATTACAGGGAATTCTTTTTCGGGATCATATTTATATTTCGGCATCTCCGGTTTTCTCTTTGGGAAAATATTGAACATATCCATGACTCCTTTGTTGACTGAACACATCCATCATACCATACCCTGACTCACAAAAAACTTGCTAAAATTCTTTCTATATCATCCAGGCTCCATATATATCCGGAAGGGGACGTTAGTGTTGTATTTTTACTTTCAGTACGATTCAAATCGATTCAAAAAATAAGAGGGCAGCAAATCATAATTAATCTGTTTCTCGATTTAAACAACACTTAAATTCTCTTTAATATTCCGCTTAATTCCTTATCCAAACACTCATCCAATATCCTATCGGCATCCAACTCTCCAAATCCATGATAGAACTCTTCAGCAACACCTCCCGCAATAGCACCTATAGTGTCTGTATCACAAGGAAGACTTAATACATTTCTTATGAAGCTTTCGTAATCCGTGCTTTCATAGAAGCATCTCATTGCTACCGGTACAGATCCCTGGCAGGTTTCATTCCATCTGTAATGAGGAAATATATCATCCAGGCTATAAGCTATGCTGTATTCATAGTTCTCTGGTGGATACTGGCTTAGGACATAGTTAAATATTTCCTGCTTACTATTTCCATGTTTTGCCATCCATATACATGTGGCAGTTACTACAGCACCTTTGATACCTTCCGGGTGATTATGTGAAACTATTGCCGTAGCCTCAGCTTTCCTCTGCATTTCATTATAGTCTTCATAATACTCACCGACAAATGCAACTCTCATGGCAGCCCCATTTCCAAAGCTTCCATAAGGGCTATGATCATTTCCGGCTATCCAACTATAAAACATGCTACCATAGCCACGGTTCGGATACTTCCTTCCAAGTTCGACCATGTTCTCTGTCAGATCAAGACCTTCAATTATTGCTTTCTTGATGGCAAGAATCATTACTGTATCATCAGTAAATCCGACCGGAAGCTTACCGGTCAGCGGAACTGTCTTCCAGTTAAAATCATCTGGTTTGTAAAACTCATATGGAGATCCAAGGATATCTCCGAGTATTGCACCTTTAACTGCCATAACAATCATCTCCTCCTTTGAGTTCTCTCACGCTTCTTATAATCAGCCTTTATATCTTCATCCCATGAACTGCTGTCGAGACATTCGCTCGCCTTTGCCCTTCATGCCAATGAAATATGTTGATCATCTGCCCCTCTGCAGCGAGGCATTTCATATCTCTTGTAATAAGAATACAATTCCGCAATTGAAAAAAGGTAAACCCGGAGTTTACCTTTAACATGAAATCAATCTTTCGACAGCGGATCCAGCCCGTAGTCAAAGAGAACTATATCGATTTTTATAACATTGTAATCATGCCGTTCAATGAAATACCGTACAACCGCATCAGTCTGTGATATGGGTGATAATGCATATCCCGCGATTCTCATAAAATCAATGGTCTCATCGAGATTCAAACGAAGCCCGACAGCTAATGCCAGTACCTTTTTCTTTGATGGATTCACAGTTCCCTTCATGATCCTTGAGAAATACTGTTTAGAGATATTGGCAGCCGCATAAACCTCAGAATTCTTTAGACCTTTCTTATTTATCAGCTTCTGCAGGTGCTTTTCGAAAGACTCTTTGTAAATGCTCTTTAGCATGTCATCAAGGGATGCAGATGAAGCGAAGGCACTATGAGATGCAAAAACATTGTTACCCGGCAGACTTCCTGCCATGGGTAGTCTGTCAAGAATTGAACCGGATGTCGGCAGTACATCTTTATCTTCAGTGACTGCTTCATCAGAAACCACTTCATCAACCGACTCTTCATCCTGAACTCCCCTATAGTCCGAAGCTACCTGAGCCGTCCTGTCGCAGGTATATTCCTCTTCCAATGTCTCAGTAACATAGTCATCATCGATAAAGCTTTTGACTTCTTCTCCCAGCTCACCGGAGATCTTTACAGACTGTTGTCCGAACACCACAAGGATGATCTCCATATCATGTTCTTCAAGAAATCCGGTGAAAGCCTCGACAGCTATCTCCATGGCAAGACGCTGCGGAAACTTATAAGTACCGGCAGCAAGAAGTGGAAATGCTATTGATATACAGTCGTATTCTGCCGCCAGCTTCAGCGATTTATCGTAACATGCTTTGAGAAGTTCGGCTTCACCCTTATTGCCGCCATTCCACCATGGGCCACTTGCATGGATTATGTATCTGGCATCCAGGTCAAATGCAGGTGTAATGGCAACATCACCGGGCATAAGGACACCAATATTCTTCCTCTCAGCCAGAAGTCTGTCCTTCCCGGCAGCCGAATATATTGCAAAATCCACTCCTCCACCGATTGTGACATCCGGATTTGCGGTGTTTACGATGGCATCTGCTTTAACTTTTGTTATATCATTTCGGATGATTTGAAATGGCATGCTGGCTCCTTAAATATTTTCTATTCATCCACGCACTGAGTTGACTGCAGCATCGGGTCTTTTTCAGGATCAATTAAAAAAAATATGATCGTTCTATAGTAGCCGGTTCTGTCGGATCAGGTATATTATTTCCGCAAGCTATAGTTACAGCTGTAAAAACAATGCATAGTGCAATAGTCAGTATTGTTCTCTTCATAATTGATCCCCCCTATCGTCATAAACTGTAGATTTTAGCGAACTTCTTATCACATATTCATCCCAACTAACACAATCCCGGAAATTGCCAAAAGAATTATGACCAGCTTTTTTACAATCCGTTCATCCAATATCTGTGAGCTCTTAATCCCGGCAAACAATCCCATAACCATAAATGGCACAAGAGCTATGGCCTGTTTCAGTGAATTAAGAGTGAAAATTCCAAGTACGGCATACATAACCATTCTTACCGTGTTTTCAAAGATGAAAACAGCACTGATGTTAGCTTTAAATTCATCTGTAGTAGTGGTTACTCTTCCAACATAAGCTGCCAGTAAAGCTCCGATTCCAAATAATCCACACAACAGACCAGATAACAGACCAATGAGGCTTAATACCAGTCTTGATTCTTTAGTCTTTCCATGTTGATATTCTCTTAAAAGCATTTCTACAGCAATAAGAATGACCACTAAACCAAAAAATACTTTTAAATATCTGACTTCTGCATTCTTAAGAAGAAGCGCTCCCGGAATGCTGCCACCCAACACCAACAATGAAAGCGGAATATACACTTTCCGATCAAGCTGCTTTCGATTCCTCCAGGTCAGTATTAAATTTGTGGGGTAGCCCAGCAATAATTCAACCGGTGATATATTAACATTTGCTTCGTCAAAACCTAATACTGCTGTAAAAACCAATGTGTTTGCGAAGCCACAAAGGCCCTTTATATAGAATGCTAATACCGTAGCAAGTATCCACAAAATCAAGTTAAAATCTCCTTAGCATTTATAAGACTATATGTCTTTTCATTATCCCAGCATCCAGGATAAACCACGGTTCAAGTAATCATTCCAGAACGTCCAGTCATGCTTTCCCGGGCCATCTTCAAAAAAGAAATCGGCATTTTCCTTCTTCAGGAAATCCCTAAAATCTGTATTTGCATTATACAGTTCCGGTGAATCATCAGTACCGATTGCCATATAAAGTCTTGGGATTTTCTTACCCTCTCTCTTTAACTTTTCGAATTGAACCTTTGGATTCTTTTCAGATTCCATAAGTTTAGATAAATCGCCAAATATATCTGTGAGCATCTCGACCGGCATAAGGCTTCTAGCTGAAGCATCCCTCTTTACTATATCCTCTAAGTGTATCGCTGAAGACAAGGCAATGCACTGTGAAAATCTTTCCGGATACGCAAATGCAGTATGGATAGCTCCATAGCCGCCCATTGATAAACCTGAAATGAGAGAATCCTCTCGATCAGAGAAGTATCCGAAAACCTTATGGATATAATCCGGCAGCTCTTCTCCTACAAACTGACAGAAATTACCGCCAACATATCCTTTATCCAGGTAGAAAGAATTACCCGTTGTTGGCATGAATACAGCAAGGTTATACTGTATGGCCATCTCCTGGGCTACTCCGCCAAACAGCCAGTCTGTATCAGTGCCGGTTAAACCATGTAGAAGTAACAGGCTTTTCGTTGGCCGTTCATAATGTTTGGGATCTTTGACTTCAGCCATTTCAACATCATTTGGTAACACAAAAGAAAAGTTCGCATGCTGCATTATACTCTGAGCATGAAATTCCATCCTTCCACTTGCCATAATTGCCTCCCTTATACCAGATCCTACTCTCCTATATTCGTTGCATCACTAGCGCATCCAAGTCATCTGTTCTCCGCTCAAAATTAACAAAGTTTTCGATGTCTTTTTATGAAAAATGAGTTCAATAAACTGCCGATTTCTTTCATTCCCACTTCTTCCATACATCCGGCTGATATCCAATCGTAGACAGCTTTCCATTCCTAACAATAGGAGTCTTGATAACCTGCTGGTTCTCGAGTATCTTTTCCAGCTTGTCTTCATCGGCAATGTACCTTATCAATGCCAGAGTATCCTTATCCCTGGCATCGGGATTGATCATGTTCTCAATGCCTCCATTAGCCTGCGCAACGGATGTGAACTCGCCCTTACTCGTCTCCGCTCCGCTTCGGTCGGCGCAAAGCCGATGTCCACTGGACATCGTGCACCCTTCCGGCTCTGGCACATATGTAATGTACGTTGCATTTTTTATCTTTGTCTTGGTGTATTATATGAAGCGTCCAGGACGCAACATAATCATATTTATTATACTATCATTCTGCTTACAAGAGATTCTTTACCTTCAATCATTTATATCAACAAATATCAAGTTTTTCCCAGACATTCCTACTGATAACCGTTTTATAGCTTAATCAAACACTTATATACTATCTGATTAATCCTGAAATCATTTAATGATCTATGAGCCTGACAGTCGTAATAGTTCAGTCCTACAACCGCAATTAATGATTTAGCAACTATCAGTACTCTTAGTGTATTTGCATCTTGGATAGCTGTAATGATATTATGATCACTTAGGCATGTCACGCCAGCTCAAAACTCAATACACAATATGTCTACATACTGTAGTATCATCGTCATTCTCTTCCCAAATAATAAACATAACCCGTCTGAACTAAAAATGGCACACTAAAAGGGGCCGTCCCTCAAGTCTGCCCCCTCAATCAGCTCGGAAAACCCTTAAGAACTTTGTAGACCCGATATATTATCCGCTTTCCAATATTACTATTCGTAACCTCATTTTTCATAAGACAATTATATAAAACATAACCGATTTTTAATAATTTTTTTGCATCTTATGCATTGATTTCACTTATAAAAGGTATATCTTAATCAAGAAAGCGTGCTTTCTTAAGTGAGGCTAACACTATAATCTGAAACACTTGTCGGCTGATGATGCAGTTGATAGTTGGCAGGCAACACTAAAACTTGTACTTTGCTTTATAGCAGTTGGCAGACAACACTAAAATTAGCCATTAAAGAGAGCGAGTCATACAATGGTGTGGCCACTCTCTTTTAAAGTGCAAACAGTTTTAGGAGCTTATATGAGCGGATACACCATAGATGAAGCAAGAAGAATCGCTATAAATTGCGCTTCAAATTATAAATCATCTCTTGAGAATAAACAGTTTATTATTATTTATAGAGACAGAGATTCAAATGAAATCAAACATATAGAAGTAGTTTTTCTTGCAAGAAATTATCAACATTTAACAGGTCTAAACATGATTGATACGAATGGCATCATTCTTGATCATCATTCAGAATTCTTTTATAAGAAATGTGTTGAAAAAAAAACTTAGTTGCAATGAAATAATGATGCGATCAGATGGAACTACTCAGTTGAAGCTCGAAGCCCTCACCGCAATAACCAAATTCACATCTATAACCAAGATAGTTGGTGATAGCAATAACAACCAACCATATCTTTATGTAGAAAAAGTGGTAGGTGGGGTAAATCTATGCCTTGGTCTTAGAATTGACGAGAAAATGCATGAGTTCGTTCCCGTATCAGCGTAAAAAAAAGACATTAAAACATTAACAAACACCCCGTCACAAGTTCTTGCAATATTAGAACGTGATTATGGAGACAGTAATGTATATTCAAGAATACGTCATGTAGCTAAAGGACTAAATTTAGTCACAATAAAATTTCCTTCTGAAGTTTCAGAAAAAATCTCACTTGATAGTTATATACCAAAACAGCAAAAATCCTCTAACTAAAGTTTTTGGTTTATTTAGAGGATTTTTCTTCCATACTTCATATCTGATTGCTTTAATGGGTGTTCTTAATCAATAATTCCTCCATTTCTATCGCATCCCTGACCTGCTTGAGGATCATATTCTTTACTGCATCAGTTCTTACTTTTCCTGCAAATCTCATAAGTTCCTCTTCAAAAGAACCTCTCTCATCGCCAAGTAAAATATAGTCGGTAGTACTGTTCAGTATCCTGGCAATATCTGAATCATTTTTAATTGTCTTTTGTGTGATTTTATGAACCTTATCCTTTGTTATGAAACGTATTTCGATATAACGGTTATATTTTTTCTCTAAATCATCTTTTATAAGCTGTTTGCTGCAATATCCTATTCTTGATTCAGGAATTGTATAACTCTCTCGTGAAATTCCTTGTAATATGGTTCCTCGATGAAAGCAACATGTGATGCCCCTTCGATAATTTTCAGTTCTGAGCCTTCCGGAAGGTAGGCAAGACAGGAATTTATCTGTTCATTGTTTAAATACGGATCTTTATCGCCACATATGACAAGTGTAGGAACAGAGATTTTCTCAAGATCTATCAAAGACTGCGATTTGTCCACACAAAGATCCTGACGACCACCGTTAGGACTTGATTCACCATCGTAATGCCATGAGCTTGAACATAAGAGCTCTATCACTATCGGATCTGTAATCGTTTGGTCAAATGTTCCATCTTCGTTCTTTTGGAAATCATCAGCAGCGTGTTCCCATGTATTATGATGAAATGGCTCCGTTACTTCATATTCACCAATTCCGCATAGAATGGGCGCATATAAAACGAGCTTTTCTACATGCTCCGGATGGCTTGTTATAAACCGGCTGCTTGTTACTGTCCCCCAACTCCATCCGAGTAGGTCGATTTTCTCCTGTCCTGTTACCTGACAAATCTTATTTACAGCAGCATCGATATCTTCAGCTGCATAATCAGAATCAGGCATAAAGCCATCTGTAACTACGCCTGATCGTCCATATCCCGCAATGTCAAGTCTCCACACAGCATATCCTTTACTAGCAAGGAACCGTACAAGGCTATAATCCTTATAGTCGATATCAAATTCATGAGATGAATAAGTCAATCCATGTATCAAAAGGATATTGTTATCAATTTCTGTTCCTTCTGTCTTCGTACAATCAAGATGCAGAGCTATGCCATTTCTCTCAAGCGGTATCTCTTCATAGCTGTATGTCAATTCCGATATATCATCTTGAAAATCAGGTACTTTTTTATTGCTGATACTGAATCCTATATAAACACAAAAAAGAACTATTATTAAAGGTAGTAATATTTTCTTCTTTTCTATTTTTGACATAATGATTTAATTATCCAGTTTTCGTTTGTTATGCTTAAATAACTATAATGATTTACTTCAAAATAATTACATAATGCTTATCATTAGATATATCGGCTGAATCCGAATAATCATCAGTGATTTTGATAGCTCATTTACTACTTATTAGCTGCCTATCCCTAAACATGCTTCTATTATCTTCTTACTTAGATGTGTAAAATCAGTCCGGTCTATGATATAATTTCGAAAATTATAGTTTTTAAAAATCTGCTTTACATCTTCAAAGCTCACTTTGTTTTTCTGTTCTTCCATGATTTCACCTCATACAATGAATTGGCGTTAACATCCTTGTACCGAACTCTATCTGTCCTCGCTGCACTCTTCATAAAATGGGCATGTCAGACAACACTGTCCGCATCTCTTTTCCTGGATTCTTTTCTTTCTGTTTAACCAGTAGATAATACGCCTTATCATCTGCCACCTCCCGGAATTATTTTTCGTCACTATCTTCTCTATGTACCTCTGGCATTTCATTCAACATAAAAACACCTCCTCGTTCTATATACCAGTTACTATCAGATTTTATTTCTGATCTGTTTCTGACTATACAATAAACGATGAGGTGTACTTTAAAAAGGCCACTTAAATTGTCTGAATATTTGCAATTATTTATAAATCAATACAGTTAATCCGCATGTATTCATCCCAAATTTTTTCATTTCAGCCGTTCTTTCAGCATAGTATTTCTCTTTGACACTGTCACATTTCTGACTGCATAAGACAAAGCCTTCTTTGTGCCGACCAACACAAGGATTTTTTTTGCACGAGTTATACCTGTGTAGATAAGATTCCTCTGGAGCATTATGTAGTGGTTCATAAGAACCGGCATGACCACGATAGGATACTCCGAGCCCTGAGCCTTATGAATGGTTGTGGCATAGGCATGAACAAGCTCATCAAGTTCAGTAACATCATACTCCACTATATGACCATCAAAATTCACTGTAAGTGTTCTGTCAGCATCATTGACAGACTCAATGATTCCGATATCACCATTAAAGACTTCCTTATCGTAATTATTCTTTATCTGCATCACCTTGTCGTTTGCCCTGTAGACATATCCGCTACGGTGAAGGCATGGCTTAGGCATGGTGACTTTGCCCCTGCCTTTCATGAAAATCTCTTCCTCCGAAGGATTAATCGCCTCCTGAAGAGCCAGATTAAGGCTTGTTGCCCCAACGACACCTCTCTGCATTGGTGTCAGTACCTGTATCTGCGAAGGCTCCAGGTGGTAGTATTTCGGAAGCTTATCCTTTACAAGCTTCACGATCTCACCGGAAACAGCTTCGGCATCCTCATTCTGGATAAAGAAGAAATCCGTATCTTTTCCGTTACTTATATCCGGCATCCGACCATCATTTATCCTGTGGGCATTCATGATGATGCGGCTGGTCTGTGCCTGTCTGAAGATTCTTGTAAGCCGTATCACCGGAAATGCCATGGAGTCTATGATATCACGAAGAACATTACCTGCACCTACTGATGGAAGCTGGTCAATGTCGCCAACCAATATAAGTCTCATGGTTGCCGGGATTGCTTTCAGGAGTGAGTTCATCAGGATAATGTCTATCATAGAGCATTCATCGATAATAAGAACATCACCTTCAAGTGGATTTTCTTCATTTTTCTGATAACCTTCAGGCGGTTTAAACTCAAGCAGTCTGTGGATGGTCTTTGCCTCCATTCCTGTAGTTTCTGTCATCCTTTTAGCCGCACGCCCTGTAGGTGTATCTGCTAATCTAAAAATAAGTCAGATGGCTCATTGAAAATTCAGTCACTCACAACTCGAAATAATGTATCCTTTCAGTAAGAACTTTTACTGGAA
>Ga0256404_1011774_pt1 | contig 11591 bp, 17 predicted proteins | sample RumenRJG_01DNA_FD_185990 | JGI IMG/M metagenome (GOLD analysis project Ga0256404, IMG submission 185990) | Bovine rumen microbial communities from Lethbridge, Alberta, Canada - RJG_01 | ecosystem: Host-associated > Mammals > Digestive system > Stomach > Rumen | place: Canada: Alberta | collected... | reverse complement strand
GGCTTTGCTCTCCTGTAAGGTCAACGAGCATCTTTACGAATGCCTTCCTGTCGCTGGTCTTGATTTGAATGTTCATAGTGCTTTTCTCCTTTCCTATGTGGATTCGTTTTTTTTGTAGTCTATCTATCGCTCTGAAGCGGATTATTATCAACCCGATAAATTAAACAAATAGATCAGAAGATAACGAGGCCTCTTTCGTCATAAACGCTGCCGGAATCTTCATGGCAGATGCACCGGTCAAGTGCCATGATTGAGGCGACGATTCCATCGATCTTCTCTAAGGACCTGGCCTTCGTAGGCTTCACATTCTCAGCGGCATCAGTATCGACCACAACGTTTCCTGCCATCCACCTCAGCACCGGGTTCCCGCCATGAACGATCCTGCCTTCAAGAAGCAGCTTATAGAACTCCTTCGTAGGCGGGCTCATCGACTTAAAGCCCTGGCCGAACTGGACCATCGTAAATCCGTCACCTTCAAGGTTCTGGATAAGCTGTGTGGCATTCCATCGGTCAACTGCGATCTCCTTAATCTGGTAGTGTGTATTCAGCTCATTGATGAAGGCTTCGATGAAGTTGTAATCAATGACGTTTCCTTCGGTCGCCTTGATGTAGCCCTGCTTGTGCCAGACATCATATGGGACACTGTGATATTTGACTCTCCTTGGTATCGTCTCTTCCGGCACCCAGAAGTACGGAAGCAGGATGTACTTTCCATCCTCTGTATCCGGAGGAAAGATCAGGACCAGAGCGGTGATGTCTTCAGTGCTAGAAAGATCAAGGCCACCGTAGCAGGCTCTTCCTTCAAGCGAACCCATATCGATTTTCTCCGCTCCCTTCATGAATACCAGGTCCGGAATCCACGCAGTCGTGCTGGAGACCCAGGTGTTGAGTCGAAGCTGCCTGAAGATGTTCTCCTCGGCAGGATTTGTAAGCGCCTCGTTGTAGGCTTCCCTCACACGCTCGATCTGAATCGTCTGGCCAAGCGAGGGATTTGCCTTCTTCCAGTTCTTCTCATCATGCCAGTCCTCATCAATCTCTAGGCCATAGACAACCGGGTAGAATGTCGGGTCCACTTTTCTCCCCTTCAGTATATCTTCTGCCTTCGTATGTACCTCGTAGCAGATGCTGTTCCGGTCATTTCCAGCTGTAGTAATGAGAAAGAATAAGGGTTGCTCCCTGGCGTCACCAGAACCTTTCGTAAGAACATCATAGAGGTTTCTGTTTGGCTGGGCATGAAGTTCATCGAACACGAGTCCTGAGACATTGAGTCCGTGCTTCGTTCCAACCTCTGCGGAAAGCACCTGGTAAAATCCTGCGTTGCTGTAATTCACAAGCCGCTTCGTTGCCGCCATGATCTTCGACCGTTTCATGAGCGCCGGAGTCATTTCAACCATCCGCTTGGCTACATCGAACACAATGGATGCTTGCTGACGGTCACTTGCAGCACCATAGACTTCTGCGGAAGACTCTCCATCGGCATAGAGAAGGTAAAGCGCAACCGCAGCCGCAAGCTCACTCTTTCCATTCTTCTTTCCAATCTCTACATAGGCTGTGCGGAACTGCCGCTTGCCATCTGCTTTCACGATGCCGAAGATATCCCTGATGATTTGTTCCTGCCAGGGAAGGAGCCAGAAGCGTTTTCCAGCCCACTTGCCTTTCGTGTGACGAAGGTTCTCGATGAAGTTCACTGCCCTATCAGCTTTGGATTTGTCATAGTGAGAGGTTGGAAGCATGAACTTTGTCGGCTTGTAATCCTTAAGCTTCGGATACCCGACTGGTCTTTCTTCTTCCATCACTTATCACCTCTCAGTATCTTTTCCATTTCATCCTCGACAGGTCCTTCCTGGTTTCCTGCAATGATTCTGGATCTCGAAGAAGGAGTAAGACCGAACTGCTCGGCAAGCTTCTCCATGATCTTCATATAAGTCTGTGCGATAGAGACCTGCGGAACTGTCTGCCAGTATCCGGAAGGCGTCCGGACGATGGTCCCATGCTCCGTGATGAATTTCTCGGCCTCCTGCCATCTGGCATATGCCTGACAGTAAGCTGCGAAGGCGGCCATATCGACTTTTGTAAGGATTCCGATCCGCTCCATTTCTATCGAGAGCCGCTTCCATTCCTTCTTTGCTTCGGGTTCGAGCCACTTCGGACACTTTGGTGCTGTGGTATCAGGCTTCGGCTCGTTACTATTTAATGGTCTCTTTCCTGGATTTCCTTCCAGCTCCTTGATCGCTGTAGGTGTGGGTTTTCTTCCTCTTGTTGCCATCTAAGTCCCTCCTTTCTTCTGGGATACACAACAAGCAGGGAAAGGAAGCTGATAAGCTCAGCTCCTTTTCTCTGCCTGTTCTGCATTTTGTTATGCTGCTTTTCTAACCCCGATGATCCTGTCGCAGTCATCGCTGTAGGCTAAGAATTCTCTCACGGCCTGCTGGCCCGATTCTCCGTAGGAGCAGCCGATTCGCTGCTCGCCATCCTCAATGCTGATGTAGATGATCCTGTATTCTGTCATGGCCGTAAGCCTCCTTTCAGAGGCTGATGCGCTGTCCGGTGATGATGTCGACCACCGTCTCGCCTTCGCCAAATGCTGCCCTCATCTCGGCTTTCTCTTCCTCTGTGGGGCCTTCGTAGTTCTTCCGGTACTCTTCCAGGAAGGCGGCTGTCTCGGCGGCTCTCGCGGCCCGTGTGGCCTCTGCGCTTGCCTTGTCGGTGATGTGGAGGAGCTTCTCAAGCATGTCGTCCATCAGGACCCGGCCGATGCAGTTCCTTGCGACCCCGTTCTCGTCGATGGTAATCTTTCCGCTTTCGAGGTCTGCCTTGACCTTCTCGAGTTCCTTCTCTGCGCTGTTCTTCCAAAATGCTCCAAGCTCTCCGCTAAGTTCTCTTTCAAATCTTGTCATGGTCTTGTCCTCCTTTAATGTGGTGGTGTTCTTTTGTTGTGTCTATATATCACTCTGTCGCCGGATTATATCCAGTAGATAGTGAGTCATATATGTACCAAAGATTGCCGGAGGATTAGCCACATGATTTGTCTATAATATGATTCCCACGCCACAGAAAAAGGAGCCCTTTCGAAGGCTCCCCTCTTAGCAGTTGCTGTTTTTTTATCTGAATATTACGTCCCAGCCGGTCTCGCCTCCAGGTATAAGGCTTGCAGTCTTGTTTCCCTCGTAGGTGATAATGACTTCTCCGTCGGACTCTCTGATAATGTTGCTAATGTCCTTGAGAATTTCAACTGCCTCGTGCTTCTTGTTAAAAATGATTGCCTCTGAATAAGTAGCTGTGTTTGTCATGGTCTTTGCCCTCCTTGGTGGGTGCTGTTCTTTTGTTGTGTCTATATATCACTCAGGAGAGGATATATATCCAGTAGAATATGCTCCATAAACACACCAAAGATCAGCGGAGGAACTGCGACATCATTTGTGTATCTTAGCCACAGAAAAAGGAGCCCATCGAAAGGCTCCTCCCAGGTGTCAGCCGATTGCGATAAGGCCATCCTTATACATGACCGGCCCCTCGGCCAGTGTGCATTTCGCAGGATCTGCAATCCATCTCCCGATTCCAGGAGCTTCTAAGATCAGGTCGTGTGCCTCCTCGTGGAAGCCAACCACCGTAGCGGTGATTCCGAAGTTTGTAACCAGGGTACCAAGTGTGAAGTTTGTCATATGAAGCTCCTTTCTGCGGCTCTTCCGCTTAGATGTTCATGGCCCATGCGAATGCGTGTCCGTCATCTTCGAACTCGACCTTGCTGAGGTTCTTAAGGCTGATCGCTCCTTCGCATGTGTGGTCGCTGCCTGTGAATTCGTAGGCTGCTCCGTAGTAGCTTGCCTTGTTCATTCCCATGTAGTAGTAGCCGACCGCCAGGATCTTGTTCCCGAAGGTTAAAACCTTGAAGCCCTTGCATTCAAGCTCCTCGCTTGTGCTCTGTGTCGGTACCCTAAGCTCTTCTGCTCTGTTCTTCATTTCCTTTGTCATGGCCTTGTCCTCCTTGGTGGGTGTTCCTTGTTTTGTTGTACACATATATCACTCTTTCAGAAGGATTTATCCACTATTATCTGATCTATAAATCCACCAAAGATCTCAATCTTCTCCTCGCCCTGAATTGTGAATGATTTCTATGATCTTCTCCTGCTGGTCTGCGGGAACACCGATGGATTCCAAAGCCTGGCGCGTCCCGCAATCCGGACAGATCATTGTCTTGTTGTCGGTCCTTGAAAGCGCCGGGACCCCGCTGTAGGGTTTGCCGCAGATCGGGCAGATTCGAAGCTCTAGGACGTTGCTTTCCTTCATGTCACTCACCCCTCTCTGCTGCATAGCTTTTTTCTTTAGCTTCCTCGAGAAGGTCCAAGTCGAATCCGAAGTCTAAGTACCCCTGGGTGCAGGTCGCCACATAGAGCGCAGAAGGAATCCCAAGCTTCCGGTCCTCGTGCATGATGTAGACAAAGGCATCGACCTTCCTGTGCTTTTCAAGGACCTCGTCCCAGATGCGGATCTTCATCTCCTTCTTGTAGTAGAACCTTGGGAAGCCTTCGTAGTGATCAAGCCTTCGCTCATCATCCGGAGTTACCGTGAAAACCCCGACCGGCACATGGCTTCCGGCTTTCGGCTCGATGGTAAGATAGGAACCGGTCTTGCTTCCCTTGTAGAGAAGTTCGTAGTTTTCAATGCTGCCGTAGCCTCTTCTCCTGGCGCCTGGGCACCTCATCATCATCTGTTCCATGTCGAGGTTGCTTCCGTAGGCTAAGTAGTAGCGGTTCTTCATTCTTCTTCCTTTCTCCGGCTTGATGAGTTCCCAGTTAAAATCCATGTTCATGATCTTGCTCCTTTCGCAAAGTTGGTGTTGAAGTAACTGCTCTTCTACCACCTTAAGGCCGCACCCTGGCGGTCGTCGGTGGGGAAGGTTTACTTCCGTGGCCTTCAAGCGGCTGCTCTGCCGTGTCTGAAGGCTGTGTCTCCGGAAAGGCGCTTTGTGTAAAGCTCCCTGGCTGTCTTGAACTCGTCCCCGATGAAGCCCAGGCGAAGGAGCCAGGTTCTCATTGCGTAGCGGTCGTTCTCGCTCTGCTGAGGTCTTGCGCTTGCGCTTCTTACTTCCTTGGCAAGTTCGCTCATGGCCAGGCAAAGCTGGATGTAGCTCTTGAGCTGTCCTGCGTGGAGGCCGTTCTGCTTTCCATCTGCCGGTGCGTCGAATTGAAAAAGTCTGAACTCGATGGTTCCCTTTGTGAAGGTGGCGTGGAGGTTGAGCATGTGGTAGCGGCTGCTGTTGTAGTGCTGTGTTCTGCCGTAGCTGCATCCCTGGCTTGTGTACCAAACCTCTGCGAGGTCGCTCATGGTTTCCGGCTTCTTCCGGTTTAGGGTTTCAAGGAAGTTTCTGTCAACCGTGCGGCAGTATCTACCGAGGCGGCTCGGATCAAGGTTCAGGGCCCTGATCAAAAGCTCTTCGTGGCTTGCCATGATGTTGGCCAGGTTCCGGATGGTCTTTGCTGTATGACCCATGGCTCCGATGTGAATGTGAACTCCGCATCCCCTTGTGGCGTCGCTCTTGGCTCCTGCCTTGCGAAGGCGTCTCACGATCTCCTGCAGGGTCTCGATGTCGTCGTAGGTAAGGATCGGGGTGACCATTTCGCATTTCTCGGCATCGGGTCCGGCAATGCTTACATCCCTCTGGAATTTCCATTCGCGACCCTCAGCATCCCAGGCGCTCCAGGTGTAGTAGCCGTTCCGGCTTGCTGTGTTTTCGTACCTTCCGGTTCCGAAGAAGTCGGCTGCAAGCTTCGCTGCCTTGTCTCTTCTGATGTTGTTCATCTCGACCTCAACTCCGATGGTCTGCTTCTTCATGTTCTCGATCTGGGTTGCTGTGTTCTTCATGGTTTGGGTTCCTTTCGCCGTGGTTGTTTTCTTTTGTTATGGTATTAATCACTCTTCAGCCGATATATATCCACTCATTTCTGAGCCATAAATCCACCAAAGATACAGCTTCGGAACCCGCCATGAACTGTGTATCTTAGACCTTCCTCACAAGGTCCTCGCCATACACGACATTGAGTCCGCTGCCGTTATCCCAGTTGACCATTAGACTTCCTGCGTCATCGACACCTTGGACAGTCCCCCTCGTTCCTACAGGAGGAGCATAGGCATCGTCCATCCGCACAAGTTCTACAATCGTGCCAGCGGGATACTCTTTGCGAAGTCCCTCTACAATCTGTCTGCTTGGAAAATTCATAGCATTCATCTCCTTTCATGGTTTTCCGTTCCATACATCACTCTTCTGAACGCACATAGCAAGTCAAATGTCAAAACCGTAGGAAGAAAGATTCATTGGCTCTTGCCTTGGCTGAGGGCTCAGATTATAAAGCTGCAGAATTTCCCCAACCTCGCCATCCGTCAGCACTTTTTCTATCTCCATGCCACCTGCTATGATCCAGTCGCCAAACATCTGTGGAAGAGTTTTATAGTGATAGAAACCATCTATAGGGATATAGTCGAGAAAAGCCTTCTGACGGACCAGGGCTTTCCCGTTCCAGCCTCTTCTGTCTGCCTCATCCTGATAATTGATGGCAGCTGAAAATTTGCATCTGCACCAGACTGTATCTGGATGCATGTAGAGACCGTCTCCACCATCCTCTACTCCGATGTGTGTAGCAAGAGGAAGTTCCGATAGGTGGAAGCCAGGCCGAAAAGCAAGAGGACCAAGGCGCGATCTTACCTTCCCATTCTCTGTCCTTGGTCCTTCCTTTGCCGTGAGCCACACATGCATCGGCAGTGCCTCATCGGATAAAACGAACAACGGAAAAAGCTGCCCAGGTGAACTCTTCTTTACCCGAAGCAGCTTATAAGCAACCGACATTGTGGTCCTCACTTTTCAGTTGTTTCTTCAGTTCCTTCCGTCGCTTCCTCTCGGCATACTCGCGGAGGTATTTCTCCTGTTCTGCGTCATCGTCATCATCAAAGTTTGTCCCATTCAAAAGGAGAGTGATTACAAATACTATCGCCATGAAAATAATGATTCCAATAACAGAGACAATCACTATTGCCACATTCACTCAGCATCACCGCCTTTTTTCTGATCTGATTCGTCTGCCCAGACGATTCCCGCAAGCACAAAATACACACATGGAAGCGCCACGCCATTGCCCCAGAGCTTGTACTCAGCAGCATCGGTATGGGGATCTTTCAGCCACTTCCTTATCTGCGTTTCGGTCTTCGGTTTCTTTGCGTGTGTCACGACCTTCCTGTGGGTTTCGAATGCTTCTTTCCAGAATGAAAGTTCTTCTTCAGACGGCTCTTCCTCACCGAGGTACATGCACCACCAGTCTGGAAAGCCCTGGAGCCTGGCACACTCGACAGGGGTCAGTCTGCGCACGATATACTCGCCCTCATTGATAAGCGGAGGGTCCTTGTAATCCGTAGCTACAAGTGTTCCAGCTTCTTCCTCTGAAGCGTAAGTAAAGAAAGAATTCTTGCATGCCGAATAAGTGGGCGTCCTGTCATCTTTATAAGCGACGCCATGCTGCTCGGTTGCGTTCAGCGTGTACATCTCCCCTTCATCAGAAAAGCCTGGTCCCTTGTGGGATGGTCTTGATCCGTTGCCTTCGATTGCAACCACAGCGATTCCACCCTGATTGCAGGTAGGATTTCCACCATTGCCATCTATTGTCCTTGCGGAATCTGCTTCATAAAATCCGCTGTCTGGATTGTCAGACATCATCGAATGACTTGTCTTCCCACAGACCCCAAAAGCCTGGACAACTGCCACACCACCTTGATTCGAATCCGGAGCATTGCCGCCCGTATCAAGCGTCCTCGCTGTATCCGTTTCATAGCAGTTCTGTCTTGCATTCCTTGTGCCTTCCGATGTGAACCTCACATCATAGGTCGAGCTATCGGGCTCCTGCCTTTCCTTGTTCACTACGAGTGGCTGATTGTTCCCGCCGGTCCCATACCTTGCCGTCAGTGATGGACTCTCTTCAAGCGGTCCTTTGTACCTTGCGTCCTGCGCATGGTTTTCAAACATGACAGCAGCCGGCTTTGTTCCAGCACGAAGGGTCGGAGCTGTTTCTTCCTCATAGCCAACTGACCTTGCTTTTGCGGAGTGCTCCGTGCAGAAGCCTGCTGACTCAAGAACAATCGGAGGGTGATGTGCTTCAGCACGAAGTGTTGTTGTCTCGCCATTGGTGACATCCATCCTCTCGCCGCCCTGGTCATTTAAACAGATGTCGCTTCCGACCATGACGCCATTACGTCCGGTGGACATTCCACAGTTGACTCCGAGAGTTGCAGCCACATCTCCGATTGATGAATTGTATCCGTCAACCGCCTTTACGCTGAACGCCTTGCCTGTTCCTTCAGTGCCTTTTCCAGAACCTCTGGCAGCTTCTTGCCACGCTCGGAAGCCCTCCGCAGAATACCCAGACATGCCCTCTGACTCAAATAATATTTTTCCGGCACTCTGGCCATCAAGATCTGCGACAAGGTAGATTCGTTTTCTTCTCTGGGGAACTCCCCAGCCCACCGCGTCGAGCTGTCTCCATGCGACAGAGTAACCGTTTCCCACGATCTCTCCTGCCCTTGGCCAGGTCTTCGGTCGAGGAAGATGTATGTCGCCTTCCCTGATGCCACAGACTTCCTCGAGGACGGTCCTGAAGTCCTCGCCCTGGTTTGATGTGAAAGCGCCCGGGACATTTTCCCAGACGATGTATCTTGGTTTTCTTCCATCCGTATTCCCCCTCATTTCTTTAACGATTCTGATTGCTTCATGAAAGAGCCCTGACCTTTCCCCATCGAGTCCGACTCTCTTGCCCGCCTGAGACATATCCTGGCACGGGCTGCCGAATGTGATGACATCAACAGGCTCAAGTTCTGAACCCGTTAACGTTGACACATCACCATAATGCTTCATCTCAGGAAGCCTCTTAGTTGTCACCCTTATCGGAAAGGGTTCAATCTCGGAACTCCACACCGGATTTATACCGGCAAGGATACCTCCCAAAGGAAAACCCCCGGAGCCATCGAAGAGGCTGCCGAGGGTGAGTTCTTTATTCTCCATATCTTCCTCAACTTTCTTCATCAAGGGTCTGGCAGACCTCCGACAGCTTCATCTCCTGTCCGTTCCTCACGACCTTTATCTCATCCCGGAGATCTTTCCCATTATCCTTCCCATGCTGCCAATAGCGCTTCACAATGACATCCACAAACTTCGGGTCAAGCTCAATGCCTCTGCATACACGGCCTGTCTCCTCACAAGCAATGAGAGTGGACCCGGAACCAAGGAATGGATCAAGGACGATGCCGTTTGTCGCTGAAGAGTTCCTGATCGGGTAGCTCATAAGCACGACCGGCTTCATCGTAGGATGGTCCTTCGATGATCTCGGCTTGTCATACTCCCAGACCGTGGTCTGCTTCCTGTCGGAATACCACTTGTGAGTTCCCTTCTGCTTCCAGCCGTAAAGGCAAGGCTCGTGAATCCACTGGTAAGGAGACCTTCCAAGCACCAGAGAATTCTTCTTCCAGATACAGCAGCCGGACAGGTAAAAGCCCGCGTCCTTGAATGCTTTTCTGAAGTTCAATCCTTCTGTATCGGCATGCCAGACATAGATGGAACCGTCATCTGCGAGGTTTGCATACATTGCTTTGTACGATGCCAGAAGGAACTTATAGAAATCTGCGTCGGGCATATTGTCGTTCTTGATCTTGCCGGCGGTCTCCTCGACATCCACGTTGTAAGGCGGGTCGGTCAGGACCAGGTTTGCCTTCTGCCCATCCATGAGCGTCACGTAGTTTGCTTCGTCTGTAGAGTCTCCACAGAATACACGGTGCTTTCCAAGGAGCCAGAGGTCACCCTCTTTTGAGAAGACCGGCTTCTCGAGTTCCTTATCTACATCGTAGTTATCTTCCTGCACATCCTTTGTATGGACCTTCGTAAAAAGCTGCTCGATCTCAGGCGGATCAAAGCCGGTCTTCCCAAGATCAAAGTCGCTGTTCTGAATATCCTGCAGGAGGTCTGCCAGAAGGTTCTCATCCCATGCGCCTGTGATCTTATTAAGCGCGATGTTCAGAGCCTTCTCTCTTACCTTGTCGACATCAACGACCGCACAGGGGACTTCTGTGTAGCCAAGCTCCATCGCCACTGAAAGTCTCTGATGTCCGCCGATGATTGTCATATCTTTATTCACTACCAGAGGATCAGCAAATCCAAACTCCTGAATCGAGTTCTTGATCTTCTCGTACTCAGGATCACCGGGCTTCAGTTTCTTCCTCGGGTTATAGGCAGCCGGTTTCAAAACTTCTACCGGCAGCACCTTTAATTCAGCTGTCTTCTTATCCATCCATTCCCTCCACTCTCATTACCTCGTCAAAGGGTACAAAAAAGGAGCCGAGCTTGAAGCCTGACTCCCAGTCGTTTTTATCTTCGTTCCATTCTTCAGTGATGTCGCACCACTCCGGATGCCTGCCATTAATGGAAGCAAGGATCCTGTCTCCATCAATCTCGTGGACCAGTACTGATCCTGTGCTGCAGAACGTATACACACCGATTACCTTCTGTTTAGTTTTCATTGTCGTATCCTTCCTTAAGGACTACCTTGCCTGCCTCCATCGACTTTCGCATATCAATGATCCTTTGATTTTCTGAGCCCCTGAATGGAAGCCGCAGGTTCTTCTGCTTCTCCACGAAGGGTCCGTCAACCAGGACATCAATGGCACGGAGGATTTCGTCTGTCACCTCGCAGTGGCGTTTTCCTCCGGGAAGCAGGTCCTCAAAATGAAAACCCGTATACACCCAGATGTCTCTTGGCGTATCCATCGCTCTTACTTTCCGGATGAGATACACAAGAGCCTCCTGGTTTACGATCTCCATCGGCTCACCACCTAAGATGGAAAGGCCTCTGTAATAGGGCTTTGAAAGCCCCTCTATGATCTGGTCTTCCATCTCTTCTGTGTAGGTGACTCCGTAATTAAACTCCCAGGTCTCCGGATTGAAGCACCCAGGACAATGATTGGTGCAGCCGGAGACGAAAAGCGAAAGCCTTGTGCCCGGACCGTTTGCGCAGTCCGCTTCATAAATCTGTGCTACATTCAATGCGGGCCTCCTTTGAGACACCCTTCAGGCAGCATCGGCACACCCACATGAAGGACGCGGTCCATGATCTCAGCAGTTCTGCCCTGGTTGAAATAATTACTTCCAAGGTAACCGCAGACGCGACGGACCACATTCATCTTCGACTGGTCTCTGTTTCCGCAGTTCGGGCACTCCCATACCAGCTTACCGTCATCATCCTCGACAATCTTGATCTCACCATCGTAGCCGCACACCTGACAGTAGTCGCATTTGGTATTGAGCTCTGCGTAGAGGATCGTATTGTAGATATGTTTCATAATATCGAGGACTGCAGGAATGTTGCCCTGCATGTCCGGGACCTCTACATAGCTGATTGCGCCTCCCGGAGAAAGCTCCTGGAACTTTGACTCAATCGAAAGCTTCGAAAATGCATCGATGTTTTCCGTCACATGCACGTGGTAGCTGTTCGTTATATAGTTCTTGTCCGTCACACCCTCTATGATTCCGAATCGCCTCTGTAGGCACTTGGCAAATTTGTAGG
>Ga0256404_1011773_pt1 | contig 11591 bp, 13 predicted proteins | sample RumenRJG_01DNA_FD_185990 | JGI IMG/M metagenome (GOLD analysis project Ga0256404, IMG submission 185990) | Bovine rumen microbial communities from Lethbridge, Alberta, Canada - RJG_01 | ecosystem: Host-associated > Mammals > Digestive system > Stomach > Rumen | place: Canada: Alberta | collected... | reverse complement strand
CAGCAGTTCAGTACAGCGCATCACTTGAGACAACATCAGTAGTAAGAGCAAACGAGATCACAACCAAGTTCTCACACACAAGACCGGACGGAACAGACTGGTACACAGTAAATGCAGATCTTCAGTATGGCGAGAACCTTGCAGAAGGCTACAACACAGCAGATGACGTAGTTAACGCATGGATGGCATCACCTACACACAGAGCAAACATCTTAAAGCCGGACTTCACAACTTGCGCAATCTCAACAACAACTCAGAACGGCAGAACATACTGGGCACAGGAATTCGGAATCTGATGTAAACAAAAAATGATAAACCTCTCCTTATAAAATAAACCTACGTACATAAAAGACTCTATCGGAACCAAATCCGGTAGGGTCTTTTAGCTGGTTTATTCACCTTGGTAGAATAACCCTTTGGATGTTTTATCAGATAAATAATTGCCACGTAGTCTGTGATACAATAGAAATCAGTTCAGTTACTGAAAATATCATAAATTAGCAATATAGGGACATTAAAAATGAAAAAAATATCCGACAAAAAAATAAAATCCTTACTAATATGTGTTGTGGTTATATTCACAGCGTTTTTTATTGTATCGTGTGGGGATGAGATGATCTTTCCAAGGGAATCAGACGCAGAAAAAGTTACTACCACGAATGCAGTGTATCTTGGGATTAAAAATTATGGACAGGAGGAGGTCAATAAGGATAATAAAGACAGCTTCCAATACATATTTGAAATAGATGGCAAAGAACGTACCTTCCGGATGGATAATGGAACCGTAAATGAGGATGGGGCATATGATTATCCAATTCAGAATATTCTGAAGGAAGGATACAGCTATTTAGTTGGTATAAGCGGCAATACTATCATTTCGGCGGAAGAGACAGGAGACGAAGAAGTGAGCTATGTACCTAAGGTCCAGGGAACTCCGGGAAAACGTACGCTTTTAAATTTTTTAAAGACCGCAATGATGCCTGTTGGAACAACGCTGTATATTTATGGCGGAGGCTGGGACTGGCAGGATGAAGGTTCCGCCATACAGACGAGAACAATCGGTGTTTCGCCGGACTGGGTAAAGTTTTTTGATGAGCATGATGAGGATTTTACCTACAAGTCAAAAGACGGGAATGAAGATAATTCCGATCCTTCAACCAGCTATTATCCTTATGGCGGATATAATGAATACTATTACGCAGGTCTAGACTGTTCCGGGTATTTAGGCTGGATTTTGTATAATACCTTTGAAACAGAGAATGGAGGAGATGGTTATGTGGGTGGCTCCACCGGCATTGCAAAAAGGCTCTCTAAAATGGGCTTCGGTGAGTGGACACAAAATGTCAAAGCACCGGACGGAAAGAACGGATATGAGATGAAGCCAGGGGATGTCATGAGTATTAACGGTCATGTGTGGATAAGCCTCGGTACCTGCGATGACGGTAGTGTGGTCATAGTCCACAGTACACCTGCAAACAGCAGAACATGGCAGCCCGGAGGTGGCGTGGAGATCAGTGCAATCGGAACCACAAAAGACTGCAAGGCATATATTCTGGCAGATCACTATATGTCAGAGTACTATCCCAAGTGGTATGAAAGGTATCCGGTAAAACTGGCTGAACCTGAAGTGTACTTCACTTTTGAGGGCGAAAATGCCGGTCGTTTTACTTGGAATACTGAAAATACTACAGATGGAATTACGGATCCGGAAAGGGTAAGTGAGAAAAGCCCGGAGGATGTTCTGAAAATGTTGTTTGCAGAATGAGAAAATATGCATAGTAGATATTCCTGGTATAAATATCACTATTGTAAGTACAACACCTATGTATAATAGTGCTAAAGAGGAATTTACCAATGCCACTATCCTTGAATTTAATAAAAAGATGTCGGCATTGGCAGGCTGCCTTTGAGGAATATGCTGAGGCGCACCTTGAAGATACACAGTCGGATACTCAAGACAGTCTGTTCTTTAGGAATATGGAAAGTATTAAAACCAAAAAAATTTTTTACAATATGGAAAAGGTCTCTGATCAAACGATCAGGGACCTTTTTTGGATTAAGGGGATTAGGCTTTGGATTATCCAATAGAGTAGGTCACTGTAACATTTGCTTCAATATCAGATTCTCCCGGCATTATGACAGCATCTGAAGCTGCTTCAAGAGAATTCTTCATAACGGATCCGGACCTGTACTGAAGTGAAGTATTCTGATACCCTTCCGAGATATTCTTTATCTCTACGATCTTCTTACCTGAAGCTTCAGCAAGAGCCTGAGCTTTCACATCAGCATTAGCAACAGCTTCCTTTAGGGCTTCATTATAAGCATCATCGTAACCGGAGCAGAAGTAGGAGATGTTGTTCATGCTGTTGATTCCGGCATCAACGCACTGGGATATGACATTACCAGCATCCTCTATCTTAATGTCACTCACAGTCAGAGTGGTATCCACTGTATAGCCTGAAATTCGATTTCCGACCTGGGCATCATAATCATACTGAGGATAGATATTGTAGTTTGATGTCTTAATGCTTTTTTTATCCACTCCAAGTTCATTCAGTTTTTCAACAACCTTATTGGCATCCTGGCTATTCTTGTCCTGAGCTGTTTTCACGTCTTTGCCTTCAGTGGTTATGGAAAAGGTTATCGTAGCCATGTCAGGGACAGCAGTGACCTTGCCGGATGCCGATACAGTGATGGTGTTATCGGTTGAAGCAGAAGAAGATGAAGAGAGCTGTGTCTGTAACGGGATTGATGGTATCTCATTGGACTGACAGCCTGTAAGTAATAAAGTTGACAAGAGGAGTGTTGCGATTCCTATACATTGACTTGTTGTTCTATATTTTTTCATATTGGTCTCCTTTGTTATAATAATTATCGTTCTAATCTTATACACAGATTTTGTATTAAACAGGTCACAAAAAATCTGAAAAAAATAGAAGATGAATACAATGGACAAGAAAGAAAAAGAATTAAGCAAGTTTCTGAGTCTTATACTTAGGCATAAACCTGAGACCATTGGGATAGAACTTGATGAGCATGGATGGGCAGATGTCCGGGAATTAATTGACGGGATAGGAAAGACATATAGATTCAACATGGAAATGCTTGAAAAGATAGTAGCAGAAGATGAAAAGCAAAGGTATTCATTTAATTTGGATAAGACGCTTATCAGGGCTAATCAGGGGCATTCTATTAATGTGGATGTGGAATTAAAGAAGGCAATCCCGCCTGAAATTCTTTGGCATGGAACGGGCGAAAAGTATGTTTCATCCATACTTGCAGAGGGACTTATCCCGAAATCAAGATTATACGTACATCTGTCAAAAGACTATGATACAGCTGTAAAAGTTGGAAGCCGACATGGAAAACCTGTAGTGTTTATAGTGTATGCCGGAAGGATGGCAGAAGATGGATATGAGTTTTTTCTTTCGGAAAATGGTGTATGGCTATGTAGGCATGTACCAAAGGAATACTTAGAAAGATATATACCCGGGACAAAGGATGAAACATTGATCAAGGTCAAAGAAAAAGGAGATTGATCCAATGAGTTTAGATCCCTTCTATCAGAGAGAAAGAAGTTGACGGCTTTTTTGTTGATAACTGTGATGTATATTACCAATATTCGGATGACAATATACTTAATGGACTGACCAACATCTTACAATTTTTAGTGAGCACAGGGAAAACCGTTATCATTAATGGCGGTGATACATATCTTGATGCTTACTGTCAAGGTGGTGGACAATGGGATGATGTGATCACCGGAATCAATCAGGAAACTGTATTTTCAAAAATACTCTGGGATAAGAATAGTTTTGGAACAGCTTCTAAAGAAGATCGGGAGTATTTTCAGGATTATATAGAACGGTATTCAAAATTAGGAGCTGATATTTATATTTTAGAGTACACATGTGATGACAGATTGATTTGCGAGATTCGGAAATATTGTGAGAAGAATGGATTCCGTTACTTTATCGCAGACTCAATTGAGCTTGACTAAGGCATTAACCTAATGAGAAAAAGCGTAAATAATCAGGTTGTAAGTCCATTACAGATTTGTGATGAGACGAACGGGAATTGCGGGAGAGTACTTATGTTCAACATTTTTTTAAAGAGAAAACCAAATATCCCGACCTATAAACATGATCCTGAAAAAGAGATACCGGTGCTACATATTCAGGCAAAAAAATCACCAAAGTAAAGTAATACCGAGCATCGTCAAGTTAAGTTACGGATGTAATAATTTCTTGACGATGCACGGTATATTGTATTTTTATCTTTATTGTTTTTTATCAGAGTCAGATTGCTGCCCTTTCTTGGCAAAGTAGGCATCCATATCTTTGGTAAAATTCTCGACTGAACTACCGTCTCTTTGGGCAGCAATGGAAACATCCATTAATTTGTCCTTAACCAGAGAATAGAGTAAGAATTTGGAACCTTCGAGTCGACCCTGTGCTAAGCCAATTTCTACCCCCTCAGATTTACCAAGCTCTATACCCTGTTTAAGCCATCTGTCTTCCTGAAGTTCAAGTACATGTCCACCCATAAGATTTTCCATCCTTTCTCTTAAATCCGGATCAAGTTTTCTTGCTATATGTTTAAGAATAATCCTGGAAAGCTCAGCCAGGTTACGAGTATCATTTTCTGAGATGACTCCGACCTCACAGGCTTTCAGTAATCTGTCAAAATAATCTTTAAGTTCTCTATATATCTTATCATATTCAGGGTCTTCTGAATCTGATATTTTTTACAGGATATACTAAAGAAATAATATTTTCTAAATTCAGAATATACCATAGCCATCAGAGACAGATGATGCTGATCTCTGATGGCTTTTTTGCAATTCTTAAATAATTGTAAACCTATTATAGATGTACATTTTTTTGCTTTGTTCATGAATAGAATTAAGATAACGAATCAAAAGGTGCCGAAATATTTACCTAAACATAGCTATAAAACATTATTATATGGATTCTCATAAACTCATAGATTTTAACAGTTAAGTCGACATAATACTAAAGTGTGTGCATGATTAACATAACGATATACGGTGCAACGCAGTTGAGAAAGCATTATAGTGTAGAGGTTTTAAGTGTATGAACAACAGACTCAACTTAGGGATAACTAAAATTGGTGACCTTCTCTTAAATAATAGCGTTACACGGTATCTTTTTACAGGTGAAGTAATATGTCTAAAGGATTAATTGATTTAGTGTTAGATTCTATTTTTAACGATGAGTGGAAAGGGAGACATGGTGAAAAGCTTACAGAGCGAGAATTAAAACTTGTTCAATTATTCGGAAGAAAGGGAAAAGTGCTTCGGAATGTATACTTACCAAAGGATAATGGAGAAACATCTGAACTTGATGTAGTATTTATCACGCAAAAAGGAATATTTATATTTGAGAGTAAAAACTATTCCGGATGGATTTTTGGTGATGAAGACGGGCAATATTGGACTGCAATGCTTCCGAATAAGCAGAAAAATAAGTTTTATAATCCTGTAAAACAGAATAGAACTCACCTTAAATGGATGAAACAATTCGTTGGAGAAAATGTTCCGTTGTTTTCTATAATTGTATTTTCAGAACGATGTGATCTTAAAAAAATCACAATGCATTCCGAAGATATAAAAGTGATAAAAAGAGATTACACATATGCTACAGTTCGCGATATCTGGGACAGTAGAACAGATGCTGTATCTAACGAAACAATAGATGAGCTATATGTCAGGTTGAAAGAATTAACTAATGTAGATGCAGCTGTAAAAGCAGCACACATTCAGACTATTGAAAATAAATATAAGAACAAAATCAAATTGACTGCTTCAGATAAAGATAGTATTCCGGAAAATATTACAATCATACCAGATACATCTGCTGATACAGATCTTAAGTGTCCTAAATGTGGAAACAATCTTGTGCTTAGAATAGCCAAAAAGGGTGCTAATGCAGGCAATCAATTTTATGGATGTAGTAATTATCCAAAATGCAGATACATAAAAAACAAGAGTTAGTCACTGTAAATAATATTTGATTAACTTTACACTGCAACTTCTTGGAAATGTGATATAGCGGAGAAATATTCGGGGAAGCGGCGAGGGTGATTGTATGCAGGATAGATATGCCGGTGACATCGGCGATTTTGGGAAGATTGGGTTGCTCAAAGCTTTACATAATCAGGGATTATCTGTCGGGGTGAACTGGTATTGTGTCGATCCGATGGATATAGAGAAAAAAGCGAATGGCACATACAAGCAAGTAGATGGGAAATATCTAATCCCTGAAAAGTTAAAGGTATGCGATTTTTCTCTGGCAGAGCAGTTGACTAAGATAGCAAAGTCAAATCATCGTTCTATCAAGAGCTTGGAAAGAGGAGATTTCATTCCTGATGCAAAGTACTATAGTGAAACAATAACTGTTACTGGACGTGTTGAATGGCATAAGAGGGCTCTGGATAAATTAAAAGGGTTAGATATTGTCTTTATGGATCCGGATAACGGTATGCTTGTAAAGTCGGTAGGGAAAAGATCTGCAAAGAGTATCAAATATATGTTTTATGAAGAGGTGGCAGATTATATAGGACAGAAGCAAAGCGTTTTGATATATAACCATCGAAGCAGAAAAAAGGAAGATGTTTATTTCCATGAGCTCTGTGAAAAGCTAAAAGGAATAACCGGGGTGCCGGAATCGAGGATATTGAAGATTACATTTCCGAGATGTTCCGTAAGAGATTATCTTGCGGTTCCTGCATCCGATAAGCATTATGTGAAGATTCGTGAAGCATTTATTGTAATGGAGAATAGTATATGGGGACATAGTGGAGTCTGTCGGATTCCGAGGTAAAGGATTATTATTTCGATGCTATTTTAGGTGATCAAAAACGATATTACTAAGATGACAGCAGACGTTATCATGATTACGATAAATCATAATTAAACTATCGTTAGATGGATGGAAAGTACAATATACCATGCAACCGGAGATGTAACAGATTTTGGAAAGATAAGGGTGCCAGGGACTCTTACACACAGTCAGTTTACGTAAAGTCATGAGGAGGTAATTCCATGATGAAATATCTTCAAAACATAGGCAAATCTTTAATGCTTCCCATTGCTGTTCTTCCTGCGGCAGGTATCCTTTATGGCATCGGGTATTGGATAGATCCGACAGGGTGGGGAACTAACAGCATTTTGTCAGCCTTCCTGATCAAAGCAGCAGCGGCAATCATTGATCATATTCCGTTACTCTTTGCTATAGGTGTTTCGATAGGAATGTCTAAAGATCACGAGGGAACAAGTGCGCTTTCCGGACTTGTAGCATTCCTCATGATCACATCACTTCTCAGTACCGATGCTGTTGCTGTGTATAGAGGTGTAGATATTTCGGAAGTTCCCGAATCTTTCGGTAAAATTTCAAATGCCTTCATCGGTATCCTTTCCGGCATTATAGGATCTTCCTGTTACAACAGATTTAAAGGAACCATACTTCCTGACTGGCTTGCTTTCTTCAGCGGAAAAAGATGTGTTGCCATAGTAACGGCATGTACATCGATTCTTGTTGCTGTATTACTGTATTTTATCTGGCCATTGATATATGCGGGGCTTGTTGCTTTCGGAACCTCTATACTCGGTCTCGGAGCTTTGGGCGCCGGATTGTATGCCATGCTTAACAGGGCTCTGATCCCGCTTGGTATCCATCACGCATTAAATGCTGTATTTTGGTTTGATACCGCAAACATTAACGACCTGGGGCTCTTTTGGTCGGGGGCTGATGGCGCAGTAAAGGGTGTAACTGGTCAGTACATGACAGGTTTTTTCCCAATCATGATGTTTGGTTTACCTGCAGGTGCCCTGGCTATGTATCACACAGCAAAGACATCTGAGAAGAAAAAAGCTGCTGCCTTTCTTTTGGCTGGTGCATTTGCATCCTTCTTCACAGGTATCACAGAACCCCTTGAATTTTCTTTCATGTTCATGGCTCCTGGACTATATCTGGTACATGCAGTACTTACAGGTATTTCTGTTGCCGTATGTGCATCTATGCCCTTCCGAATCGGGTTCAACTTTTCTGCTGGTCTTGTAGACTGGATACTTAGTTTTAAAGCTCCTATGGCAGTGAATCCATGGATGCTGATTCCTATAGGTTGTGTGACCGGAGTAATATACTATGCAGTGTTTAGATTTGTGATTTTGAAGTTCGATTTAAAAACACCCGGCCGTGCAGAATATGAAGATACTGTAGAGATATCTTCAACAAAAGGTAATGATTCTGATTTCGTAAAGATTGCAGCAATCATACTTGAAGGCCTCGGTGGTAAAGGCAATATAAAAGAACTTGATCATTGTGCAACGAGAATCCGTACCGTGATCAACGACTACACACTTGTTGATGAAAACGCAATAAGGAAAACAGGAGTTGCCGGCGTTATCAGACCTGACAAATCAACAGTTCAGGTTATCATAGGGACAAAGGTACAGTTTGTTTATGAAGAGATGAAAAGATTGTTGTGATTTTCAATAACGAAATTTTTAAAGTCTTTTATAAATATGATCAGCATTAGTTCACGATAAAGTAAGGTAATGTTATCATTTTTGGAAGATTATGATAATAAAAAATGCTTTGGTTTATGGCAGTGACTGCCATTTTCAGGAAAGAAATATTGTAATTCGAGATGGTATATTCATTGGGGAGGATACCGCTACGGAGGATGAAGAGATCGATGCCTCAGGATGCTATGCGTTACCGGGGCTTATTGATATTCATTTTCATGGAGCAATGGGAGCAGATGTGTGTGATGGCACCGTGGAAGCCTATGAGACGATAGCCCGATATGAGCTTTTACATGGTGTTACCTCCATGTGCCCGGCTACTTTAACCCTGCCGGAAGATGTGTTGTGCCGGGTACTATCCACAGGTGCAGCATTTGCCAAAGAAGAGCGACAGAACATGGCTCGCCTGGTGGGCTTCAACATGGAAGGACCGTTTATCAGTTATGAAAAAAAGGGCGCCCAGAATGAAGCATTTATTCATCCTTGCGATGCGGCCATGGTACGACACTTTTTGGAAGCATCAGATGGTTTATTGAAGATTATCGGACTGGCGCCTGAAATCAATCCGGATTTTACCGGATTTATTGCAGAAGTGAAGGATTCCGTGAAGATATCCCTGGCCCATACGGATGTGGATTATGCTGAGGCCATGAAGGCTTTTCATGCAGGAGCCTCTCATGTGGTGCATTTATATAATGCCATGAGGGGATGGCATCACAGAGAACCTGGACTTTTAGGCGCAGCAGCAGATGCAGAGGCGACCTGTGAGCTGATCTGTGATGGTATTCATGTGCATCCGGCAGCTGTTAGGGCAGCCTATAAGATGATGAGACCGGATCATATGATTCTGATCAGTGATAGCCTGCGATGTACCGGAATGAAGGATGGCCTTTACGATCTGGGTGGTCAGGAAGTATTCAAGAAAGGACCGTATTGTAACCTGGTGAAGGATGACACTTTGGCAGGTTCTGTTTCTGATCTGTTTGAGTGCCTGAGGAATGCGGTGCTTACTATGGAGATTCCGTTGGAGCAGGCCGTTGCATCTGCAACGATCATACCTGCACGATGCATTGGTGAAGACCATCGCATTGGAGCCATAGAAGAGGGAATGCTGGGGGATGTGATCCTTGTGCGAAGATCTGATTTTTCCTTGCAGCAGATCCTCAAAGGTGGGAATGTTGTATAAAGTCCAGAAATCATTGTAAAACGGATAAAAAGGAACCAACTTAAAGGAAATGCTTATAACCAACGATAGATATTTAATCTTATACAACCTGCCTCATAAATAATAAAATCATAACAAAATATACACTCTTTTTAGAACGATAAAAGCAGGAAATCATAGCTATGGATTATCAATTACAGGGAAAGACAGTTGTGGTAACAGGCGGAAGCAAGGGTATAGGCTATGCTATCGCCGGGGAATTTTTGAAGGAAGGTGCGACTGTCGTCTTTAATGCAAGAAAAGAAGATGAAGTCAATGAGGCAGTCGTGAACTTGAGTGAGACAAAGATTACGGGAGAAACTCCGGACATGTTGAGAAAAAGAATATATGGAATTGTTTCTGACGGAACCGATGAGAAAGCAGTATATGAGCTTGCGGAGTATGCGGCGAAGCAAAGTGTGGATGGCACCATAGCAGCCTGGGTCAACAACATTGGCACCAACAGAGCACGAAAAGGCGAGGGCTATACGGAGGATGAACTCGATCATCTTATAGCAGCCAATTTCAAGTCAACAGTATTTGGAACACAGGCCGCATTTCAGTATATGAAAAAGAACGGCGGCAGTATCGTGAATATCGCAAGTCTCGCTGCGCGTACGGCAACTACCGGGCGTTCGACCATATATGCAGCCATGAAAGCAGCGGTAGTACAGTATTCCAAAACTGTGGCAGGAGAATATGGGGCATATCAGGTACGGGTCAATGCTCTCATGCCTGGGTATACATTAACACCTCTCGTTGCATCAACCTTCAGTAAAGAAGCTCTCGACAAACTTATGGAAAACAATCTGCTCGGACGTATGGCAGAACCTGTGGAGGTTGCCAAAGCAGTTTTGTTTCTGTCCAGTCCCGTCTCATCATACATTACCGGAACTTCGCTTGAAATCTCAGGAGGACATAACACAGTTCTGAACCCGGAATATGCATTTGAAAAAAGAAAAACTGAGCTGTAGAAGTATATCGAAAGAGGAGAACTTATCCCAAAAGAAGCAGCTTTATTCGGACAAACTGTCCATGTATATGATGTAGAAGCTACAACTTTTTTAAGTGACGTACTGCAGAAAAAAACAAAGCTTGGTTCAGAAAAGCTTTATGAATAAGTGACTGATAGAATTCTTCAGAAGAATATAAAGAAGGGGAATATAATACAAAATGATAACTAGAGAAGAAGCTTTTAATCTGCTTAAAAAATACAATAAGGACCCGTTCCATATCCAGCATTCACTGACCGTTGAAGCAGTTATGAAGTGGTATGCAAAAGAACTTGGGTATGGAGATGAGGAAGAGCGCTTTTCTTAAATGCATGTAAGGATATATGTATAGTAGATATTTGAAAGATAATGATAATGAAGCATAAATCGATATTTGGGAAACCAAGCAGAGCATTCATCTTGGCTTTAAGGAGAAGCCTCTACTTTCCGTAGGTACCGTTATCAGAAAAACTGATTTACAATCTGTGCATGGAGGTGAAAACGAATATGAACCAATATGTTACAGGCGCAGTGATTAAGGAACTGCGGGAAAAGAACAGGATGACACAGCTTCAGCTGGCGGAAAAGCTGGGAGTAAGCGATAAAAGTGTTTCAAAATGGCAAATCTCCGGAGTCGGAGTATTCCAGGATGCTTGATGAAGATGATGACTGAGCTGCAAGGGCGGTGCCGTAGACCATTTTGCTTTGAACAAAGCGGATGGTCTACAGCACCGGCACGATGCCCTGTTTATTTCCTTCACCGTATGTTTTCATGATGAATCTGAGAAACTTCTGCACTGTCAATGAAGGATTTTTTCTATGGAAAATCCCATACGGTAGAGTA
>Ga0256404_1011772_pt1 | contig 11592 bp, 10 predicted proteins | sample RumenRJG_01DNA_FD_185990 | JGI IMG/M metagenome (GOLD analysis project Ga0256404, IMG submission 185990) | Bovine rumen microbial communities from Lethbridge, Alberta, Canada - RJG_01 | ecosystem: Host-associated > Mammals > Digestive system > Stomach > Rumen | place: Canada: Alberta | collected... | reverse complement strand
TATTGAAGAGCATGTTTTTGTCCTTTCGTTTGGGTTTGGTCGCTTTAAACTTTAGGACACTACATGCTCTTATTCAATTGTTTTTTACTTTATCCCCCTAAACTTTTGTGAAGAACCAAAAAAGAAGATCCGTCCGCTGTTTAAAGCGGGCGGATCTGACTTTTAACAAAGGATCATATGTGATGAGAGTACAGTTCGTTGAGACGGATGAGGATCTCCACATTCTTTTCCATGGACTGGATCGGAACATATTCGAAACGGCCGTGGGCATTCTCGTAGCCTGCGCTCAGGTTCGGACAGGGGAGACCGCGCTGGGACAGGGCGGAGCCGTCCGTGCCGCCGCGGAAAGCGATAGAGACAGGTTCAACACCGCTTGAGGAGATGGCCTGCTTCAGGTAATCCACCATAAAGGGAACGGTATCGATCACTTCCTTCATGCTTCTGTATTGTTCCTTGATGGTGAGGGTCACTGTTCCGGCAGGGTAGCGCTGGTTCAGTTCTTCGGCGATGATCTCCAGGTAGTGTTCCCGGTTGGCGAACTGCACGGCATCGTGATCCCTGACGATCAGCTGGATCTCGGTCTCCTCACAGGCACCTTGGATCCCAAGGACATAGAAAAATCCCTCTCTGCCGTCCGTGTACTGCGGTTTCTCATACCGGGGAAGGGCGGACAGGAATTCATTGGCGACATCGATACTGTTGATCATGATCCCTTTCGCGGTTCCCGGATGGACCGACAGACCTTTGACGGTAACGGTAGCCCAGGATGCGTTGAAGGTCTCGTACTCGTAGTATCCCAGGTGATCGCCGTCAAGGGTGTACGCGATCTTTGCGGCGAAGCGGTCAAGATCCAGGTCACGGGCAAGACCGCCGACTTCTTCATCCGGTGTGAAAGCGATAGCGATGGTGCCGTGTTTCACATCGGGGTGGGAGGTGTAGTACTCCGCCATGGTCATGATCGCGGCAATGGACGCTTTGTCGTCCCCGCCGAGAAGGGTGGTTCCGTCGGTGCAGATGAGATCTTGGCCGATGTACATACGGAGATTCGGAAAGTTCTCCGGTGTCATGACGATATTCTTCTCTTTGTTGAGCACGATGGGACCGCCGTCATAGTTTTCCACGACCCATGGTTTCACTGCGCTGCCCGGCGCGTCGGGAGCGGTATCCATGTGGGCTACATAGCCGATCGGAGTTCCTCCTTCTGTATTGGAAGGGAGAACGCCGTAAACGACGCATTTATCCTCGTCCAGCCATACATCACTGACTCCGATCGTCTCCATTTCGTCGCGCAGTATGCGGGCGAGATCGAATTGCTTTGCTGTGGTCGGGACCGCGTCGGTCCCGTTCTGAGACTGGGTGTCCACCTTGGCGTAGCGGATCATCCTCTCTTTCACCTGATCATAAAAAATACCCATGTTACACCTCCGGTACGGCAACTATTATAGCACCGAATGGCTCTGCGGCGCTTTCTCGGGGCGGACTTTTGGATTATACTTTCCTTATCAACACTATGGAGCGGATCCTATGAGACTGATGCATCTATCCGACCTGCACCTCGGAAAACGACTTGAGAATTACTCCCTTCTGGAAGATCAGCGCTATATCCTGGCTCAGGTCCTCAATATTATCAACAGAGAGTGCCCCGATGCGGTCATCATCGCGGGGGACATCTATGACCGTTCCGTCCCCTCGGTGGAGGCGGTTGCTCTTTTCGACCGGTTTCTCACCGATCTGGCTGAGAGAAAGCAGAAAGTGTTCGTCATCAGCGGGAACCATGACTCTCCCGAGAGACTCTCTTTCGGCGGAAAGCTGATGGAGTACAGCGGCATCCATATCTCGCCGGTCTATCAGGGAAATGTGATTCCTTATCCTCTTTCAGACAGATACGGGACCGTGAACGTGTATCTGCTTCCCTTCGTGAAGCCGGTCCATGTCCGTCGGTTCTTCCCGGAGGAAGAGATAGCATCCTATACCGATGCGATCCGGGTAGCTGTGGAGCAGATGGGGATCGACAAAACACAGAGGAACGTCCTGGTGGCACATCAGTTCGTCACGGGTGCGGTGAGGTCCGAATCGGAGGAGATCACGGTCGGAGGTCTGGACAATGTGGACGCTTCCGTGTTTGACGGATTCGACTATGTTGCCCTCGGGCATATCCACGGTCCCCAGAATATCGCCGCGGACCGGATCCGTTACTGCGGAACGCCTCTCAAGTACTCCTTCTCGGAATCGGGACAGGTGAAATCCGTCACGATGGTGGACATGGGTGAAAAGGGAGACGTGAAGGTCCGGCTCGTTCCGCTGGAACCTGTGAAGGATCTGAAACAGATTCGGGGAACCTTTGATGAGGTCACGTCATATAAGTATTACGCGGGGACGACTCTTCAGGAAGATTATCTGAAGGTCGTGCTTACCGATGAGGATGATATCCCGGACGCCATGGGAAAGCTCAGGGTGATCTACCACAACATCGTGAAGATGGAGTACGACAATACGAGGACGAGACATAGGGCGGAGATCGAGGCGGAGGAGGATGTGGAGTCCAAATCTCCGATCATGCTCTTCGGTGAGCTGTTTGAACAGCAGAACGGTCAGCCGATGACCGAAGAGCAGCAGGCATATATCGCCGGGCTGATCGAAGAGATATGGGAGGATGAGAGATGAGGCCGCTTAAACTGAGAATGTCTGCCTTCGGCCCCTATTCCGGTGAGACGACACTGGATCTGGACAGGCTCGGCGAGACCGGGCTTTATCTCATTACGGGAGATACGGGAGCCGGAAAATCCACGATTTTTGACGCCATTACCTTCGCGCTTTTCGGAGAGACCGCAACTGCGGAACGAAGCGCGCAGATGTTGAGGTCCAAGTATGCCGATGACAGCACACCGACAGAGGTGGAGCTGACTTTCGCCTATGACGGGAAGGTGTACACGGTACTGCGCAATCCGGCGTATCTGAGGAAAAAACGCGGCGGGTCCGGCATGACACCGCAGCCGGCGGATGCGAAACTGACCTATCCGGACGGGAACTTGAAAACCGGACTTCGGGATGTGAATCGGGCTGTGATCGATATCCTCGGCATCGACAGGGAGCAGTTCACCAAGATCGCCATGATCGCTCAGGGAGATTTCCAGAAGCTGCTCTTTGCGGACACGAATACCCGCAAGGAGATCTTCACGAAGCTTTTTCATACCGGGAAATATGCGCAGCTTCAGCAGCGGCTGAAAGAGGAAGCGGCAAAACTGGGCCGAGAGTATGACCTCGTGAAAAACCAGAGGTCCCAGTATATCAGCGGGATCCTGTGTCCGGAAGACGAAGTGATGGCGCTGAAGCTGGATGACGCGAAAGAGGGAAAGGCATCCCTGGAAGAAGTGATGGCGCTCCTTGACAGCATCCTAAAACGGGATGAGGAAGAGCAGGGACTGAACATCAGTGAGGAGACTAGACTGAACGAACTGCTGCAGTCCGCCGTAGCCAGGATCAGCAAGGCGGGAGCATGGAGCAGCAACGAGAAGATCCTTGCGGAAACGGAGGCGGAGCTCGCTGTCAAAACGCCGGAGAAGGAGACAGCGCAAAATCTTCTTGCAGAGGCAAGAAAAGCGGAACCGGAGATCGAGCGCATGAAGGCGGAGATCGCTGTCCGGACCGGAGAACTTGCAGGCTATCGCACGAGAGAGGAACTGTCAGGAAGAGCTGGAAAGATCGTCGCGGATCTGAAGGTCAAATACGAGGCTCTCGAAGCGTGGAAGGCGGAAAAGAAGGAGTGTGAGTCCTCCTCGAAAGAGAAAAAGGATCGCTTAGACCAGCTGGAAGGCGCAGAAACACAGGTCATCAGGCTGGATTCGGAACTGGACAGGAACGCGGAACTTCAGGAGAAAGCGGGAGGGTGGATATCCTCCTATGAAGATCTGGAAAAGGAAAAGATCAAACTGATCCGGAGAAAAAAAGATGTAGATGACATCCGGTTCGAGGCAAAGAAGCAGAACCTCCTCTTTGAAGTGAGGAATCAGGCGTATCTGGATGATCAGGCCGGTGTCCTGGCGGCGGATCTGCTTGAAGATGAGGAATGCCCGGTGTGCGGATCAAAGCACCACCCGAAACTGGCGGAGAGACTGAAAGGCGCTCCGACCAAGGCGGAGCTGGATTCGGTGAAAAGAGAGAGGGACAGACTGTACGAAGAGGCGCAGGCAGCCGCAGAATCCTATGGAAAAGCAGCTGCACGCGCGAAAGAAAAGGAGGAGGGTCTCCTTTCTGCTCTTGATGAAATGGGCGTTTCTTCTGACGCACAGGAAGACGCATACCATGCCGTATCACGTCACCACAGTCTTCTGAAAGAAGCGGAAGAGACGATCCGCGCGCAGCTGAAGAAGGCGAAAGAGGAGGTCGGTCTTCGGGAAAAGCTTTCCGAAGAGATATCTAAGATCAGTGAGAGAATCGAAACGATCTCCCGGTTAAGTTCGGAAACGGAAAAGGAGACCTCATCCCTTGAGGCCGAGAGAAAAGAGGTCGAAAGACAGATCAGGGAGATGGACGGAAAGCTCCGTTTCCCGACGCTCAGGGAAGCGGAGGAGGATCTTGCCAGGGAGAACAGCGCACGGGAAGCGATGGAGAAGAAGATCAGGGATGCGGAGGAAGCTTATGATTCCCTGAACGAATTCGTCACCTCACTGACCGCCAGGAGGAACGCTGCGCTGGATGGCCTGAAGGAAAAGGAAGATATCGATATCGAAGAAGTTACAGCGCAGAAGACCGAAGTGGCGGAAAAGATCGCCGCGCTCAGTGAAAGGCAGGATGATCTGCACCACCGCCTTGAAACGAACCGCAATATACGCTCTCAGCTGAAGGAAAAGGAGACGGTCATTGATGCGCTGGAAAAAAAGATCCGCATGATCGGATCGCTCTCTTCCACTGCCAACGGATCGATCAACGGAAAAGACAAGATCATGCTTGAGACCTTTGTCCAGATGACGTATTTTGACCGGATCATCCGCAAGGCGAATACGAGGCTGCTCGTCATGACCGGTGATCAGTATGAGCTGGTCCGAAGAAAGGAAGCGGAGAACAAAGGGAGCCAGAGCGGCCTGGATCTGGACGTGATCGATCATTACAACGGCAGTGAGAGAAGCGTGAAATCGCTTTCCGGCGGGGAGACTTTCAAGGCCTCGCTCGCCCTTGCCCTCGGATTGTCGGACGAGATACAGTCTTCCGCAGGCGGGATCAAGCTGGATACCATGTTCGTGGATGAGGGATTCGGTTCCCTCGATGAGAACTCCCTTCAGCAGGCATACGAGGCGCTGGCAGGCTTGACGGAGGGGAACCGTCTGGTGGGAATCATTTCCCACGTGTCGGAACTCAAGGAGAAGATCGACAGACAGATCGTTGTGACAAAGGAGAAGACCGGGGGAAGCAAAGCGCAGATCAGCGGAATTTGACCGATCAGATGCTGTATGAGAAAGGAAGGTTCGTTTAAAGAGCCTTCCTTTCTCTTATGTTCGTAAAAAAAGTAAACAATGAAACAAAAATAAACGGGAGAAAACTGTAGGAATCTACAAAAATAAATAATGATGTTGAAATATAGGTAATAAAAGACTTAGAATGTTCCGCGGTGCTTTTTACAAAAAAACTTGGAGGAAGTTATGAAAAAAGTATTATCTATGCTTCTCGTACTGGTCCTCGCTTTTGCTCTCGTAGCATGCGGCGGAACTCAGGAAGAGACAACACAGCCGGAAGATAACGGCAATGAAACAACACAGGAAGAGACAGAAAAGAAGCTCAGCATTTGCTTCATTTGCGAAGCTCTTGGCGACAACTCTTTCAACGACGCATCTGACAACTCCCTTAAAGAGTATGCAGAGAAGTACGGTGTAGATTATTTCTGCACACAGGTCGGTGCAGGCGGAGACATCATCACAGCTACACGTGAGGCAGCTCAGAATGGTTACTCCATTGTTACCACCATGTACAATGCAGAAGTTATCGCAATGCTTGAGAAGGAAGCAGCGGATTATCCCGACACACTGTTCTACCTCTTCACAGCGACATCTGATGTCAATGCTGGTGACAACGTAGTCGGTGGCTTCTTCCGTTCCTGCGAAGCTGCTTACATGGGCGGCCTCGTTGCTGGTTCAATGTCCCAGACCGGCGTTGCAGCTTTCATCGGCGGTCAGGAATCCGTCAACCTCTACGACTGGATGGTCGGTTATGTCCAGGGCGTTGAGAGAGGCGGCTCCAAGCCTGTTTACAGCTGGATCAACGGCGAGAATCCCTGGTCCGATCCTGCAAAGGCAAAGGAACTTGCAAAGTCTCTGAAGAACAACTACGATGCAGACATGTTCTGGGGCTGCGCCGGACAGTCCGGTGATGGCGTTTTCCAGGCAGTCATCGAGCTTCGTGAGGCAGAGCCCGACAAGATGTTCTGGGCACTGGGTGTTGACTCCGATCAGCACGCGATCTTCGAAGCAAACGGCAAGGAAGACATCGCTGAAGTTATCCTCACCTCCTGCATGAAGAACCCCATGGGCCCGGTTGGCGGCTTCATTGAGACTCTCCAGGCCGGTGGCAAGGTCCAGGGCGGTCTGATCACATGCGGACTCAAGGACGATGCATGCAAGATCGCTGAGAACGACTATTACAAGGCAAACGCAACTGCTGAAGCTCAGGAGCTCGTTAACACAGCTCGTGAGGAAGTTAAGAGCGGCGAGATCGAGATCATGGGTTCCTATGGCCTCAGCATCGACGACCTGAACAAGTTCCTCGAAGAGCACACCCTGAACTATCAGGCAGCCAATATGTAATTCCTTTAGGAATGAAAAAGGAGAATCACCTGTCTTCGGACAGGTGATTTTTTGTCAGGATGGAAAAAACAGCGGTGAAGGTATTGTCCTGATTTCCGGGTATTGTTTATAATACCTTGAAGGAGGGTAATTAGCGTATCATGAAAGACATTGAAAAAGCAAAAACTCTGCTGAAAGAAGGCAATCACGCATGCGTCCTGTGCCTGGATGATATGACATTCACCAGTGATGCGAACGGCATCAAACCCTTGAACTGGTGGCTCAGGGACGGGTGCAGGTTTGAGGGCTTCAGCGCTGCGGACAGAGTCGTAGGAAAGGCTGCGGCATTCCTGTATGTGTTGCTTGGAGTGAAGGAAGTGTACGCTGAGGTCCTGAGCGAAACGGCTGTTCCCGTGCTTGAGAGATACGGGATCGCATATTCCTTCGGAAAGAAAGTGAAATATATCGTAAACCGCACCGGTGACGACCTCTGCCCCATGGAGAAGATCGCACTGAAGCATGAGGAACCGGAAAAAGCATATGAGGCGCTCAAGGAAAAGATCGCGGAACTGATGGCAGCAAAGAACAATTGAAGGAGAAATACAATGAAAACAGTGACAGACGGAAACAGATATGTCCCTTACAGCGAGAGAACGGGAAATGAGAGCATCGTCTATTTTACGAGGGATCTCTCCCCGGAAGGCCTGATGAAGGTGTACGACAGGGTCAAGGGAGTGATCGGCGGTAAAGTGGCTATCAAGCTGCACACCGGTGAGCCTCACGGCCCGAACATCATTCCTCCGGCATGGGTCAAGGTTTTCATGGAGAACGAACTGCCTGACGCCACCATCGTGGAGACCAACACCTACTATGACGGTGACCGTTACACGACGGAGCAGCACAGAAAGACACTGGAAGTGAACGGCTGGACCGAATTCACCACTGTGGATATCACCGATGAAGACGGTACCGTGATGCTTCCGGTCAAAGGCGGCAAATGGTTCACCGAGATGAGCGTCGGAAAGAATCTCCCGAAATATGATTCCCTTGTTACCCTCACGCACTTCAAGGGACACACCATGGGAGGCTTTGGCGGCTCCAACAAGAATATCGGCATCGGCTGCGCCGACGGCAGGATAGGAAAAAAGATGATCCATGCCACTGAGACCGATGAGTGGGGCGTCGTGGAAGAGGAACTGATGGAAAAGATCGCCGAATCCACCAAAGCTACCATCGATTTCTTCGGCAAGAAGGTCGTCTACGTCAACGTGCTGCGCAACATGAGCGTTAGCTGCGACTGTGAAGGCGTTGCTGCCGAGCCGGTCGTGACCCCGAACGTCGGTATCCTCGCTCCCGTGGATATCCTTGCCGCGGACCAGGCCAGCGTGGACATGATCGCATCCATGAAGGAAGTGGACAGGCATGCGTTGATCCACAGGATCGAGAGCCGTCACGGCTATCGTCAGCTCTCCTACATGAAGGAACTGGGGATGGGCAATGACCGCTATGTCCTGATCGATGTGGACAATGACGACAAGCGCATCACAGCTGCGGATGCAGTTGAAGGTGTCGTACCTTTCCAGGGTTGATCTGAAACGATAATAATACAGCTGCCAATGTGCTTTTGCATGGTGGCAGCCTTTTCATGAGGACAATGGGCAACAGACTTGATTTTACAATCGATACCAAGCAGGACCTGATCGACGCGGTGAACCGTTTCGGCATTCTCCCGCTGTTCACCAATTCCATTCCTGGCTTTTCCGTGGAGGAACATGTCTCTCCCAGGGCGTGGTTTACGGGCGAAGAGGGAGTATGGGAGTGGAAAGGACCCGTGATCCGGGAGAGCGGATGCGCATACGGAAAGTTCTTTGAGCATAAGGCTGCTTTTGTCAGCCTGGAGTGGTACCCGGATCTTGCCAACTTCCGGAGGGACGGGTATGATTTCGACGCTAGATACGATGACGGTCTTGCTTCCTACAAAGAGAAAGAACTGTACGATCTTCTTGCGGAGCACGAACCCATACTATCCAAGGGACTGAAGGTCAGGGGAGGCTACGGGAAGGACGGAAAGAAGGGATTTGACACCCTGATCTCACGCCTTCAGGCGAACGGATATGCGGTCATCAGCGATTTCGTCTATGAACAGACGAAGGATGGTAAGGTATATGGATGGGGAGTCGCGCAGTACTCTACTCCCGAGAAACTGTTCGGGAGCGCGTTCTCGGACAATGTGTACAGATACGACCCGGAAGTATCCCTTGACCGCCTGACGCGCCACATGGCGGAGATACTGCCGCACGCGACGGAAAAAAGCATCATAAGATTTTTAAGCAAAAAGTAGTGAGGACCAGATGAGGATCATATTCATTCGGCACGGTGAGCCGGATTACGACAACAATACACTTACGGAAAAAGGATTCCGGGAGGCTGAGCTTCTCAAGGACCGCATCATCGGCTGGAATGTGGACGCCTTCTTCTCATCGCCCATGGAGCGCGCGATACTGACCGGTGAGCCCGCTCTGAAGGCAATGGGGCGGGAGGCGGAGATCCTGCCGTGGATGCGGGAGTTCTATTTCGAACTGCACGATCCTCTCACCGGTGAGATACATGGACCCTGGGACTTCTGTCCGGAGTACTGGACGACCAGGGAGAAACTATATGATATGGATAACTGGTTTGAGGAACCTGTCTTCCGGGAAGCGCCGAGATACAGGGAAGCCGTCATGGCCCTGCGCAAGGGAATGGACGAACTTCTGATGAGATACGGCTTCCGCAGAGAGGGAAGGTTCTATCCAAAGCCGAGAGTACCACGCGTGATTCTATGAATCAGACGTGGGTGAATCGGCCAAATCTCCTTTCTGATTGTTGATATAGTTTTTCACCGCTGCAGCAGTGCGATCACTTACAGAACCTATAAAGTATGAAAGACTCCAGAAGTAGGGTTCCTGATAATATCTGGATACCTCATCAGGATGATCCGAACGCATTCTGCGGGATGAAGCGGATTTATACGCATTGATAAACTCCGCTAAGTTGATCTGTGGGGGTGCGTCAAAAAGAATGTGAATGTGATCAGGCATGCATTCGAAGGCCTCGATCACACAGTCCCGATCCTTGAAATACTTCTCCGTATACGCTTTAAGGCTATCCTCAATAGTTCCGGCAATTACCGGTCTGCGATATTTGGTAACAAGAACCAAATGATACTGAAGCAGGAAACAACTGTGACGGTTGACATAGTAACCTGATGAATTGATCCTCATATTACCCTCCTTCAACTGAAATGTTGGTGTATGGTATAATTATACTATAAATAAGGGCCATAAGTGCCGGAAAGGAGGAATAGCAACCGATGTATCGGATCCTGAACATACAGGTAAGTGAAAGCGATGCTGTTTATGCTTATCTCGACCGAATTGCGCATCTTTCAAACAATCTGTCCAATGCAGTCTTGTTCAGACAGCGGCAGATGATCACATCTGCGAAGAAAGATGTTAAAGACTGGACAGACAATGAGAAAGAGATCCGCGATGAGGTGGAGGCAACGATACAGTATTTGGGCAACACCAGAAAAATACCAAAATCCGGTGTCTTGTCATACAACTTTGCGGAGAGAGTGCTCAGGGTAACACAGAATCCGGACTTCTTTGCGGAAGGACTTCCCAGACAGACAGCTCAGTGGATCATCAAACAGGTATGCTCGGATATCACGTCGTTCTACAAAGCAATGAAGCAGTATACTGTGACGCCGGAGTTATTTACAGGCAAGCCGGAACTTCCGGGATATAAGCGGAAGGGCGGCGCTTGCTCCTTCAGAATAACAAATCAGGATTGTGTCATTCGGCAAAAGGAGAACGGAGCATACGAAATCAAACTGCCCTTGACCAAAGACACAGTCTGCATCGGGAAAACATGTCCCGGCAGATTGAAGGAAGTGCATGTAAGTCCGAAAAACGGAAGATATCAGATCACTCTTGTCTTTGACGATGGGAAAGTTTTGCCGGTTATGAAAGAAAAACCGGAGCGGATCGCTGCCGTGGATCCCGGAGTGAACAACCTCATGGCTGTCACAAACAATTGCGGGCTACCCTGTCTTCTTTACAAGGGCGGTGTCATCAAGTCGGTCAATCAGCGTTATAACAAACGTATTGCGAAGATGATGAGCAAACAGACCAAAGGCTCCGACAAGAAGTTCATTCCAACTGAAGAATACTGGAAAGTCACTAACTACCGGAATGACAAGATCAGGGATGTGATGTTGAAAGCAGGAAAGAGTCTGATCCTATGGTGCGTAGAAAACCGTATCGACACGATAGTGATCGGAAGCAACCCGGGCTGGAAACAGAAGGTATCCCTGGGCAAGGAAACAAACCAGAAGTTCGTACAGATCCCCTTTGACAGGCTGAAACATATCCTGAAGTATCAGGGAGAACGGAACGGAATAAGGATACTTGAACAGGAAGAGGCGTATACTTCCAGGGCAAGTTTTATGGATCAGGACGAGATCCCTGATTTAGGTGAAGAAGCATCATTCAGCGGAACAAGGATCCAGAGAGGGCTGTACCGAACGAAGGACGGAGAAAACATCAACGCGGACCTGAACGGATCAGCCAATATCCTGAGAAAGGCATTTCCGGATGCATTCTCCGGAAAGAGTGTTCCTGATTTCAAAAATATCGCAGTAATAAAGCATCCGGATAAGATGCTGAAGAATCAAAAAAATGTAGTCCCTGTAGAAAGGGATACGGGAGACGTGAATCCCCATCAAGTAGCCTGCTAATAAAAAGTCAAGCATAAAATGGATAGGTTAGTGTATCAA
>Ga0256404_1011770_pt1 | contig 11592 bp, 12 predicted proteins | sample RumenRJG_01DNA_FD_185990 | JGI IMG/M metagenome (GOLD analysis project Ga0256404, IMG submission 185990) | Bovine rumen microbial communities from Lethbridge, Alberta, Canada - RJG_01 | ecosystem: Host-associated > Mammals > Digestive system > Stomach > Rumen | place: Canada: Alberta | collected... | reverse complement strand
AATCCGGTTTGGGGTGAGTTCGCGTCCGATTAGATAGTTGGTGAGGTAACGGCCCACCAAGTCGACGATCGGTAGCCGACCTGAGAGGGTGATCGGCCACATTGGAACTGAGAGACGGTCCAAACTCCTACGGGAGGCAGCAGTGGGGAATATTGGGCAATGGGCGAAAGCCTGACCCAGCAACGCCGCGTGAGTGAAGAAGGCTTTCGGGTTGTAAAGCTCTGTTATAGAGGACGAAGGAAGTGACGGTACTCTATAAGGAAGCCCCGGCTAACTACGTGCCAGCAGCCGCGGTAATACGTAGGGGGCGAGCGTTGTCCGGAATGACTGGGCGTAAAGGGCGTGTAGGCGGCCGTTTAAGTATGGAGTGAAAGTCCACTTTTCAAGGGTGGAATTGCTTTGTAGACTGGATGGCTTGAGTGCGGAAGAGGTAAGTGGAATTCCCAGTGTAGCGGTGAAATGCGTAGAGATTGGGAGGAACACCAGTGGCGAAGGCGACTTACTGGGCCGTAACTGACGCTGAGGCGCGAAAGCGTGGGGAGCGAACAGGATTAGATACCCTGGTAGTCCACGCGGTAAACGATGAATGCTAGGTGTTGCGGGTATCGACCCCTGCAGTGCCGGAGTAAACACAATAAGCATTCCGCCTGGGGAGTACGGCCGCAAGGTTGAAACTCAAAGGAATTGACGGGGGCCCGCACAAGCAGCGGAGCATGTTGTTTAATTCGAAGCAACGCGAAGAACCTTACCAGGTCTTGACATCCGATTAAAGTCTAAGAGATTAGATGTCCCTTCGGGGGAATCGAGACAGGTGGTGCATGGTTGTCGTCAGCTCGTGTCGTGAGATGTTGGGTTAAGTCCCGCAACGAGCGCAACCCTTATGGTCAGTTACTAACGCGCAAAGGCGAGGACTCTGACAAGACTGCCGGGGACAACTCGGAGGAAGGTGGGGACGACGTCAAATCATCATGCCCCTTATGACCTGGGCTACAAACGTGCTACAATGGTGACTACAAAGAGGAGCGAGACCGTAAGGTGGAGCGGATCTCAAAAAAGTCATCCCAGTTCGGATTGTGGGCTGCAACCCGCCCACATGAAGTTGGAGTTGCTAGTAATCGCGGATCAGCATGCCGCGGTGAATACGTTCCCGGGCCTTGTACACACCGCCCGTCACACCATGGGAGTTGGGAGCACCCGAAGTCAGTGAGATAACCGCAAGGAGTCAGCTGCCGAAGGTGAGACCGATGACTGGGGTGAAGTCGTAACAAGGTAGCCGTATCGGAAGGTGCGGCTGGATCACCTCCTTTCTAGGGAGAAATGAGTGACTGAATAAGTTGCTCGAATCCTTAGGTCGAGCGCTTGACAAAAGTCAAGTGAATATGGCAGGCCGAAAGGCTGTAAGACCAACAATAATAAATCTGATTGATATTCTCTGTATCGTTTTGAGGGCTCGCGGTTTGAAAAAGCCGGGGGATTAGCTCAGCTGGAAGAGCGCGTGCTTTGCAAGCATGAGGTCATCGGTTCGAGCCCGATATTCTCCACCATATGGGCTGATAGCTCAGTCGGTTAGAGCACTCGCCTGATAAGCGAGAGGTCGGTGGTTCGAGTCCACTTCAGCCCACCATCCCGAATATTTTTTTTCGGGGATTCGCACCTTGAAAACTGCACAGGATAAGAAACTATTTCTGCAAGATTCTAAGCTTTGACGGAAGAACGGAAGATTCCAGTCAGAAGGGATTCGGTCAAAGCAGGAGAACACAAATCAAGTTTATATCATGTCTCAAGAGTCTTAGGAACATGATATGAACGAACTGGCAAACGATCTGCAAGATCAAAAGATCGAGAGATCGGTCAAGAGATCAAGCGAATAAGAGCGCAGGGTGGATGCCAGGGCACTGATTGCCGACGAAGGACGCGATAAGCTGCGAAAAGCCTGGGGGAGTTGCAAGTAGGCTTTGATCCCAGGATCTCCGAATGGGGGAACCCGGCTGTGGTAATGCGCAGTCATCCATGAATGAATCCATAGTTCATGAGAAGGGCACCCGGGGAAGTGAAACATCTAAGTACCCGGAGGAGAAGAAAGAAAACTCGATTCCCTTAGTAGTGGCGAGCGAAGAGGGAAGAGGCCAAACCGTGAGTCTACGGACGCACGGGGTTGCGGGCCTGAGAGATCTGACGATAGCTGACCTGAAGTTTCTGGAAAGGGACACCAAAGAGGGTGACAGTCCTGTAGGGGAAGGCGACAATAGGTATCAGGTACCAGAGTACCGCGGGACACGTGAAATCCTGTGGGAAGCAGGGGGGACCACCCCCCAAGCCTAAAGACGATCAGTGACCGATAGCGCATAGTACCGTGAGGGAAAGGTGAAAAGAACCCCGGGAGGGGAGTGAAAGAGAACCTGAAACCCTGTGTTTACAAGCAGAGGAAGGACGTTAAAAGTCCGACCTTGTACTTTTTGTAGAACGGACCGGCGAGTTGCGTTATGTTGCGAGGTTAAGAACTTAAGGTTCGGAGCCGAAGCGAGAGCGAGTCTGAATAGGGCGAGTAAGTAACATGACGCAGACCCGAAACCGGGCGACCTATCCATGGGCAGGTTGAAGTGAAGGTAAAGCTTCATGGAGGACCGAACCAGACGTCCGCTGAAAAGGGCGGGGATGACCTGTGGATAGCGGAGAAATTCCAATCGAGCTCGGATATAGCTGGTTCTCCTCGAAATAGCTTTAGGGCTAGCCTCAGGTTAATCTTATGGGGGTAGAGCACTGAATGGTCTAGGGGGTCTCAAAGCTTACCGAAACCTATCAAACTCCGAATACCATGAAGATGATGCCTGGGAGTCAGACGGCGAGTTATAAGATCCGTCGTCAAAAGGGAAACAGCCCAGATCGACAGCTAAGGTCCCAGAGTGTGTGTTAAGTGGGAAAGGATGTGCAATTGCACAGACAACCAGGATGTTGGCTCAGAAGCAGCCACACATTCAAAGAGTGCGTAATAGCTCACTGGTCGAGTGATTGTGCGCCGAAGATGTAACGGGGCTAAAACACACCACCGAAGCTTCGGGTGCGTATTCTTGAACACTTTCATCGGGTGGGAGGTCTACTGTAGTGAAATCCCGCGAATTTCGACCGCTTGCGGTCAATCAAGAAATTCGCCAGATGCTCTACAGGGGCTAAAACACTGGATGGCGGTGTTCAAGAATACGCGCGGTAGAGGAGCATAGTGCATTGGCTGAAGCGGTACCGGAAGGAGCCGTGGACGATGCAGTAGAGAGAATGCCGGTATGAGTAACGAGATGCAGGCGAGAAACCTGCACGTCGAAAGCCCAAGGTTTCCTGGGGAAGGTTCATCCGCCCAGGGTAAGTCGGGGCCTAAGCCAAGGACAACAGTCGTAGGCGATGGACAACTGGTTGAGATTCCAGTACCACCTTTATGAGCGAGGCGTTGACGCAGAAGGATAGCATGAGCCGGTTGATGGTAGAGCCGGTCCAAATAGTTAGGCTGTGATGTAGTGAAGTACGCATCACGTGAGGCGGAGCTATGATGGGGAGCGAAAATACAAGTAGTGAAGCATGTGAATCCACGCTGACAAGAAAAGGCGCTAGTAATTGTGAGGGTGCCCGTACCGCAAACCGACGCAGGTGGGCGAGGAGAGAATCCTAAGACGAACGAGAGAACCCTTGTTAAGGAACTCGGCAAAATGACCCCGTAACTTCGGGAGAAGGGGTGCCTCGAGAGAGGCCGCAGAGAATAGGCCCAAGCGACTGTTTAGCAAAAACACAGGTTTGTGCGAAAGCGAAAGCTGACGTATACGAGCTGACGCCTGCCCGGTGCTGGAAGGTTAAGAGGAGATGTCATCGCAAGAGAAGCATTGAATTGAAGCCCCAGTAAACGGCGGCCGTAACTATAACGGTCCTAAGGTAGCGAAATTCCTTGTCGGGTAAGTTCCGACCCGCACGAATGGCGTAACGACTTGGGCGCTGTCTCAACAAGGGACTCGGTGAAATTGAAGTATGGGTGAAGATGCCCATTACCCGCGACTGGACGGAAAGACCCCGTAGAGCTTTACTGTAGCTTATCATTGGGAATTGGTAACGGATGTACAGGATAGGTGGGAGTCGGAGAAACAGTGTCGTCAGATGCTGCGGAGACGCCGTTGGGATACCACTCTTCTGTTACTGGTTTTCTAACAATGTGCAGTAACCCTGGCAATGGACAGTGATAGGTGGGCAGTTTGACTGGGGCGGTCGCCTCCCAAAGAGTAACGGAGGCGCCCAAAGGTTCCCTCAGAATGGATGGAAACCATTCGAAGAGCGCAATGGCAGAAGGGAGCCTGACTGCGAGACACACGAGTCGGGCAGAGACGAAAGTCGGGCATAGTGATCAGGTGACATCGAGTGGAAGAGTCATCGCTCAACGGATAAAAGCTACCTCGGGGATAACAGGCTGATCTCCCCCAAGAGTCCACATCGACGGGGAGGTTTGGCACCTCGATGTCGGCTCGTCGCATCCTGGGGCTGAAGCAGGTCCCAAGGGTTTGGCTGTTCGCCAATTAAAGCGGCACGCGAGCTGGGTTCAGAACGTCGTGAGACAGTTCGGTCCCTATCCATCGTGGGCGTCGGAATTTTGACAGGAGCTGTCCCTAGTACGAGAGGACCGGGATGGACGCACCTCTGGTGCAACAGTTGTCATGCCAATGGCACAGCTGGGAAGCGAAGTGCGGACGGGATAAACGCTGAAGGCATCTAAGCGTGAAGCCCCCCTGGAGAAAAGAATTGCCACAGCATAGGCTGGTAAGACCCCTTGAAGACGACAAGGTTGATAGGTCATCGGTGGAAGTGCGGTAACGTATGGAGCTTGATGATACTAATAGGTCGAGGGCTTGATCTAAGGGAAAGGGAAAAGGGAATAGGCAAAAGGGAAAAGGGAAGCGTCGAGCGAGCCGGAAGGCTTGCGGACAGGCTAAACGAAAACCGAATGCCGGAACCGAAACCCTGAGCCAGTGGGTTTGTGTGAACCAACAAGAAGAAGCAGAGAGAAGTTGAACGAGTAAACGAAGCGTTCCTGGTCAGGACGCGGAGTGTACTTGATCCTGTGCGGTTTTGAGGGTGCGAAGCACTCAAAATTTCCGGTGACAATAGCCTGAGGGATCCACCTGTTCCCATCCCGAACACAGAAGTTAAGCCTCAGCACGCTGATAGTACTTGGCTGGAAACGGCCCGGTAGGGTAGGTCGTCGCCGGATTCAATTGGCGCTCATTCTTTGAATGGGCGCTTTCTTTTGTTTTGGAGAGAAGTAAGACAGAACCAATCAAGGAATATAGATGCTGAGCCATGCTGGGCGGGCGGCGCATCGCCGCCCCTACGGGGTGGTTATGTTGCGAACCATTGCAGATGGAATACATGAGGACGGGGGACGACCTCTCAGTCAGCCTGCCGGCTGACAGCTCCCCTGGGAGGGGAGCCGAGGGGGCTGGCGTTTGGTCGGTGGCTTTCCTGGCATTTTGCCTGATGCCTGATGCCTGTTGCCTGATGCCTTAAAACAGCAAACATAATGGAAATGACACAAATATAGTAGGCCGCGGTATTGATTAATACTAATCCTGTTCTAAAAACGCATTAACGATCCATTGTCTGGAAGTGATGTTGCGGACCATCTCACAGGTCAGGCGGCGGATGGTTTCGCACAAACGATCAATGACGCATTCCAGAGTTCTAAAGACCTCGTTTCTAAATCCCATAGAGCGAAGCTGCTTCCAGATTTGCTCTATGGGATTCATTTCAGGGGTATAGGGTGGGATGTGCAGCAGAGTGATGTTTTCAGGGACGATCAATCCCTTGGATTTGTGCCAGGCAGCACCGTCGCACACCAGGAGGATTTGATCTTTGGGGTAGGCTTTTGACAGCTCTTCCAGAAAGAAGTTCATGCAGATCGTGTCGCACCGGGGCAACACCCAGAAGAAATGTTCCCCCGTTGTGGGTTCCACGGCTCCAAAAGCATACCGGTACTCCCGAATATGGTGGCAGGGCACAGATGGCCGTGTTCCCTTCCGGCACCAGCATTTCTTCGGCTTGTTGATTCGTCCAAATCCCGCCTCATCCTCGAACATCAGACGCACTCGTCCTTCTGATTTCGGGGGCATGTTTTTTCGCGTTTCCAGTACACTTTGCTTAATTTTTTTGAGGCTTCACACGCCTCTTCACTTGCCGCCTTCGGATGCTTCGGTCGGGGCATCACTTTGCGCCATCCATGTCGCCGCAACAACGCATAGATGTATCCCCGTCCTGTGTCTTTTCCTCGCGTTTCATCAAACGCCGCCTTGATCTCCAGCGCCGTTACTTCTTTTCCTGCCTCCGCCGCTTTCTCGAATCTTGACAGGATCTCCTGCTCTTGCTCTTCTGTCAGTGCTGCCCTTCATGTAATACTTGCAGCGCAGACAGCAGGGCGGAAGTCGCTTCACACTGATCCTAATCTCGCTCACCCCGGACCGCCCCCTATCAAAGCCGCCTTGCTCAGCACGTGGAGGTACAGGTTGTAGTCACCTTTCCGGGCGATCATGCGCAGACTGTATAGCCCGTGCTCCATCTCCAGGTAAGCATTGCCCTCGGTGGGGTCGTCGGTGCGCTCGGCATGATGGTCGATGTAGTCGCGCACGGCTTTCACATCCGGGAAAGTCTTTTGAAAGGCGACGTACACTTCATCCACTTCCTCGACCAGCGCCGGGACCATCAGGTCCTTGTGAATATGGAACACTGTGTTCCACCAATGGCTGCCATCATGATAAGCCCGGACGTAGAACAGTTCCGCCCTCGGGTAACCGGTCTCGTCCTTGTCCTCAAGCGCAGCCATAAAGGAGCAGGTGTTCTTTAGCTTCTCTTTCAGCATGGTGTCCTCCTCAGCTATATTCATGGAGCAAGACCTGGAGCGCTTTCCAGGTTGCGTCGTTTGTGGGCTTCTTGTCCCAGCCCCGGTCGTAGTTGGCGGTGGTCACATCATCGATCCTGATCGTCAGCTTGCTAATCCTGCCGCCATCGATACCGTACTCGGCGCTGGGCGTTTCGTACACTTTTACCCAGTAGCGGCATTTGATATACCCACCGGAACCATCCGGTATTCCTATGACGCCTTCCTTCCACATGAGCGTCACCCCTGTTCTTCTGTAATGATGCGCACCAGATCCACGCCAGGCACGACGTTCAAGCCACAGCCATTGTCCCAGGCAACTACCAGGTCCCCGACATCGTCCACTGTGATGATCGTTCCGCGGGTGCCTGCAGGCGGGGCCTGCGGATCGTCCATCTGAATCAGTTCGATCCGCAGCCCCTTCGTGTAGCGGGCCTTGAGACGTTCAACTTCCCGTCTCGTCGGCATCTTCATCGTCATCGTCGTCCTCCTCCGTCTCATCGAACCAGCCACCGCACAGGGCGTCCTGCAGGTTGCTGACCAGGCCGTCGAAATCCTCGTCAGGCCCCAACACATCTGCCAAGGCATAAACCGCGTCGATGGGAACGCCATAGTCTTCCGACAGGCTGTTCAGATAATCCTCCCGGCTGTCGTAGCCGTTTTCCTGATACACTTCAACGCTGATCATCGAATGATCTCCGTCCTTCCGTTTTCGCTGATCACCAGAATCCCGTTGGGGACCCGCGCAAATGCCTGCGGGTAGAGGAACAGCTTCTCATATTTCTCAGCGAGGTCATCCGGCAGGTCGGTGAAATCCTCTGCGCCGAGGCCGCAGATGAAAAACGTGCCCGCGATGATATCCTTCCCCGCGATGTAGCGGTTCAGTTCATAGCCCTTGAGCTTTCCCTCATCGTCGCACACCAGCGCGACGGGGTCGGAGAACCAGTAAACCGCCTGGATGTACCCGCCGACAATGCGCTGCATCTCATCCAGGGTATACGGAATGTCCGCTCGCCGGGGCCGCTGCCTCGGCTCCACAATCAATACCTTCACAGCGTTTCCTCCTTCTGGTCGGGAACAATGCGGTAGACATCGTCCGCGAAGTAGAACCCGGTGAACGGGTTGAACAGCGCATGACAGCGGATGCCATCCGGCGTCAGGACGATGTAGTCGTTATCCCCAACCATTTCCAGAATCTCCACATCCTCCAGCGGGACCTGATGCCTTCCATCCCTGTCCCTGGACTGAAGCATTGCCTTTGCCACAGTGTCGTCCTCCTTGCTTATCGCTCGAATGTTTCCTCCCGGCTCCCGTCCCGGTAATAGATGTTCTTCCGCATCCAGCCGTTGGTCTGCGAGGTCATGGTGACGATCTTGTCCTCAAAGATCGAGATGTACACGCTCTCGCCATGCTCATTGGTGCCGGGATACATGGTCTTGCTCTTGCCATGCTCGTCCATCAGGGCATTCATGGCTTCCTGGTTCTTCGGGTCAAAATGAATCTGTTTCATGATCGCATCCTCCTCTTGCTGTGAACCGGGTATGTTCATGCATGGTCGCCCTTTCCGTGGTCCCATGAAAAGCGCTTCCAGGGGACATCACAGGCGGGACGTTCTGCGCCGCAGGCATACCAAAGCCTCCAGGATATGCCGTAGGCAAGCCACTCGAAGGTTCCTCCACCTTCAATGTAGACCTCTACATCTTCTTCCTCGGGTTCATCGTAGATGGTTTGAAAGATTGCCGGAGCCAGGGGCATCCAATAAACCGGGTGATCATAATATCGCAAGTTCGCCTCCACCCATACAGGGAAAGGCCGGAAGGCCTCTTTATGCCTCCGCAGCTCCTGCAGTTCCTCAAAGGTGATCATTCTGCAGTGTTCCATCATCTGCGCCTCCTTTTGCTTTGGGTAGTGGTACTATCCCTCTTTACCCTCGAAATAGCAATAGGATGTATGATAACTCTGAGCTAACTCGTGGCTGGAAGCTATACTGCAGTTTCATGCCTTGCGGTATGACCGGCATTCATAGCCATCGGCACGAAGCGGAAGGTCGGAACACCACTCCGGCGGCTGGCCCATGATGGCGCAGGCTTCCTCGACGGAGCCGGTGTCTTCGGGCATCTCCATGACGCACTCATCGTGAACATGAAAGACAATCCTGTACCCGTGGGCCTCAAGGTTCAGCATGGCGTGGGCCAGAATGTCCCGGGCTGTGGCTTGTGTCACATTCTCACAGGCCTTACCTCCGAAGGTCTCCTGCACCATGAGCTGTCCATTGGCCGCCGGGGCCATGTACCCGATGCCGTCGCTTCCGAAGCGGTTCGTCACCATCCTCGGCGAGAGATAACACAGCTCCCGTCCGGACGGCAGGCGGATCAGCATCCTCTCGTCCTTCCAATAGAGTCTGATCTTCCCGACCCGAACACTGGAATGCTCTCGAATCACTTTCCGCATGGCGCGGTCCATTGCGTTCCACAAACCGACGATGTGCGGGTTTGCTGCCCGCCAGGCATCCACCAGGGGCTGCATCTCGTCCTCGGGCATCTTCGCTCCCATGTTCTTCAGCGCTCCGACGCCGCCTCCATATCCACAGCTCAGCGTTGCTTGCTTACCTTTTTGCCGGTATTCATAGTTCGGATTCCCCTTGACGATGCTCTCCTTGGGCACATGGTACATGCGCGACGCTGTAGCTTCGTATATCTTGCCCGCGCCGCGAAACTCCTCCAGCACCCATTCCTCTCCAGCCAGCCATGCCAGCACCCGGGCTTCGATGGCGCTGAAGTCCGCCACGATGAAGCGGCAGTCCTGCTTTGGGATCAGCGCTGTGCGGATCAGCTCCGACAGCGTATTCGGCACGGAGCCGTACAGCATTTCTACCAGCTCTGTGTCACCGGTCTTTACCACTGCGGCGGCGGTGTCCAAATCCTCCAGGTGGTTCTGTGGAAGATTCTGAACCTGCAGGAGCCTCCCGGCCCATCTCCCGGTTCGATTGGCTCCATAGAATTGCAGCATCCCATGAACGCGTCCGTCGCTGCACACGCACCGGGCGATGGTCTCATATTTCTTAATGGAGGTCTTGGATAGCTCCAGGCGCAGTGATAACAGCTCAGAAACCAGTCCCTCGGTGTTTGCAGCCTTCTCCTGAACCAGCTTCTTGGCAAGCGACTCCATCGGCACATCCTGATCGGCCAGCCAGGCCTTCAGCTGTGCTACGCTGCCGGGGTTCTCCAAGCCGGTGATGTTCTTCGCCCGCTGATACGCTGCTTCCGTAAACTCTGAATCGACCCTCATTGCCTGTTTGACAAGCTGCTTATCCACACGCACACCGCGGTCGTTGATCAGCTGATCCAGAGCGTACAGCTCCCATTCCGATTCCGGCATGGGGTGCGCCTCGCAGGCTTTCCTAACAGCGCGTTCCGTTTCCACGTCCTGGGCGTTGTACTGTTTGTAGATCGCCCACTTATCAGGCGCATGCTCAGGAAGATTTCTCGTCCGCCCATCATTTGCTTTCGTCGGCTTACAAGGCACAGAAAAAAAGCGAATCAGGTCCTTGCCTTCCTCCATCTTCTGCTCTGTCGCTCCCAGCGCCACAGCTGCGTCTGCCAGGCGGGCTGGCATGGTCAGGTAAGCCGCCATCACAGCTGTACACCGCCACTGGTGCGGATCGAGCCAATGGCCGAGGTACTTGGAGAGGCATACGCGCTCGAACTGCGCGTTGTAAGCCACCTTGATCACATCAGGGTTCTCAAGGTCGGCAAGCACATTTTCAGGAAGTTGTTCTCCACAGGCCATGTCCACTGTCTGCACAGGCCCGTCATCATAGGCATAGGAGAACAGCAGGATTTCAAAATCGTCGGTATCGACATAGCGATAAACACCAGTCTTGGGAAGCGGGACCGGGCTGTAGGTCTCGATGTCGATGCCGAGGATAGCTCTCATTGAATCACCTCCGGGAAAATAGAAACGCACGCAGAATTCTGCGTGCGCATCCGGTTATTGTTCACTTGTTCTTGCGGGAATGACCTCCCGCTTGAGTGTGTTCGGGTTGAGGATGACGATCTCTTTTCCTTGTTGTTTCGCGTAGTTGACCGTATAGGCTGTGCCGCCCTTGTCCTCGCCATTGTAGATGGCAATGAGAAGATCACAGTTATCAACCAGGTATCTGTTCCTGATGTGGAAGCAGCCGCGCTGGTAAGTATCACACACCTGCACGATTTTGTCAGCGCCCTTGAGGAGTTCATGATACCGGAGCTTCCAATCGAAAGACCATCGCTCCGCATGCTCTCGAAAGGGAATTGCACAGATCAGTGTCAATTGAGGATTCGTCGTTTGCTTTTCGGCAAGAATTAGCTCACCGCATATGATATCGGCTCCCTTGGCCCCTCCGCACAAAAAAGTGTCCGCCCCGGCCTTTTCCTGTGTTCAAATCTCCTGCCAGATCAAATCCTGAAGTGCCTGCCCAGCTTGGGACAGTTCATCCTGTTGAATATTCAATTGCTCCGGACGATGCCCTGTAAACGCAACCCTCATGCTGCGCCCCCTCCATTCATCGGAATACCGTTAGTCTATATCAGACAGAATAGGAAGTCAACGGTAAACCGTTAAACTTTTTCTCCGCAAATTGATACGATTCTTATAACGGTTTTCCGATAGAGGGGTGCGGTATGACAATATCCGAAGCGGTCATCAAAAGGTTA
>Ga0256404_1011769_pt1 | contig 11592 bp, 6 predicted proteins | sample RumenRJG_01DNA_FD_185990 | JGI IMG/M metagenome (GOLD analysis project Ga0256404, IMG submission 185990) | Bovine rumen microbial communities from Lethbridge, Alberta, Canada - RJG_01 | ecosystem: Host-associated > Mammals > Digestive system > Stomach > Rumen | place: Canada: Alberta | collected... | reverse complement strand
GCCCGTATTTCGCCGCGTCCTGATTTCGGTTGTCGCTCCGGTGCGGCCGGGCGTAAACACGTTGCCCGAAACTTCATCGCGTACTTGCTTCGGTGCATGAATTTCTCGCGGCACCTGCCCGGGCATTGCCCGGATTTTCACCGCGGCTTGATTTCGGTTGTCGCTCCGGCGCGGATGAATGGGGATTCATTGCCCGAAACTTCATCGCGTGCTTGCCTCGGTACATGGATTTGTCGCGGCACCTGCCCGGGCGTTGCCCGGTTTCTCACCGCGACTTAATTTCGGTTGTCGCTCCGGCGCGCTTCGACTCGGCCGGGTGGAAACATGTTGCCCGAAACTTCAACGCGGCCTTGCTTCGGTGCACAGATTTGTCGCGGCACCTGCCCGGGCATTGCCCGTATTTCGCCGCGTCCTGATTTCGGTTGTCGCTCCGGCGCGGCCGGGCGGAAATTCATTGCCCGAAACTTCATCGCGGCCTTACTTCGGTGCATGAATTTCTCGCGGCACCTGCCCGGGCGTTGCCCGGGTTTTCACCGCGACTTGATTTCGGTTGTCGCTCTGGCGCGGCTGGGCGGAAACACGTTGCCCGAAACTTCGTCGCGGCCTTGCTTCGGTGCATGAATTTCTCGCGGCACCTGCCCGGGCGTTGCCCGGGTTTTCGCCGCGGCTTGATTTCGGTTGTCGCTTCGGCGCGGCTCGGCGTAAACACGTTGCCCGATACTTCAGCGCGTGCTTGCTTCGGTGCATGAATTTGTCGCGGCACCTGCCCGGGCATTGCCCGGTTTTTCACCGCGACTTGATTTCGGTTGTCGCTTCGGCGCGGCTGGGCGGAAATTCATTGCCCGATACTTCGTCGCGGCCTTGCTTCGGTGCATGAATTTGTCGCGACACCTGCCCGGGCATTGCCCGTATTTCGCCGCGGCCTGATTTCGGTTGTCGCTTCGGCGCGGCCGTGCGAAAACTCATTGCCCGGAACTTCATCGCGTGCTTGCTTCGGTGCATGGATTTGTCGCGGCAGCACCCATGGCGATGCCCGGGTTTTCACCGCGACCTGATTTCGGTTGTCGCTCCGGCGCGCTTCGACTCGGCCGGTTGGAAATTCATTGCCCGAAACTTCATCGCCGCCTTACTTACTTTCAGCAGAAATTACCTGCAAATCTGCGTATTTATTAATACACCTTCTTCAGAAATTTCCTGAGAATCTCTTCGTATTCCTTCGGCTTCGTCAGTACGGACTCTGCATGTCCAGCGCCTTCAATCAGATGGATTTCTTTATATCCTTTTGCTGCGTCGTACAGCGTTTGTGAGTTCTGTGGCAGAATCTGCGAATCGTCAGCTCCATGAATCAGGCAGAGCGGTATCCGGTTCCTGGAGAGCGCGTCAACCGGCCGCATCTCCGACAGTGCATAGTGATAGCGAAGACGAGCGCCAAGATTGGCAAGCGAAAAGGTCACGCCTGGAAGATGAGCCGACCTGAATCCATTCTGAAGCACATTCTCTATGTCAGAAAACGCGCAGTCCGCCACCGCAAAATCAACTTTCGGCTGATAGCGCAGCGATAGAACTGTTGTCGCGGCTCCCAGCGATTCACCATGAAGGCCGAGCGCCGTCAGCTCAGGATACCGCTTTCTCGTATCTTCCACGATGTCACGCAGATCTTTTCCTTCCCGAATGCCATATGTCGTAAAGGTAGGCTCATTTTCGCCATGCCCCCGCAAATCATAGATAATGCAGTTAAATCCGAGATCAAGATAGATTTGAACATATTTCAGGGAGCCGACACGATTATCCGTATACCCATGGGAAAGGATGACATACCTGGAACTTTTCTCCAGATTTCTTAAAAGCTCCGCGTGCAGTGCGTATCCATCCTCTGCCGTAATCGTATACGGCGTTTTTTTCAATGCCCCATAAAAAGAAGTGTCGTAATGATCACTCTGCCACTGCATAGCCTCATCCAGAGTCTGCCGTTTTCCGGTCATAATCATCCCTGGAAGAATATAGACCACCGCAGCCAGAAGAATGCACACAGCTAGAATACAAATTAACAAAACATATTTTTTCACTTCAGAGCCTCATTGTATATTTGTGATAGATGAATAATTGGATTGTCGAGGCAAGAAACTTCGCATTGCCTCAACCCACCTCCGCGAGCTTCCTTTGGTGCACGCCCTGCGCGGCGTTTACCTTCGGCATTCTCTAAACCTGTCGCCGCGGGCTTGCTTTGGTACATGGGAGCAACGCGGCAGGGGACTTCGCATCCTCCAAACCTGCCGCTGCGGGCTTGCTTTGGTACATGGGAACGACGCGGCAGGGGACTTCGCATCATCCAAACCTATCGCTGCGGGCTTGCTTTGGTTCACGCCCGGCGCGACAGACGAATTTCCGGAATTGAACTAGTAGGTCGTTAAGGAAATAAGCAGACCAATTTTTTCGTCATATGACGTCAGATAAGGTTGCCTTCAGTGTATTAATTGGTCTAGGTAAATAGTGAACGCTCTACTAGTTATAATCTTACGTCTGCCAGGCGTACTGCGAAGAAGGACCAGCCGAGTTGTACTGGCTGGTCCTTCTAATTGCTGTTCCGGGATCAACTGGGTTACACCCTGTATCCGAAAATCAGCGTATCATGTAAATGCATTTACTAATGGAATTTTTTACTCTTTCTCTGCCTCCTGACGTCTGCGAAGGAACAAAGCAACCGCCAGTCCTGCGCATGCAAGCATCAAAACCATATAATCACTGATCGGTGTGTTATCACCGGTCTTGGCGCTATGATCACTCTTGGAAGGCGTAGAAGGTGTTTTCTTGCCTGCCTTTTCATCTACAACAGTAATCTTCGTAATAGTCTTATTTCCGGAAGTAATCGTTCCGTCTTTGGATACCGTGAAGATAATATCCGGAGCCTTCTTGTAGCCATCAGGGGCATCTATTTCGGTTAGAATATAAGTATGTCCCGCTATGAGCTCACTTCCGAGTTCAACGACATTGCCCTGTGTTGTAAACATTTTAACGGTTTTGTTGTCCGTCTTATCCGTCAGAGTGAACTGTGCACCTTTCAGCATCTTGCCGTCTGCATCCGTTTTCTCAAACTTCAGAGACAGCTGTTCGTCCTCAATCAGGTAGTTGCCCTGCTTATCCTTCTTAAGGTCGGTCTCTACCGAGCCGTCCTTCTTGACGGTGATCTTCACATCATTGATGTAAGCGTAGCCTGCCGGTGCTCCATCTTCATGGAACGTGTAGGTCTTGCCTGCCTCCAGCTTGCTGCCGAAGTCATGGGAGGTGCCATCGCTGGTCCACTTATCCACTACCTTTCCGTCCTGATTCAGGATCTGGATTGTCGCGCCTTCGACTTCCTTGCCGGTTGTTGCGTCTACCTTGCTGACCAGAATTTTCAGACTATTATCAAAGTCAAGCCCAGTAACCTCATAGCCAACGTTTGTCTTCGATGTAATGTCTTTCTTATCAGCATCCTTTGCCGTTACCGCTAAGGTACCATCTCCGTTGTCCTTTATTTCAACATGAATGGTATACACTGTTTCATCATACTGAATGCTGTCAGCAGTACCTTTCTCTTCGGATATCGTATAAGTATGAGTTTTCCCAACATCGTCAAGTGAATATTCAAATTCCGGATACGCGATACTGCCATCAGCCTTATTTTTTACTTCACATATTCTGTCATTAAATCCGTCGACAACTTTGAAGGTAAAAATTCCTTCCTCCGGTGCAGCGCCGGCAAGTTTCTTTTTGCCACTAAACGTTATTTTTCCAGTAGATGAATAAGTGTTCTCAAAAGCAATCCTGTCCACAACCTTATCACTGCCACTCTTTTTATATTCGACAGCTGTCGACAATGAACCATCCTCGTTACTGGAAAGTGTTACGGTTACTTCAAATTTCGTCTTATCGTAAGTGATATAAGTTTTTCCATCATTTTTCTCTGTTACTGAATACTTAAAACTCTTAGACGAAGCATATGTTCCGTCCTCATTTAAAAGATCTTCCTGCGTATAGGTAATCGGATCAAATGTGAATGTTCCTTCTGCATTATTATACGCAGTACTCAGGACATTATCTTTTGAATCTTTCAACTCAAAAGCAAATTCCTTATTTTTTAGCGAACGTCCTTTTAGAATTTTTATACCTGCTAGTGTAACTTCTGCTTTCTTATAGGAGTTTGTTATATTCGTCCCATTGATCGTTGTCTTATATCCCTCTACTTTATCTTCGGTTACGCTATACGAAATTTCATTACCAGCTTTATACTTCGGCAGTCTCGTGAAGCTGTACTTCCAGTCTTCCTTAGCCGTGACGATCCTGCTGTCCTTCTCGACGCCATCCGCTTTCAGCCTTACCGTGATGCTGTGAGGTCTTGCGCCGTCCTGGTTGTTGTTGTCATCCCAGGTCTTAGTTCCGGATATTTCTATTGTCTCCGGCGTGTGGCTGTTCGTTATGGTAAAGCCCTCCTTTGCACTGCCACTCACCTCGGAGGTATAGCCTTCCGGAAGCTCACTTGTTTCTTTTACCGTATAGGTTATGTCTTTCCCTGCTTTCTTTGCAGCCAGTTTGCTCCACGTATAAGTCCACTTATTACTCTCGGAAAGTTCTACAGCCTCCCCTTCCGGTTTATCATCGGCATACAGCTGTACTTTCACAGAGTTTGGACGCTTGCCGTCCTGATTCTCGCTGTCGTTCCAGGCTTTCGTTACCGTTACACTGGTCTCTCCCGGTGTATGCGTATTTGTGATATCGAGGCCTTCATACACGGTTATGTAGTCCGTGACTGCATCTTCGGTTACGCTATACGAAATTTCCTTTCCAGCCGCATACTTCGGCAGATCTGTGAAGCTATACTTCCAGCCATTTTCAGAGGTTACAATCTGGCTGTCCTTTTCGGCGCCATCCGCTTTTAGCCTTACCGTGATGCTGTCAGGTCTTGCGCCGTCCTGGTTGTTGTTGTCATCCCAGGTCTTAGTTCCGGATATTTCTATTGTCTCTGGCGTGTAGTTGTTCGTTATAGTGAAACCCTTCTCTGCACTGCCACTCACCTCGGAGGTATAGCCTTCCGGAAGGGCACCTGTTTCTTTTACCGTATAGGTTATGTCTTTCCCTGCTTTCTTTGCAGCCAGTTTGCTCCACGTATAAGTCCACTGATTACTCTCGGAAAGTTCTACAGCCTCCCCTTCCGGTTTATCATTGGAATACAGCTGTACTGTCACAAAGTTTGGACGCTTGCCGTCCTGATTCCCCCTATCTTCCCAGTCTTTCGTTACAGTAACTTCTGTTGTTTCTGGTGTAGTCAGTCTGTTTGTTACCTTAAATCCTTTTGCTACTGCATTGCTATCTTCAGAAGAGATGCTTTCTTTATCATAAGAAACAGTATAGCCGGCCGGTACGTTTGTTTCGACCACCCTATAATAAACTGGAACGTCTTCACCGTTTATCGTGTCCGTTGCCGGGAGGCTTGAAAATTCTGCCTTCCAGCTATTGGATGCACGTAAGGTTACAGTACCGTTTATGCCAATAACGTCGGTCCAAGTTTTATTATCCATGCTTCTTTGAAGCTGAAGCGTTACGGAAGCAGGTCTCGCTGTACTGTTACTGTCGTCCCATGTCTTTGAAACAGGAATACGAATCGATCGAACATCCTTTACAGAAAGGGTATCGCCCGAATAGTAGATATGCTTCGCATAGTCCACAGTACCATCCTTTGAAAGGGTAAACTGATATGTTGTATCACTCAGAGCATATCCATCTGGTGCCTTAATCTCACGCAAATAATATGTTTTCCCCTTCTCAAGGTAGAATTTCTTCTTACTATTGCTTTCAATCAACGCCGTTCCATCCGTGCCTGTCGTGACTGTCAAGGGTTTGCCGTCAATGAGAACTGGTTCATTGTCCATTGCACTATTGTAAGCAGTATACAGTTTGAATGTAGCCCCTGAGAGCTTTTGATCAATATTTCCCGCCTCATACTTCAAAATGTAAATGGAAGCTACGCTTGCTCCTCCGCTTCCTGACGTCTGGGTAACACTGCTCGAAGTAGAAGACGAATAATTCCCCATCGTAGCTGTATTCTCGACCTTTAGATTACCATTTCCAAGTACACGTCCTTTGTAGGTCAGCTTCAGAGCTGTATGATCCGGAATATTCTTCACAGTCAGCATACCACCACTGACGTCCGCTTTAGCACCTTTATCTTGAGGGCTTATCGAAATACTGCTCAGATCAATGCTGAGTTTTGTATTGTCAAAAGTGTCCTGAAGCGTCATCGGATTCCCGTTATTCAGCGTGACGGCACCAGGATTAATCTGGACCGTATAATTAATATCATTGACACCGTTTACATTTTGGACCGCCGCAGTCTTTTTCAGGCCCTCATACTTATAGTTAAATGAAACCTCTGACGATGCACCTGCATAAGACGCGGTATTATTTTTAGTAACAGTTGCATCCGATGCAGCTGCAGCTTCTTGATTTAGTTTTGCAAGTGCATCTGCATCCTTTACCTGCAGGTAATAAATAATCCGGTAATGCGGATAATATGCTCCATTATTTTTAGGCAAATCCGATGCCTTCACATGGAAATGAGCCCCTGTACCCATTATTTCAGTAATGGCAAGCGCGTCTGCTTTGCGGTCGTCTGCCCAGTCATCAAGAGATCCACCTCCGCCACTCACAGTATTCATCCACCATGTATCTGCATCGGTATTCGCTCCATTCGGGACAATCTTGAATAAACTTGTGTCAAACGTATCGTCGACATTGATATCACCGGTGACTCCAGCGAAATCCAGGCGGAATTTCCATGCCGGCAGACTTACCCCATTCTCTTCTGTAACTGTAAAAACGTTGTCGGTGTCTAACGATTTCTTGAACTGGCCGACCGCCGGTGTTGCTGATGCACTGGCACTTAGACTATCAAGCGTTACTTTATTTGTATGTGCTGTCTGCGGATAGTTCTCCACCCACTCCTTACTGTTGACCGTCGTATACGTAACGGTAATCTGTCTCTTCCTTCCGGTCCAGTCGTTGTTTTGTTCGAGTCCTTGTAGAAAGTGACTGTAAAGCCTGTTGCATTATTCTCATCTGGCGTTGGTTTAATTTCGTAGGTTTCTCCGTCAGCAAGCCCTGAAATTTGAATATCTTTATCTTTAAATGTTACCATCGGGCGATAATCGCCAATTACCATCGGGTTAAAATGACCAATCAGCATCGGAATAAAAAAGCCAATGCACCAGGAACCCCTTTCTGATTAGTTATTCATAGTTGTAAGTTGATCGCCGACGTGGATCTCTATTTTTCTCCGTCCTGAACCCCGGTAGCTGTTTCCATGCAGGGAGATAACAAGGCATTGATCGAAGAACCGATCCATGGCACTTTTTAGCGCTTCTTCATCAGAGAAAAAATCAATCCATTTATCGGGCTCTACATTGCTGGTAAGGATCATTGTATTCGGCACATCTTTGCTATACCTGCGATCCACTACATCGAAGAAAAGACGTGTGTTTTCCTTGTCGAAATCACAATAACCGAATTCGTCGATGATCAGACACGTCGGTTTCACAAGACGACGGATTATCTTTTCGCGCTGTCCGTCCTGCAGGGCGGCCGTAAACTTATCATTCAACTCAGATGCCTTCAGGAAATACGTTTTAAGCCCCTTTTCACAGCATTTGTGGCCGACAGCCATGGCCAGATGGGTTTTGCCCACACCTTGCGGACCAACGAGAAGCAGATTTTGACGGGATTCCAGCATTGACAATGTCTGGAGATTTTCAAGCTCATCTGCCTCGTGTCCATGAAAACGTGTGAAATCGAAGTTGTCAAATGTACAGGGATGTTTCATCGGAAGTCGGCTCAGGTTCAACATCATCTCAACGATGTGCCTGCGCTTTTTCTCATCCATAAGTTGAAAGAGTTTATGGATGTAATAAACGTTGTCATAGCTAAGATTGTTATCCTGCGCGAAGCGGGCGACTTCTTCGGTAGTCGCATCCAGTTTGAGGTTCTTTGCCATTACTCCGATTTCTCTGAAGAGAGGGGCGACATCTTTATTCATGCCATTTTCCCTCCTCCAGATTGAACTGATCAAACCATGGATCATGGTCTGTGGATTCCTTCTGATGAATGCCTGCTTTCACAGGCGCGGTAGGCTCTTCTTCGGGCTCCGGCTTCGGATATTGATCTGCGCAGAAGGAATCTTTTCTGCTCCACGTTACATTATGATGGGTAAGTTCATACTGCATTTTTTGGTCATAGATGTAGAGCGTATAGCCATCACGCATAACGCGACAGGTTTTCTGATCATATCCGTAAGGTACGCCGAACCTCCGGCCTTCATAAGCTACAAAGCCATCGAAGGAGATCGTTCTTTCCGGAGCCAGATAGAGACGGATCTCATCAGTAAGCTCCAGTCTGGTTGTTTTCTGGCTGCATTCCTTTCCGTGCATCTGAAACGGAACACAGTCGTGGGACTGATGATACCGATTGTTCTGTTCCAGACACCAGTGATCTGCCTGATAGTTGAGATCTGTCAGTTCTGTGAAGATTCTTCCCGGAAGGAAGTTTTCCTTCACGAAGCGTACCAGCCTCTCTGAGGCGCCTTTTGTAAACGGATGTCTGGGTTTGCAGAGTTTTGTCTCGAAACCCACCGTGTTCATGAAACGCTCGTAATCCTTCTGCCAGATCGGACTTCCGTCAGATGCGCGCCTGATCACAACGCTCTTCATGTTTAATGTAAACAGTCTGTTAATGTAAAGTTGATTGCTAAAAGATTGCAAAATCTGAGATTCTTGATGTTCGACTTTACATTAGTAGATCATACTGGATCAATCATAAGAAAGGAGGAATTACTATGATTGATTCCAGTAACACCAAAACAATGTATGATGCGGTCCATCAATTTCGAGAACTTATCATACAAAACCACGGATCCGAATCAGTAACAGCGCAGGATTACATTCGTATCGCCGATGATTTTCAGCGGTATACGGAGGGAGCGAATTCTGAGAGTTCCCCAGAGGTTGTAATCCAAGAATACTATCGTATGGCTGTTGGGGTTCCTGCATTTGAAGCCCCTCCGTCAAAATCAAAAGAACGGTGCGGAAGAGCTATCCGGATGATTCTAGACATCCTTAATGGTGAAGAACCTAAACGAAGGTATATCAATCATAAGGTTGACTGCCCCCTTCCGTACCAGTCTGTCCTCAAGAAATATGAAACTTTTATGAGGAACGATCAAAAGAGTGATGGCACAGTACGCACGAGATCCGGACGAATGAAAGTGTTTTTCGTTTTTTTGGTGGGTCATGAATGCACGGCATTAAAGAGTATTACCCCGGATCTATTTACGGGATTCATATCCTCCCTCAATGACAGGTACTCATCACAGGGGAAGGCATCGCTTTTGTATACGCTAAGGAACTTCTTTTCCTATGGCGAGTTTTCAGAGGCACTTTCGTTTGATCCACTGCCCTTTTTGATGGGAATCCATTCCAGAAAGCATGAGAGGCTCCCTTCTTTTTACACTGCAGAGGAAGTAAGGCGCATCCTTAATGCGGTTGATAGGAGCACACCTTGGGGCAAAACAGCCTATCTTATGATGCTTCTGGCATGTGTGTACGGTCTGCGTTCCAGCGACATCAAAGCTCTGGCTCTTGACGATATCAGTTGGAAAAGTCGCACGATAACAATCACACAGTACAAGACGCACAGAGAGGTATCTCTTCCGCTGACGGATGAAATTCTTTTCGCACTCCTTGATTATATCAAGAATGCACGCCCTGAGTCAGAACGTCCGAACGTGTTCATTCGCCTTAGGAAACCATACATTCCATACTCAATGAATGATCACTTTGGCGACAAGATCTTACCGTTCTTCAAGATCGCCGGTGTTGACACAAAAGGGAAGCACCATGGACTGCATTCGCTCAGACACAGTCTGGCAACTAATCTTTTTATTTCAGGAATCCCTGTAAATGAGATTGCCGTGATACTTGGTCACACGTCCGCGGCATCTACTAAAACTTATGTCTGGTCAGATATCGAACATCTCCGGATAGCAGCATTGGAGGTGCCGGGAAAATGATCAACGATAAAGAGTTTCTTAAATTTGAAGAAGGGTTCTTCAAACCGCACTTTGAAAAATTCATAGAATTCAAGCGGGGCAAAGGCGAAAAGGTCGCCCAATCTACCATGATCCGCTTAAGGAAGCTAAACAATGCGCTTAACAGCTACCATGTAAACCATATATCTGAGCAAATGGTGGAGGCACTGTTGGCTCCCCATGACGGATTAAGCGAATCAGAGCGACAGTATACGTCGTCGAGCCTACGGCAATTTTGCTCTTTCTTGACCCTTCTTGGAATTGATTCTGCCGTCGTCCCACCAAGATATATGCGGGTAGCAAGAAGTGAGTTTCGTCCATATATTTTCAGTGACGATGAATTGCATCGTCTGACCAGAGCAGCTGATACGCTTCCTGCGGCAAGACGATCGAACACACACCAGCAAGTATACCCAGTACTCGTCAGATTACTTATTGGCACAGGAATGCGCATAGGCGAAGTCCTCGCGCTGACGAGAGCAGATGTTGATTCTTCAGATGGCATGATCAATGTAATAAACGGCAAAAATGGCGTTGCAAGGTTTATTCCTGTATCCGACAGCTTGAAAGAAGTCCTCCGCGGCTATGCCGAAACTATAGATATGTCTGATGAGGAGAAGCCGTTTTTCACTTCTTCCTATACTGGTGGTCACCTTACATATGATGCTATGAAATATATGTTCCCAAAGATATTTAAGACGGCGGGCATATACAAGGCAGATGGTAAGACGCCAAATATCCATTCCATCAGGCATACATTCTGTACCAGGAGCCTGGAAAAAATGCTGGGATGTGGAATGGATGTTTACACTGCCATTCCAATACTGGCTGCGTACGTTGGCCATGTGAATTACATGGATACGGAAAAATACATTCATTTCACAGAACAGGGGCATGAAGATTTCGTAAAGAAAGAAGCATCCCTGGGGAACTTGTTCCCGGAGGTGGATAATGAGTGAGAGTTTTTTATTCTACGTACAGCGCTACTTCATGTCATATCTGATGAAGCAGCATAATTACGGCCCTAATACGATTTCATCATACCGGGATACATTCAAGCTGTTGCTTGCATTTATGACAGAATCAGGCAAAATCACATCAGATAAATCTATTGATGTGGTTGACTATGATGTAGTACTTGGTTTTCTATCATGGCTTTCGGATGTCAGGAAAAACAGAATGTCTACAAAGAATGTCAGGCTGGCACATATAAAATCATTCTTCCGGTATGTAATGATGACCGCACCTGAGTACTCCGGGCAATGTAGCAAGATACTTGGTATACCATTCGGGAAGAAGGATAAAAATCCTCCCGAATGCATGTCTACAGATGCTATAAAACAGATGCTGGCATCAATCGACTCCTCAGCTGACGAGGGTCTGCGTCATTTAGCACTTTTGTCACTCATGTATGATTCTGCTTGCAGGGTACAGGAAATCATTTCTCTGAATGTTAAAGATTTTCAGCCTGGTCAATGCTG
>Ga0256404_1011768_pt1 | contig 11592 bp, 11 predicted proteins | sample RumenRJG_01DNA_FD_185990 | JGI IMG/M metagenome (GOLD analysis project Ga0256404, IMG submission 185990) | Bovine rumen microbial communities from Lethbridge, Alberta, Canada - RJG_01 | ecosystem: Host-associated > Mammals > Digestive system > Stomach > Rumen | place: Canada: Alberta | collected... | reverse complement strand
TTGGTTAATGCGTTGAAAAGCGTGGACTTGCCGACATTGGGGAGGCCGACGATTCCGCAGTTGAATCCCATTTTCTTAAATCTCCTAAATAAATTCAAAAGTCCCGCTCGGCGCGGGACTTCCTTGAAATCTTTATTTTGCCATTATCCGGGGGCTCAGGCTCACGCTCCTACGAGGCGGATGCCGGCCTGAACGCGTTGATTCTGTTCATGGCAAGGTCCGGGCCTGCTTTTACCAGAGTCTCGATGTTCGAAAGGACCTCCTCTGCCGCGGCGTCGAAGAGCTTCGCCTCTTCTCTCGAGCGCTTCCCGAGCACGTGGCCGATGACCTGCGATCTGTCCGCAGGGTGCCCGATGCCGACCCGGAGGCGGCAGAAGTTCTTGTTTCCCCCGAGGCAGGCGATGATGCTCTTGAGGCCGTTGTGCCCGCCGTCGCCGCCTCCCTTCCTGAGCCTCAAGGCTCCCGGCACAAGGTCGAGATCATCGTGGATGACGAGGATGTTCTCCGCGGGGATGCGGTAGAAGTTCGCGAGGGCCGCGACCGAGCGCCCGCTCTCGTTCATATAGGTTGTGGGGAAGAGGAGCCTTACCTTCTCCCCCTTTATCGAGCACTCGCCGAGCATGCCCTTGTATTTGGAGTCGGCACGGAGGTCAGCGCCGTACTTCCTCGCGATTTCCATCAGCATGTCGACGCCGGTGTTGTGCCTTGAGTGATCGTACTCGGCACCCGGGTTTCCGAGGCCCACGATAAGCGATATGGCTGCGGGCATCCTACTCTCCGAGCTGTACGGGGATGGACTTCCCGATCCTGACGATGTCGTTCTTCTCGTTGAGGTAGACGAACTTCGGCTGGTAGGTCTTTGCCTCCTCGTCATCGAAGAGCCCGTAGGCCGCGATGATGATGGTGTCGCCGACCGCGCCGCACCTTGCGGCAGCGCCGTTCAGGGAGATGATCTTCGAGCCGCGCTCGCCCGCGATGGCGTAGGTGTGGAAGCGTGCGCCGTTGTTGACGTCGTAGATGTCGATCTGCTCGTTCTCGAGGATGCCTACGGCGTCAAGAAGATCAAGGTCAATGCTGCAGGAGCCCTCATAGTTGAGGACGCACTGGGTGATGCGGGCCTGATGGAGCTTGCCGCGAAGCATGATTCTCTGCATTGTCTTTCCTCTGTCCGGCTTAGCCGTAATTGAACTCGGCGGGATTATACCATCTTGGGCACTGTATGAGAATTTGCGGCAAAGGAAAAAAAGAGCCCCGGAGGGGAATGCTCCCCTCACAGAGGCCCTTATGCGAATCACTTAAAATGGCGTGTCTGTGCGGCTCGCCGGTGCCTGCGCTCAGAGATAGCGGTTGATGCTCCTCTCCATCTGCTCGTCCGCGTCCTCGACGGTGCCGCCGAGGGCAAGGGCGACCTCGTGGTACTTCTGCCGCACCGCGTCGCCAATCCGGCTGTCCGCGATGATGACGCTGCTGATGGTGTTGAGGATGCGGTCGCGCGCCGCGAGGTTCCCGGCGTAGACCTTCGCCTTCTCGAGGGACTTCCCGAAGCTCTCCGGGTGGTCAAAGCCCTCGGCGTAGAAGTCGCTGAGCCTTCTTGCGACATCCCGGTCGCCGCGGCTTAAAAGCGATGCCATGAGACCCATCACCGCAAGGGTGAGCTTGACCCCCTCCGAGGACTGGTTCCCGAGACCGGTGTCAACCGAGTCGATCTGCCCCGCGAGCTCAAAGGAGAGCTCGTCAACCTGTCTTTTGGTCGCGTCATCAAGCTTGTTCATAGTATCAGGCGTCTCCGCCTCCTCCGTCTGGTTTTTTCACGCCACTGATCGTACAGCATTTCGGCCCTGTACGGGCGCAATTCTTCGGATTTTTTGACGCCCTTTACTAATTTGATGCTCTGACTTGATTGTATTTTCGACACTCTATAAAATACAAAGTGGGGAAAAGTGGAGAAAAGTGGCAGTTTTTGGGGTGAAGGTGGAGCGCGGTGTGATCCGCGGGGTTAATCTCCCTCGCTCATGCTCCTTTCTCCGCCGGGTTTCAGGGGTGGATTGATCAATGTTTCGCGGGACCTATGCGCTCAGTCTTGACGCCAAGGGGCGTCTTGCCGTGCCGGCACGGTTCCGGGACGATCTCAGGAAGATCTCAGGCGGGAGCATGGTGCTCACCACCTCGGTCGGGCATGACCGCTTCCTCCTCCTCTACACCCTCGACGAGTGGGAGAAGCTCGAGCAGCGCCTTTCGGGGCTCTCCGACTTCAACCCCGCGGAGAGGGCAGTGAAGAACGTCCTCCTCCGGAACGCAGAGGATCTGGTGCTTGACGGGAACGGCAGGTTCGTCATCCCAGCGAGGCACCGCTCCTATGCCTCCCTTGAGAAGGAGGTGTCGCTCGTGGGGAGCGGCTCCCACTTCGAGATCTGGAGCAGCGCGGTGCTCGCCTCGAAGGAGGAGGAGGAGAGGAAGCTCCTCGACGGCTACGACTGGTCAGCGGACGAGAACCTGAAGACGTTCTCCTTCTGATCTGCTCTTTGGAAATTCGAGGCCCCGGAACGCCCGGGGCCGTGCGTAAGGCTTTTAGTATGGCGGGGCGTTTCCCGCCGGGGTTTGAATGGCTGCAACCATGGCGCATATACCGGTCCTTCTCAGCGAGGCAGTAGACGGGCTCAATGTCCGTCCTGAGGGGATCTATGTGGACGGGACCTTCGGCCGCGGCGGGCATTCGCGAGAGATCCTCCGCCGCCTGGGACCCGGGGGGCGCCTTGTCGGCATCGACCGCGACCCGGAGGCCGTGAAGGCAGGAAAGGCGCTTGAGGCAGAGGACAGCCGCTTCACCATCGTCCACTCCAGATTCTCCAGGATTGCGGAGGTTACGGAGAGCCTTGGCATTAAGGGGAGCGTTGACGGCATCCTCCTCGATCTCGGCGTCTCCTCGCCGCAGCTTGACGAGGCTGACCGCGGCTTCTCCTTTGACCATGACGGCCCCCTTGACATGAGGATGGACCCGACGGAGGGCGTCCCCGCCTCGGAGTGGCTCAATACCGCCTCGGTCTCCGAGATTGCCTCGGTCCTCCGCGACTTCGGCGAGGAGCGCTTTGCCCTCAAGATGGCGAAGGCCATCGTCAGTGACCGCGCCGAGAAGCCCTTCCTCCGCACGTCCGATCTCGCGGGGCTTGCCGCGCGCGTAATCCCGACCCGCGAGAAGGGCCGCAACCCCGCGACGAGGACCTTCCAGGGCATAAGGATTTACATCAACTCGGAGCTTGAGGAGGTCCGGCTCGCGCTTGAGTCCTCGGTCTCCGTCCTCCGCACGGGCGGGCGCCTTGCCGTAATCAGCTTCCACTCCCTCGAGGACCGCATCGTGAAGCAGTTCATAAGGAGAATGGAGGAGGGCGGGAGCAGGAAGAAGGACATCCCGTTCGGCCTCCCCGTAAGGGACGACGAGCTGAAGGCTGAGCCCCTGATGCGCCGCATCGGAAGCTTCATCAAGCCAAGTGAAGCGGAGTGTGAGCGCAACCCCAGGGCGCGTAGCTCGGTCCTCCGCATAGCGGAGAGGACCGCGGCTTCCCCCGATGCTGAGAAGACAGATTCTCCGGATAAGGAGGGCGGGCGATGAAATTCCTCCTTCTTACCGAGATCGTGAAGAGCCTCATCAGGAACTTCGCCTTCCTTCTTCTTCTTCTGGGGACTGTCGCGGTGTGCTGCTTCATCGTCACCATCACGGCCGAGACCCGCGAGGAGACCACCGAGATCAACCGGCTCAGGAACGAGGCGGACCAGCTTGACGGCGAGTGGCGCAACCTGCTCCTCGAGAAGGAGGCGCTCTCGGAGCATTTCCGGGTGAGCTCAATTGCGAAGGAGAAGCTCGGCATGTACCGGCCCTCCCCCCTTTCAGAACAGATAATCGATATTTCCGACGGAGCAGATGATGGCGCCCAGCAGGAACAATGACATGAGATCCGGAAAGACACGCCGCTTTGACGGCGCAGTCCTCAGAGGCGATCCCCGCGGGAGCGCGCTCCCTTCAGGCATGTTTGACGGCATTGCCGGCATTTTCGGGAGGCGCGGAGGGAGCTCCCGCCCCGATGCCGGAAGGCGCAGCCGCGATGACCGGAGGAACGGCTTCAGGGGCGCCGCGGCCGCACCGCGCGCCGAGGGGCGGGCGAGGGCGGCGCAGGGCCGCGCCAGTGAGAGGAGCGAGTCCGCAGGGGCGCTCCCAGGGTACCCCGTAATCCGCTTCCGCATCCTCACGGGCTGCATCGTCCTCGGGCTCATCATCATCTCGGGCTGGCTCTTCTGGCGGCAGGTCAATGACTCCGCGATGCTCCGGCAGCAGGGCGACATGCGCGCCATCAGGACCCAGACCGTCATCAACGACCGCGGCCTCATCATGGACCGGAACGGCGAGAAGCTCGCCGTCTCGGTCCCCGTCTGGTCGGTATGGGCGGACTGCAAGGACGTCGCCGACAACGGCACCCTCATGAACGCGGGCGGAATCAGGAGCCTTGCCGAGGCCGTAGGCCTCACCGAGGAGGAGCTCAGGGCGAAGCTCTCCGACCCCAAGCGCCGCCACGAGTACATCGCAAGGCAGCTCAGCGACTCCTACCGCCAGTACATAGAGGATCTCCGCCTGCCCGGCATCTACGTTACCCGCGAGACCAGGCGCTTCTACCCTACGGGCGAGATTTCCTCGCAGCTCGTCGGCCTCACCGACATTGACGGGCGCGGCATCGAGGGCATCGAGAACAGCTACAACGACTGGCTCTCCGGGAGCCCGACCCAGGTCCAGGTCCTCCGCGACCGCAAGGGCCGCGTCATCGAGAACCTTGACGTGATCAGGCAGGGCGAGAAGGCGCATGACATCTACCTCAGCATCGACTCCCGCCTCCAGGCCGTCGCCTACCGGAGCCTCAAGTACGCACAGGAGTTCCATGACGCTGTCTCGGCGTCCCTCGTCCTCGTTGACGTGAAGACCGGCGAGATCCTCGCCATGGTCAACACCCCCTCGTTCAACCCGAACGTGAGGTCGAGCTATGAGGGCGGCCTCGCGAAGAACCGCACCGTGACCGACACCTACGAGCCGGGCTCAACCGTGAAGCCCATCATCGCGATCTCCGCGCTGCAGCACGGCGTCACCGACTGGAAGGAGGTGTTCGACACCAGGCCCTTCGGCATCGGCGGCAAGATCATCACCGACTCCCACCATATGGCGAGCGGCAACCTGAGCGAGATCCTGAAGTTCTCCTCCAACATCGGCATGGCGCGCATTGCCCTGCGCATGAACGCAACCGACATGGTTGACACGCTCAACAGCTTCGGCCTCGGCGAACTGCAGAACACCGGACTCATCGGCGAGGTTGACGGCATGGTCCCGCACCGCTCGCGCTGGAGCGACATCGAGCGCGCGACCCTCGGCTTCGGATACGGCCTCCGCATCACGCCGGTGCAGCTCGCGTGCGCCTACACCACCATTGCGAACCGCGGCATCAGGAAGCCGCTCTCGCTCCTCCGCGTCGACAAGGCTCCAGAGGGCGAGCGCGTCGCTGACGAGAAGATCATGGACAATATCGCGCGCTCCCTTGAGACCGTGGTCGAGGGCGGCACCGGCGGCAAGGCCGGGGTCCCGGGCTACTCGGTCGCAGGCAAGACCGGAACCGCCAAGGTCGCCGTCGCGGGCGGCTACGGAAAGGACTATGTCGGAACCTTCGCGGGCTTCGCCCCCGTCGACAACCCGCGCTTCGCGATGGTCGTAATCGTCAACCAGCCGCACCAGAACGGCTTCTACGGCGGCGTGGTCTCGGGCCCGGTGTTCTCCGACGTGATGTCAACCGCTCTTCAGTTATATAATGTGCCGCCTGACAGGCTTACAGGCGACGGCAAGAACGGGCAGAAGTCCGGAAACGGCGTCAGGATCGCGAGCAACGGGAGCGGCAGGAAATGATTGAAAAGAGCGCGGATGAGATCGTCTCATTCCTCGGCACGCTCGGAGCACAGAGCAGGGTGAGCATCCCGGATGGGTGCAGCGGAGCATTCACGGACCTTGCCGCATCGAGCACGGAAGCTGCCGGGGGCGCGCTCTTCGCCGCCTTCCCCGGTAGCAGCTCGGACGGGCGGAAGTACATTCCGGATGCCCTAAGGCGCGGCGCCGCCGGTGTCATCTTCGAGCTCTCGGGAGAAGGCGGGGATTTCCCGCATCCGGATGGTGTGGCCTCCATCGGCGTCAGGGATCTCCGGAAATTCATTCCCGCGCTTGCCTCCTTCTTCTTTGATCATCCCGCGGATCACCTCCATCTTCTCGGCGTCACCGGCACCAACGGCAAGAGCTCCACTGCCTGGTACGCCGCTCTCCTCATTGATGAGATCAATAAAAGAAGGGAGGAGAAGGGCCTTCCCTCTCTTGGCCGCTGCGGCATCATCGGCACGGTCGGGAACGGCTTCCCCGGTGATCTTCACCACACGGCGAACACCACCCCCGGCCCCGTGCAGCTCGAGAAGGAGCTCCGGCGGCAGCTTGATCTCGGCGCCTCCCGCTGCCTGATGGAGGTCTCCTCCCAGGGCATCGCGGGCGGGCGCGTCGAGGGAGTCCCTTTCCGCGGCTCCGCCTTCACCAACCTCTCGCGCGATCATCTTGACTTCCACAAGACCATGGAGGCGTATGCTGAGGTAAAATGGAGCTTTGTCCGGGGAGAGTATCAGAACCTTCCGGTCATCAACCAGGATGACTCGGTCGGGCGCAGGTTCACGAGCCGCCTGGAGGCGGAGGGCCGGAAGGTCCTCACCTTCGGCGAGGCAGGGGACGGCATCGTGCCGGCGCTTACCTTCACTGACGCCTCGGTTGCGGGAAACGGGATCTCGTTTACCGTAAGGTATAAGGACACCAGTAGGCAGGTGACCCTGCCCCTCATCGGGCGCTTCAACATATATAATGCGCTCACCGCCGCGGGTATGCTCATCGCGGACGGCGCGGATGCGGCGGAGGTCCTTGACGCGCTCCCCGCGCTCCGTCCTCTTGTCGGCCGGATGGAGATGTTCAGCAAAGAGGGATCTCCCCTCGTGATTGTGGACTTCGCACATACGCCGGACGGCATCGAGAAGTCCCTGATGGCGGCGCGCGAGCACACCAAGGGAATCCTCACCTGCGTGTTCGGCGCCGGGGGCGACCGCGATCACGGGAAGAGGCCCCTCATGGCCGCCTCCGCCGAGAAGTTCGCCGACAGGGTGTTCGTGACCGATGACAACCCGAGGAGCGAGGATCCGGCGGCAATCAGGCGCGATGTCGCGGCCGGCTTCACGGGAGCCCTGAACGACGTTGGCAGGAAGGCTTTGGTCAGGACCGATTTTGCTGACCGCGCCGCGGCCATCCGCGAGGCGATTCTGTCCTCAAAAGAGGGCGACACTGTCGCGGTCCTCGGGAAGGGCCACGAGGAGTTCCAGATCGTGGGGAAGAAAATGCTTCCGTGGTCAGATCAGAGGGCAGTCCGGGAAATCCTCGGCCTCTAGGGCAGAATTTGCGCGGCATGCCGCGAAAGCTCCGGGATATGTTCCCGGAGTTCTTTTAAAAAGAAGAATAAGAAAGGAGAGCGCAGGTGATAGATTTCAGACTGTCAGAGCTTGAGGAGTTGTCCGGCGGAACACTGGTGGGCCAGGATCTGACGGTGAGCGAGGTCTCGACCGACTCGAGGCCCGATCATGTGCCGGGGCTTTTTGTCGCTCTCCCGGGCGCGAAGTATGACAGCACCGTCTTCGCCTCCGACGCCGTCGCTAAGGGCGCCGTCGCGGTCATGACCCCGAAGCCCCTCAACCTCAACGTTCCGCAGATCATCACCGAGGACACCCTTAAGGGGTTCGGCGCCTGCGGAGGGCTCGTCCGCGCGAAGTCACACGCGAAGGTCCTCGGCATCACCGGCACCTGCGGCAAGACCAGCGTCAAGGAGATGTGCGCCCGCATCATGGGCCGCCTCGGGAGCACCATCGCGACCGAGGGCAACTTCAACAACTCGGTCGGCGTCCCGAAGACCCTGCTCCGCCTGACCCTTGCCACCAAGTACGCGATTGTCGAGCACGGCGCGAGCCATTTCCATGACATCGACGCGACCGCAGTCTTCTCGCGCCCCGATGTCGCCGTAATCAACAACGCTGGCGAGGCGCACCTCGAGGGCTTCGGCTCGGTTGCGGGCGTCGCCTCGGGGAAGGCCGAGATTTACCATCACCTCAAAAAGGGCGGCACTGCGGTCATCAACCTTGAGAGCCCCTACGCATCGCTCTGGCGCCACGAGTCAGAGGGGCATGACATACTCGGCTTCGGTCTCTCAGGAAAGGCAGACGTGAGGGCCGAGGGGATCTCGTTTGACGATCTCGGCTGCGGGAGCTTCACCCTCATCACCCCTTCGGGGAGCGCCAAGGTCACGCTCAGGGTTCCGGGGAAGCACAACATCATGAACTCCCTCGCCGCCGCGGCCTCCACTTTCGCGCTCGGCGCGACGGCAGACGACATCGCCGCGGGCCTCATGGAGATGAAGCCCTTCGCGGGCCGGCTCAGCGTCGAGAGGCACGGGCAGGTAACTCTCATCGATGACGCGTATAATGCCTCCGCCGACGCGGTGAGGGCAGCGGTCGCGACACTCTCCGGCTTTAAGGGCGACAGGATGCTCATCCTCGGCGACATGGGCGAGCTCGGCACTGAGGAGGAGGAGATCCACAGGAGCATCGGGCGCCTTGTGGGGGAGTCCGGCATCGAGCATTTCCTCACCGTCGGCCGCCTTGCGGCGCTTTCCGCAGAGGAGGGCAGGGGCGAGGCGTTCCCGGACAAGGACGCGCTCTATTCGCGCGTGAGGGACTATCTCAGGGAGAGCAAAGAGAAGGGCCTCTCCCCCGTAATCCTCGTCAAGGGTTCGCACGGCATGAAGATGAACGAGGTGCTTGACTTCATCAGGCACGAGCTTGAGGACTTTTAAATGTTTTACTACCTTGCAGAGCTGCTGACGCCGCATTTCACGGTGTTCAACGTCGTTTCCTACCAGACCTTCCGCGCTGTCATGTCGCTCCTCACGGCGCTCCTCTTCACGCTCCTCATCGGCCCGAAGACCATCGCCGAGCTCAGGAAGTTCCATCTCGGGCAGGTCGTCCGCGACTGCGGGCCGGAGACCCACCTCAAGAAGAACGGCACCCCGACGATGGGCGGCGTGATGATCCTCCCGAGCATCCTTCTCTCCATCCTGCTCTGGTGCGATCTCAAGAACTACTACGTATGGATCGTGCTCTTCACCATCGTCTCCTTCGGAGCAATCGGCTTCGCGGACGACTACCTCAAGATCTCGCGCCATGACTCGGGCGGCCTCAAGTCCCGCTGGAAGTTCTTCTGGCAGTCGGCATCCGCCCTGGTAATCGCCTTCTGGCTCTATTTCGCGGCCGACACCGAGCAGCAGACCCAGCTCGTCGTCCCCTTCTTCAAGAACATTATGCCGGGACTCGGCGTGCTCTTCGTCCCGTTCGTTTACTGCGTGATTGTCGGCTCCTCGAACGCCGTCAACCTCACTGACGGCCTTGACGGCCTCGCCATCGTGCAGATTGCGATGGTCGCTGCGGGACTCGGCGTCGCCGCCTGGGCAACCGGCAACTTCATGCAGGCAGGCTACCTCCATATCCCCTACATCCTCCGCGCCGATGAGATGGCCGTGGTCTGCGCTGCGATAATCGGCGCCGCGATAGGCTTCCTCTGGTTCAACACCTATCCCGCCATGGTCTTCATGGGAGATCTCGGCTCCCTCACCCTCGGCGCGCTCCTCGGCACCGTGAGCGTCCTCATCAGGGAGGAGTTCCTGCTCTTCATCATGGGCGGCATGTTCGTCCTCGAGACCGTCTCGGTAATCCTCCAGGTCGGAAGCTACAAGCTCACCGGAAAGAGAATATTCCGCATGGCGCCGATACACCACCATTTCGAGAAGCTCGGCTGGCCTGAGCCGAGGGTTATCGTCCGTTTCTGGATTATCACCTTCATGCTGGTCCTCCTCGGGCTCCTGACGCTCAAGATCCGCTAGAAGGAGTGACAGATGAATCAGGTTAATGGCAAAAGCGCCGGAAAGGGCCCTGTAATCGTCGCTGGGCTCGGCCTCAGCAACCTGGAGGCGGTGAACTACCTCCTCGGAAAGGGCATCGTTCCCGTAGTCTGCGACACGAGGGAGAATCCGCCGCTCCGCGCGAAGCTCCCGGAGAGCGTGAAGTTCATCTCCGGGGAGTTCTCGCCTGAGCTCTTCGCCACGGCCTCCATGGTCGTCCCGGGCCCCGGCATCCCCCTCTACAACCCCGCCATGAAGGCAGCCGCCGGGGCGGGCGCCGACATTGCGGGCGATGTCGAGCTCTTCGCCCGTGAGACGAAGAGCAAAGTGCTTGCCATCACGGGCTCGAACGGCAAGAGCACCGTCACGACCCTGCTCGGCCTCATGGGAAAGGCCGCCGGAATTAAGACCGAGACCGGAGCCAACATCGGCGTCCCGGTGCTATCGCTCCTTAAGGACGCGCCCGAGCTTGCCGTCCTCGAGCTCTCGAGCTTCGAGCTTGAGACTGTCAAAAGCCTCAGGGCTGTCGGGGCAGTCTGCCTCAACGTCACCGAGGATCACCTCGACCGCTATGAGGGGAGCCTCGAGAAGTACGGCATGGCGAAGCACCGCATCTTCAGGAATGCTCTCCATATTGCCGCAAACCGCGAGGACAAGAGGAGCTTCCCGGACTACTACGCAAAGGAGACCGGCGTTTCCCCGAGGAAGCCTGACATCACCTTCGGCACCGAGAGCAGCGAGGACTACGGCGTCAGGAAAGATGGAGCCGAGTACATCCTCATGAAGAAGGGACGCGATGTCCTCAGGGCCTCCGAGATGAGGATTGTCGGGCGCCACAACATCTCGAACGCGCTCGCCGCCATGGCCCTTGCGGACTTCGCCGGGATCCCGGAGAAGGCGCAGCTTGAGGTGCTCAGGACCTTCCCCGGCCTCCGCCACCGCTGCGAGTTCGTCGCAAAGATTGACGGCGTCTCCTTCTACAACGACTCCAAGGCCACCAATGTCGGCTCAACCCTCGCGGCCGTCTCCGGGCTCCGTGACGTGTTCCCCGATGCCCATATCTGCCTCCTTGCGGGAGGCCTCGGGAAGGGGCAGGACTTTGCGCCGGTAGGAGACCTCCTGAGATGCGGCGCCGTCGAGAAGATGTACTGCTTCGGTCGTGACGCCGGGCAGATCATAAGCGCGTCTCCCGCGGAGAAAACTGTAAGCGTCCCCGACATGAAGAGCGCCCTGGACGCTGCCCGCGCCGACGCGAAGGAGGGGGACATCGTCCTCCTTGCCCCCGCCTGCGCCAGCATGGACCAGTTCAAGAACTTTGAGGTCCGCGGCGAGGAGTTCATCCGCATGGTAAAGGAAACCGCATGAGTTTCTTTGATTTTCTCTCGGGCGGCCGGAAACGCGCAGTTGTCCGCCGCCGCGGCAGCGGACCCCGTTTCGGCACAGGTGACGGCAGCGCAGATGACGCGCTCAGGGATGCGGAAGATACCCGAATGCCGGGCGACCCGCTCTCTGACGCCGGGGATCCTGCCGGAGAGAAAATCATTTC
>Ga0256404_1011767_pt1 | contig 11593 bp, 13 predicted proteins | sample RumenRJG_01DNA_FD_185990 | JGI IMG/M metagenome (GOLD analysis project Ga0256404, IMG submission 185990) | Bovine rumen microbial communities from Lethbridge, Alberta, Canada - RJG_01 | ecosystem: Host-associated > Mammals > Digestive system > Stomach > Rumen | place: Canada: Alberta | collected... | reverse complement strand
GCAATAAGCAGCCGAATGAATGGCATGAATACTTTCTTGGGATGGATGATCTGATGTGTTCCCTGGACCGAATTTTCGATAAAGCCTCAATTTTTGATATCAAGGGAGAAAGCTACCGTGGCAGAGCCAGCACAACATATGCAGTAGAAGCCGGGTAGTCCCCCGATAGCAACAACGCAGATTAACAAAATATATTTCTATTGATGCAATGGTCGCTTCTATGCGACCAATTTTTGGCTATTTTCACACACCCCCAAGTTGGTTTCTTCTTGCTGTCTGTACGATCTTTTCAGCCATTTGTCTCTTCCTCCTTACTTTGCGATCTTCTGGTCGCCTGTGGACCATACATGTTTTTCTTTTGCGGCAGCCGGTTTGTTCTGTGCCATAACGCCGGCCAGCGGATGCGGCACATACGGCTCCTCTAGATACAGGATCTCTTCTGGTGTCAGTGTGAGATCCACCGCTTTTGCCGCACCTTCGATATGATGAAGCTTGGTGGCGCCGACGACCGGGGAAGTCACCTTGGTAAGAAGTCATGCAAGAGAAACTTCTGTCATCGTCACGCCGTGCTTTTCGGCAAGCTCAGCGACACGGGAAATGATCACATTATCCTGTTCAGCTGTTGCGTCATATTTGAACTTCGCATAGGCATCTTCTTCGGCACGCTTTGTTCCGCCTTCTCCGGGAAGCCGTGAAAGTCTGCCAGCAGCCAGGGCGCTATAAGGCGTGAGAGCGATGTTCTCCTCATTGCAGTACGGAACCATTTCCCGCTCTTCCTCACGGAAGATCAGGTTGTAATGCCCCTGGATGGAAACGAATTTTGCAAAGCCTTCTTTTTCTGCCAGGGCGTTCGCTTTAGCGATCTGCCAGGCAAAGCAGTTGGAAATGCCGATATATCTGGCTTTACCTGCCTTCACGATGCGGTTCAGGCCGTCCATGATATCTTCGATTGGCGTCTGCCAGTCCCACATGTGACAGATGTACAGATCCACGTAGTCCATTCCAAGGTTCTGAAGACTTTTGTTGATCATGTTTTCGATGTGCTGCTGGCCGCTGATGCCTTTCTCGATCTCTTCCTGGGTCCTCGGAAGAAACTTGGTAGCGACGACCACGTCTTCGCGTCTGGCAAAATCACGCAGGGCCCTTCCTATATATTGCTCACTGGTGCCGCTCTGATAGGCGATAGCCGTGTCATAAAAGTTGACGCCCAGCTCCAGCCCACGCTTGATGATCTCTCTCGTGTGTTCCTCGTCGATGGTCCAGCTGTGCTGACCCCGTCCGGAATCACCGAACCCCATGCAGCCCATGCAGATCCGGGATACATTTAAGTCACTGTTTCCAAGTTTTGTATATTTCATGCGTTCTCCCCTTTCAGCAGCCGTACTGCGTTTTCTGAGTAAATCTTTTCTCTTATACCGTCATACTCTTTGTTGTCATCAAAGTGCTTTTTCTTTGCGAGGATCACCTTTGCAGGTGAATGCGGGAAATCACTTCCGAAAACGATGTGGTCATCCGCAGCCACCATCCGGAGCATTGAAAGCTGTACCGGCTCCGGGTCTCCCGCGATATCGAAATACAATTTCTCAAACTCGGTCTTTACATCCACGGTCTCCATCATGCCCATGGTGGCAAGGAATCATGAAACATGTGTTACCTCCGGATGAAAGTGGAGCGGAATTGGATGATGACGTCATTATATCAAGTGCACTCCGAGCCTGGCAGGCGCAATACGAAAACACCCCTCGGACAGCTGTCAGGACTGTCGAGGGGTGTCACTCTGCGGAGGATACCTGGATTATCCACCTTGTACATACAAAAGGTCCGGCGTACCAGAAACATCATAAGATTCCATCGACAAATCAATTCGCGACATCCGGATATCTGATGGCGCAATGCTGGTTCTGGGTGGTGCTCCGTCCTCACAGGAAGCCGGCAGCACCTTCTGCGGGCACAAAGCGCATTCCAGAAAGGCTTGCGGAATCGAAACAAAAGAGACTGAATGTGATGTTTTTGTTCAATAAAGAGAAATATATATCAAATCTGGACAATATGTTCACATTTCCATGCGCTCATTTCCGTGCATCATACATATTTAATGTCCGTTGTGTATAGATTTTCCCAGAATAGGACCTCGGAAACCGGTGAAATGCACATATATTAGGATTTGCTAAAATTTTAATCTAATCTTAGACAGAAAATATGTTGATTAAAGCCCTTAACAAAATCTGTAAGTGGATTATAATATTTCTCGCCGATCTCGCCAGCCGGGAGAGATCCAAAGAGACCCTGAAAATGTTGGAGTCTCCTTATGGCAGGGGTACGGAAATGTTTGGAAAGGGGAGTTAAGTTTTATGAATGATCCATTCAGTTGGATAGTCGGCCGCATGGACGCGCTTACAAACAAGGAAAAGAGGATTGCAAGCTACATCCTGATGAACCGGGACAATGTCAGGTACTTGACGGAGACAGAGATCGAGGAGAATTGCGGGGTGAGCAGAACCTCCATCACCCGGTTTCTTCGGGCGCTGGACTATTCGTCCTTTCGCAGCCTGAAGCATGATCTGGAGATTGCGACCTGTTATGAAACCATTCCTGCGGCCAGGAAGAAAAGCGCAGGGGAACTTGTTCTGGATCACTGGAACATGGAAGAATACCTGAAACAGCTGTTCTCTGAGGCGGGCGGCATCATCAAAGAGTGTGAGATGCTTCTCGATCGAAGGGAGCTCCTGAAAATCATCCGCCTGATGACCTGTGCGGACCACATCTGGTTCTACGGAACAGGTATCTTTGAAGAGTGGCTGCCGACGATGGTGGAGGAGTTCACCCGCGTTTCCAATAAGTTTGAGGAGGTCAGGACAATGACAAAGCTGAAAACGAGGATTGTGAATGCGAATGAGAGGGATCTCTTTTTCATTGTCGACTATGATGGTACGGACAGGGAGCTGTGCGCCGCAGCCGGCGGAGCGAAATCCCGCAAGGCAGCAGTGGTATCCATCACCCGCTTTGACAGTGCCCCGCTGACCGACCTTTGCAGGGCCTCTCTACGCTGCTGCGGACGGAAGGAGGGCAGGACGGACGTGAACCTTCCGGTGCTCGGCAGCGTGCAGTACCTGCTCGGCACCCTGCTTCAGTGCTACGCGAGATTCAACCCGAAGGAGTGCCAGAAGTACGGAAAACTCAATCTGATTCCCTGGAGGAAGTCAGTGTGATCCTGTGGACCAGGCAGCGACAGGCGCCTGCAGCAGACCAACCGGCCGGCTGCAGGCGTTTTTGCGCGGCAATGGTCTTGATTTTCTTTCCCATTGTGCGCTGCTGCGCCTTTTCCCGTATCATGGTTCAAAAATTTAAACCAATAGAGAGCCGCAGTGCTGTGACAGACAGGATCCCGCACAGACAAGGCGGCTGGAAAGGAAGATATGGAACCGCAGGACACAGAGGAACTGGCAAAGATGTTCTCGGACTGCAGGCAGGTGCTGACCGCCCTCGGGGATGAGAACCGGTAGCACCTGATTCTGACCATGATGCGGATGGGAGACTGCAGCGGCTGACGGATGGGAGAGATTACGGAGAAGACCCACCTGTCCCGGCCGGCCGTATCCCATCACCAGAAGATCCGGAAGGATGCCGGCATCATTCAAGTGCGGCACGAGGGGACAAAGAACTACTACTTCTTTGATGAGCGGGCGGAGGGACTCCTTCGCCTCGAGGCCCTTGCCGTCAGGGCGAGAACCATGGTGCAGGCACTTCCGGACAGAAGGGGAAGACAGAGTGATACGAATTACGATTCTGGACTGCGGCAGCACCTTCGTGGATGAGGCCATGCCCCTGTCCAACCGGTCGAAAAATCCCCGTGCCTTCACAGGGATCGGAAGAAAGAAGCGGCATCAGATTGAGGTGCCGGTGACAGCCTATCTGATTGAGCATCCGAATGCCCTGATCCTTGTGGACACGGGATGGGACACCATGGTGCGGGAGAATGCGTAAGAGTACGAGGGCTTTTTCAACTACTTTGTCTCTCCGGAATTCTGCCCCCTGGGAAGGCGGTGACGGAGCACCTGGCAGCACTTGGCTATCGCCAGGAGGATCTGGATGCGGTCATCATGACCCACATGGACATCGAACACGCAGGGCGTGCCGCACCGGTCAAAGACCCTGGAGCAGGTGACTTCCGTACAGGGCAAGATTCCGGACTGGTTCCGAAGGGGTGCCGAGGCGGCCCTCCTTGCGCCCACTGCAATGAATCAGCAGTCCTTCCGGTTTCTCCTGGAGGGAGAGGAGGCGAGAGCGGTATCCAACGGGGGATTTTACGCGAAGATCGATCTTGGCATTGTCCGCTTCCACTTCGAGGCCGGATCCGGGAGAAAGACGAAGGGATGAACCTCACTCCCGGATGATCTGCGCCAGGATCGGCAGGGCCTTTGCCGCCGCTGCCTCGTCGACAGACGTGTAGTTGATGACAAAGGTGTGCTCGAGACCCTCCGGCACCCGGCTGCTGTCATAATAGTAGTTCCGCAGCGGGGAGAGCCGGATGCCGCGGGCTGCGGCGCGGTCTGCGAGTGTCTGGTCGGACAGCTTTGTGTTGAACTTCAGGAGAAAGTGCAGGCCGGCATCCTGCTCGGAAACGGTTGCATAGCGGCTGAGTCCGCTCTCCCGGATCAGGGAGAGCAGAGCGTCCCGCTTCTTTCGGTAGTCGCTCCGCATCCGGTTGATGTGGCGCTCAAAGCCGCCGCTCTCGATGAAGGCCGCCAGGGTGTACTGCTCAAAGGAGGAGACACTGCAGGAGTAGAAAGAGAGGTGCTCCCGGAAGGCGGCGAGCAGGTGCTCCGGCAGGACCATGTATGCGATACGGATGGTGGAGGCGAGGGTCTTTGTGAAGGTGTTCATGTAGATGACCTTTCCCTTCCGGTCCATGCTCAGAAGGGTCGGGATGGGCTTGCCGCGGAGGCGGAACTCGCTGTCGTAGTCATCCTCGATGATGTACCGGTCCCTGCTCTGCCTTGCCCACTCGAGGAGTTCATAGCGCCGGCTGACCGGCATGGTGATTCCGGTCGGAAAGTGATGGGAGGGCGTGATGTGCACCACATCGATACCCTTGTCCCGCAGCTCTTCCGTGCGGATGCCGTTTGCATCCATGGAGACCGGGGCATAGCGCACGCCGAAGCTGTCGTAGACCTGTGCGATCTTGCGGTAGCCGGGATCCTCCATGGCGTACTTCCGCTCCCTGCCCAAAAGCTGGATCAGAAGGCCGTAGAGGTACTCGGTGCCGGCACCGATCACCACCTGTTCCGGCGAGACGCTGATCCCGTGAAAGGCATGAAGATGGGAGGCAATGGCGGCGCGCAGCTCCGGAACGCCCTCAAAGGGAGGATTGGCAAGGAGCTGTTCCCGCCGGCTGACCAGCGCCTCCCGCATCAGGTGGGACCAGGTGGAGAAGGGGAAGTTTTCCGGCCGGACCTGGTTTGTCACAAAATCGGCGAAGTACTTTGGCGCCTCCGGCTCTGGCGCAGCCTTCGGGACAGGCGCCAGCGCCTCCTCCTGCCCCTGCCCGGCGGCAAAGGAGGAGATGTCCTGCACGTAGTAGCCCTTCTTGGGGATGGAGTAGAGATACCCCTCAGCGATCAGCTGGGCATAGGCGTTCTCCACGGTGATGGTGCTGATGCCCAGGTTCTTGGCAAACATCCGCTTGGAGGGAAGCCGGGTTCCCGGGGCAAGGTTTCCCGAGATGACATCATTGCGGATGCACTCATACAGATGGGTGAACAGGGACTGGGTCCCGATGTTTTCAAAGGAATAGGTCAGCATGGTGCGCCTTTCTGGCATGTCGCAAAACACAGGTTCCTGTGAACTCTGATGTCCAGTATACTTCGAAGTCTGCCGGCTGCCCAGTCCGTCAGACAATGGACAGATCAGGCTGTAGATGACGATATATCGTGACAGAAGGCGGCGGAAACCGCATACATTTCTGAAACGACAGATAAAGGTGGATTTGATGGATACAGAGGGGGAAAGTTATGATAGAGTATAAATGTTCCGTGACAGCGGAACCCATAAAAACGGTATCTGCATGTGCCGCGAGGCACATCTGATACATACTCCCCCTGGGTATATCCTTACATGTCCTCACACGATGTGAAAGGGTATGCCCTATTTTTATGCCCGGAACCTCAGACCCGGGTTCGTCCCTGAAACAGCATGTAGTCCCTAATACAGAGCCCCATCTCAACGCAATCTGTTCTGCTCTGCAGTAAGCTGGACGATATTCCTGCAGCAAAACAGACAGACACCCCGCGGGAGATTGCGGGGTGTCTGCCTTTGTTTTCCCTGTTTTCCTTTTGAAAGATGGAAGCAGCTGCGATGCCGGCTGCACCGCAGTTTGTCTACTCGCTCAGCAGCCGGTCTGCAACGAGTCCGTTGTCCTTGCCGTAGAGGATGTAGTAGATGTAGTAGTTGGCGTTGTTGTCGCCGAGGCGCTCTGTGAGTGCCGGGTAGTTGGCCTTGAAGTAGGCAAGGTTGAAGTCAGCGCTTGCCTGTCTGCCGAGGGACATGCCCACGGTCAGGAAGTCCTGCAGGAGCGTGTCCTCATCATAGGCAACACCGGCTGCCATGAGCTCCGGATTGGCGCCGTAGTAGTAGGCGGCATCAAAAACGTCTGAAAAATCATCTGCCGTGAATGCCTTTCCAGAGAAGTACTTGTAGATGTAGCTGGAGATGTATCCCACATCCGAGAGGGATTTCAGGGTCTCATCGGGGATGTTCACCCCCTCGCTGCGCATCTCAAAGATGTCCGCCTGGGTGACCTGCCGGTAGGTGAGGGCATTCGTGAGCTGTCTTGTCACGGACTTCGCATCCGCTGCCGCGTTGATCGCGGGGATCAGAAGGTTCTTCATGCTGATCGCCTGAGAGTAGCCGCTCTGGTAGTCAGAGCCGTCCACCTTCAGGCCGGATGCCTGGACCGGGAGGCACTGGGAGATCACCGAGGCACCGGTCAGGGCCAGGGCAAGGATCCGGTTTCTAATGCTGCTGTGTCTTGAAAACATGTCGCAAACTCCTTTCTGGTTTTCTCACTCGCTTCGGAGAGCGTCGATGGGATTCAGTGCGCTTGCGCGCTTTGCAGGCATCCAGCCAAAGATGATGCCGACGATAGCGGAGAACCCGGCGCCCAGGGAGATTGCCGCGTAGGAAACCGAGTAGGTGGTTCTCATGACGACGGTCCCCGCGTAAGCGGTGAGCTCTCCCAGGATGATGCCGATCAGGCCTCCCAGCAGGGAGAGCGTGATGGACTCGATCAGGAACTGGAGCTGAATGCGGTAGGGCTGGGCGCCCAGGGCCTTGCGCAGGCCGATCTCTTTTGTTCTCTCGGAGACGGAGACCAGCATCATGTTCATGATGCCGATGCCGCCGACGAGGAGGGCGATGCTGGCGATGCCGCCGAGCATGGCGGAGAGAAGCGTCTCAGTGCTCGTCATGGTTGCAACCAGGGAGTCGATGCTGGAGATGCTGTAGGCCTCATCGGCCGTGTCATCGGTGACCTCAAAGATCTCATTGAGGCAGGCGGAAAGGGCATCCTCCAGGGTGGCGGTATCCGCATCCTCCGCGTAGTAGACCTCCACGGAGGTGACGTTCTTCATGACCGACATCTTCAGCACGTTCCTGTAGGGGATGATGACCGTTCCGCCCGAGTCGCTGTCGGAGCTTAAGGCACTGGACACGGAGGAGTCCGCGGACTTGATGCCGATCACTGTGTACTCGTATCCGTTCAGGATGAAGGCGGTCCCCAGGCTGCTGTTGCCGCCCAGGACGTTGGCCACAAAGTCCGTGTCCACGATGGCGACGTTGGTCTCGCCTCCCATCTCCGCCGAATTGAAGTAGCGGCCAGACTGGATCGTGTCGTCGTTGTGCTGGAAGTACACCGCATCCCGTCCCTCGACCTGCACAACAGAGGAGACAGTGCCGTCATAGACTGCAGTGGAGGAGAGGCTTGCCGTCGGGGCGACGGCCTCCACACCGGACACCTTGCTGAGCTTCTCGATATCCTCATCTTCCAGGCCGTGCTTGACGGAGGTGCCCTGCGCGGTGATGGTCAGGGTGCCGGCGCCAAGGGCCTCGAACTGGTCCACCACGGACCCCGTGACGGATGAGACGATGGTGATCAGCGCGATGACGGAGGCGACGCCGATGACGATGCCGAGCATCGTCAGGAAGGAGCGCATCTTGTTGTTTCTGATATTGGAGAACGCCATTCTGACGCTCTGCCCGATCACAGATATCCGCATGGCACGCTCCCTTCAGGCATCCTCAACGGCGCCCTCACTGATGACGCCGTCGAGAATCTTGACGATGCGCTTGGCGTGTGCCGCTATCTTCACATCGTGGGTGATCATGATAATGGTGTTGCCCTCCTCGTTCAGGGTGTGGAACAGGTTCATCACCTGTACGCCGGTGTGCTGGTCCAGGGCACCGGTGGGCTCATCGGCAAGGAGGACGGAGGGGTGGTTGGCAACTGCCCTCGCGATGGCAACTCTCTGCTGCTGGCCGCCGGAGAGCTGTTTGGGAAAGTAGTCCATCTTGTCGGCAAGGCCCACTTCCTCGAGGCACTGCTCCACCCTCTCCCGGCGCTTTTTCTCCGGAACGTTGGCGTAGATCAGCGGGAGCTCCACATTCTGGTAGGCGGTCTGCTTCTGGAGTAGGTAGTAGGACTGAAAGATGAAGCCGATCTCGCTGCCCCGGATCACGGAGAGCTCGTTCTCGTTCTGGCTGCCGATCTCCGCCCCCTGCAGCTCATAGCTGCCGGAGGTGGGGACATCCAGGCACCCGATGATGTTCATCAGCGTGGACTTGCCGGAGCCGGAGGGTCCGAGTACTGCCAGGTACTCGCCCCGGTGGACGGTCAGATCGATGTTCTTTAAGATGTGCTGGACTTCGCCTCCGGTGTGGTAGTCCTTGCAGATATTCTGCATTCTCAGGATGACGGAGGACTTCTGTTCTGCGCGCGCTTGCTGTTTTCTCATGGGCATTCTCCTCTCGGACCGCATTACTGTCCGGGGGCGCCGCCGCCCTGCATGCCTCCTTGCATGCCGCCTCCCTGTATATCGCCGCCCGGCATGCCGCCCCCGTCACGGCCGCTTCTGTCTGAGGAGGACGAACCGCCGGTCAGGTTGCTGAAGAGGCTCCCGAACAGACCGCTGGAGCTCGGGGAGTCAGTGGTGTCTGCCGTTGCGATCGTGTAGTAGACGGTCTCACCATCCGAGACGCCGTCTGTGATCTGGGTGACGGAGCCATCGGTCTCGCCCAGGGTCACGGTCTTCTTGGTGTAGGTTCCATCGTCGTTCTTTGTATAGACGTAGGAGGAGCCGTCGGTGTCTGTCATGACGGCATTGGAGGGAAGGACAATGGCGTCCGCTGCCTCGGTCACGGTCAGGTTGACCTCTGCTGTCATGCCCTCCAGCACATCCCCGTCAGGGGTGAACTCCACCTCGCAGGTGAAGTAGGCAATGGAGCTGGAGTTGGTGCCGATCTTGTCGATGGCAGTGACAGTGCCCTCAAAGTCCCGGCTCAGGGCATCCACGGTGACGGTCACGGAACTGCCGATCGAGAGGTTGGAGATGTCGTACTCACTGACGCTGATGGAGACCTTCATCTTGTCATAGTTGGTGATGGTGGCAAGGCTCGTCGTGGAGGAGACCTGGGTGATGTCGCCCACCTGGCAGTCGAGGCTGGTGATCTCGCCGCTCATGGGTGCCTTGATGACGTAGTCATCAAGGGAATCCTGCAGCTCCTGGAGCTGGAGCTCGCTGGAAGACTGGTCCGCATTGGCCTTGGCGGTCTCAATGGCGAGCTTGTAGCTCTCGAGCTGCTGCTCGATCTGGCGCTGGATCGTGTTGTAGTTCGTAATCGCGTTGATGTAGGAGGTTTCAGCCTGCGTCACTGCGTCGTACAGCTTGGTCAGGCTGTTCTCCTCGGTGATCTTTGCCGTCTCGTAGTTCGCAAGCGCGGTGTCATAGCTCGTCTGGGCGTTGCTCTGGGAGAGCTCTGCCGAGGCGATCTGCTGGTCATAGGAGGTGCCGTCAAAGTCGTACTCGTCGCCCTCCCGCAGGGTCTTCTCATACTGATAGATCGCGTCGGTCTTGGTCTGATAGGCCTGCTGGGTCTGGAGTGTTGCAGACTGCAGCTGCTCATAGGCGGACTGCACGCTCTGGATGGCATTGGAGATCGTTGTGCTGGCCGCATCGTTGTTCAGAAGGACCTCGTTGTTGTAGGACTCCAGGGCCGAGGTGAGGGACTGAAAGGCGGAGTCGATCTGCTGCAGTGCGCTGTTGGTGCTGGAATCGAGGCCGTCTTCGAGGTTCTCCATCAGGTTGTCATACTGCTGCTGGGCAGACTCAATGCTCAGGGAGCTCTTGGTTGCAGAGGAGCTCATGGAGACCTGAAGCTCCCTGATCTGCTGTTCCACGGATGTCGTGTCGAGTTTGGCGATCACATCGCCTGCCTCGACCATGTCGCCTTCCTCCACATCCACCTCGATGACCTTGGCACCGGAGATGGCAGAGACGACGGACTGGGAGTCCACAGCGGCGATGGCGCCGGTGAAGGAGTCCGAGGTGGTCAGATCCTGCGTGGTCGCTGTGGCGGGAAGGTAGGAGACCTCCTCCGTCCCAGTCCCTGGCCAGTTCCGGTAGAGGTACACGGCAACCAGTACGAGGACAAGGAGAATCACCCACCGGACCGGATGGTGCTTCTTCTTTTTCTTCTTTGTCTTCTTTTTCTTTTCCGGCGTTTCCGGGGTCTCCCCGGCTCTGTGCTCTTCGAGCTGGGTGATCTCAATCCCGTCGGAGGACTCCTCCTGAGATGTGGCGGCGGGGGGAGCGGCTTTCTCTTTGTCGTCCTCTGCTTCCTGTTTCTCCGGAGCGGCATCTTTCTTTTCTGCGTCCGGACAGGACGCAGAAAAAGCAGGAGCAGAGACATCCCCTGTGGGGGTGTTCTTCTCCTGCGATGTACTGCTCCCTGTGCTGGAGGCTGTGCCGTGTTCCGTCTCGTTCTGGTTCAGATTTGCATCGCTCATGGTGTTTCCTCATCCTATATCGGTAAGCTGCTGACATTCATCGCAGCCAGCATAGGAAATCTGCATTAAGCGAGCCTTAAGAGACGCTTTGAAAAGTGTGACGATTCTGTGAAAGATGTTGATATCGACCGATTCAGCGTGCTGTTCGCGGAAGATATCCACCCTCTCCGGCAATGCCGGAGGAGGCGGCGACGACGGAGGAGGGACCGCGGAACGAGAGCGGGGCGCCGTCAAAGTCGGTGACCCTGCCGCCCGCCTCCTGGGCGATCAGGGCTCCTGCGCAGTAGTCCCAGAGCTGGATCTTCGGCTCAAAGTACATGCCGGTCCTGCCGGAGGCGACCATGCACAGGTCCCAGGCGGCAGATCCGGAGCGGCGGATGTCGATGCAGCGGGTGATATAGTCCGAGGCAAGGGAGAAAGCGATGTCCGGGAGCCCCGGGTAGTAGGGGCCGGTTCCCATGGCGACAAGGCTCTCGGAGAGCGGTGCGGTGTCCGTGTGGATCGGGATGCCGTTCTCAAAGGCGCCCTTTACCG
>Ga0256404_1011765_pt1 | contig 11594 bp, 13 predicted proteins | sample RumenRJG_01DNA_FD_185990 | JGI IMG/M metagenome (GOLD analysis project Ga0256404, IMG submission 185990) | Bovine rumen microbial communities from Lethbridge, Alberta, Canada - RJG_01 | ecosystem: Host-associated > Mammals > Digestive system > Stomach > Rumen | place: Canada: Alberta | collected... | reverse complement strand
AGCTCCATGGCACCATTGATTATTACGCCTTTTATGAATTCGATGAAAGGGTGGACATGATCCAGGAGGCGCTGAACGACGCCGGCATCGGTTTCCGCCTGAATTCGGTCCAGTATGAAGACGAAACGAACCTGATCCATTACGAATGGGAGTTCTGGGCGGCGTGATATGGCAAAGTGGACAGTGGGAAAAGGAATCGAAAATTACATCAAGAATCTGGAAGATCTGGAGTTCGGAGCGGATGAGATGGCAAAAAGAGCTGTCTATGAGGCCGCAAAGATCGTGACGGACGCGATCCGCGTTAACATCCAGGCGCTGCCGGTGGGGCCGCCGCGTGAGGGCAAGGTGACGCAGGCACAGAAAGCCGGACTGCTGGAAGGCCTGGGCATTGCCGGATTCCGGAAAGATGGGTCTTTCATCAATGTTAAGGTGGGTGAAGACGGATATAATTCCGAAACATCACGAAAGCATCCGAAAGGCCAGGCAAATGCAATGATTGCCAGATCGCTGGAAAGCGGATCCTCATTTGCGCCGAAGAGGCCTTTTATTGGGCCTGCAGTACGACGGACGAAGGACGCGGCAGAAAAAACAATGGCCGAAAAGCTGGACGAAGAAATCAAGAAGGTAATGAAATAAAGGGCCGGAAGGTCCTTTTTTGTTTGAAAGGAGAAAAAAATGGCTGCAAGTGGCAGAGTGGGAACAGGTTTCTCTAAACCTTATGTGGCGAAATACGTGAACACGGCCGGAACGATCTCATACACCGGCTGCATGGTCCTGGCCCGTGGCGTGGATGTGAACATCAGCCCGGAAACAGGATCCGATAATGCATTTTATGCGGACAATGTCGAAGCGGAGAACGCGCCGGGCATCTTCAACGGCGGGACCGTGGAGCTGACCGTGGACGGCCTTCATACGGCGGCGGCACGCTTCATCTGGGGCCTCCCGGAGGCGGAAGAGGTGAACGGCGTGTCCGTGATCGCATACGGTGATGATGCAAATCCGCCGTATGTGGGAATCGGATTCCTCCGCAGATTCATGTCTGAGGGCGTCACCACATGGGTGCCGTATGTCCTCAGAAAGGCAATGTTCCAGGTGGGGAACACTGAGGCGGCCACGCAGGAGTCCGAAATTGACTGGCAGACGCAGAGCCTGACCGCGAACCTTATGCGCGACGATTCAGCAAATCATCGCTGGAAGCTGGAAGGCGCTGAAGGGTACAGCACAGAGGCAGCGGCAGAGGCCGCACTGGTCGAGCTCCTGGGCGGCTAATCCGTAAGAGAGGCAGACATGGAAATAAACGGGAGAGATGTGAGATTTTTCCGGAGTGTGCTGGCGAACTGCAAGGTGGCAGACGCCGCGCCTGACGGAGACATTAAGAGATTTTGGAACGAGCAGCTGCTGGGGGGCAGTTACTCTGTATCTCAGCGCGCTGCGGCGGTGATCATGACAGCTCTCTCTGAAGGGTATGAAATCGCGCAGCACGCGGCGGATCCGAAATACAGACCGCGGCCTCTGACTGAGGAGGAGGTCATGAGTTTAAAATATCCGGAATTCAACGCGCTTTATAACGAAGCCATTGCCGAATGGTTCGACGGAGGAAAGCGCACGGTGGAACCGGATCCGGAGCCGAAAACAGAAAAAAAAACAGAAGAAGAGGAGGCCGGAGCATCCGGCTGAATCTGGCATGGTTTAAATATTACGGCCTCCGCTTTGGGTTAACCATCACGGAGGCCGTAAATATGCGTTATGGGGAAATGATGGATCTGATCGCATGCGACGCCATATTCAACGGAGTGCAGCAGCCGAAGGCGGAGAAAAAGCACTTTTCATTCGATGAGGCGATGAAATTGAGGTGATGAAATGCCGGTAAACATTGGGCCACGGATCGGAATAGAGGGAGAAGCTGAATACAGGCGGACAATACAGAACATTATCCAGCAGCAGAAGACCCTGAAATCTGAGATGCAGGCCATGTCCTCCGCCTGGGACAAGGACACGGCACAGCAGAAAAAGAACGCACAGCAGCGCGACAATCTCAGCAAACAGATCCAGGCACAAAAGGACCGCCTGGCGGAGCTGGAGAACATGATGGAGAAGTCCGCCGAGAAGTACGGCGAAAACTCCACAGAGACGCTGAAGTGGAAGCAGGCGGTGAATGAAGCGGCCACAGAGCTGAACCGCCTTGAGACTGAACTGAAAAACATTCCCAGCGGACTCCAGCAGATGGGCGCGGACATGGAGGCCGCCGGGCAGAAGATAAGCGCAGTCGGAGACGCGCTGATGCCGATCAGTGCGGCAGCGGCAGCGGTAGGCGTGGCGGCAGTGAAGACCACGGCGGACTTCGACAGCTCCATGAGCAAGGTCGCGGCGATCTCCGGCGCCACGGGGAAGGATTTCGACGATCTCCGGGCAAAGGCCAGGGAGATGGGCGCGGAGACCAAATTCAGCGCCTCAGAGGCGGCGGACGCTTTCCAGTACATGGCAATGGCCGGATGGAAGACGGAGGACATGCTGGAAGGTATATCCGGCATCATGTCCCTGTCCGCGGCGGACGGTCTGGATCTGGCCACGACTTCCGACATCGTCACGGATTCCCTGTCCGCGTTCAACCTGACGGCGAAGGATTCCGGGCATTTTGCGGACGTTCTGGCGGCAGCATCCACGAATGCGAACACGAATGTGTCCATGATGGGCGAAACATTCAAATACGCCGCGCCGGTAGCCGGAGCGCTGGGATTCAGCATTGAGGACGTGGCAGTGGCCACGGGCCTCATGGCGAACGCCGGAATCAAAGGAAGCCAGGCCGGTACGGCATTGCGGGGATTCCTGACAAGGCTGGCGAAACCGACGAAGGAATCCATGAACGCGATGAAGTTCCTGGACATCGAGATCCAGAACGCGGACGGATCCATGAAAAGCCTGTCTGAGATCCTGCACTATACAAAAAGGCAGTTTGACACGCTGAACGAGGCGGAAAAGGCGCAGTATGCGGCCATGCTGGCAGGACAGAACGGAATGTCCGGTCTGCTGGCGATCATGAACGCCGCAGACGGAGACATTGAAAAGCTGGAGAAGGCAGTCAGTTCGGCCAACGGAACCGCGAAGCGCATGGCTGAGACCATGCAGGACAACCTGAACGGACAGCTCACCATTCTGCAGTCAGCGGCACAGGAGGCGGCCATCTCCGTCGGTGATGCGCTGGTGCCGAAGATCCGCCAGGGTGTCAGCGTGGTGCAAAATTTTACAAACTGGTTCAACAACCTCAACGACGAACAGAAGCAGTACGCGATCAATGCAGGCATTGCGGCGGCGGCAGCGGGACCGTTTTTCAAGATCCTGGGCGCCGGCGTGGAGACCACGGGCAAGGTGGTGAAAAATGTCGGAGATCTGGCGGCAAAGGTCCAGGAGCTGGGCGGGCTGGCATCCGCCGCGAATGTGGTGCTGGGAAGCACGGCCGTGCAAATCGGACTGGTGGCGGCGCCTCTGGTAGTCCTGGGCGCGGCCTTCGTGAACGCGAACAGCAAGATCACGGGACTGGACAGCAATCTGATCAGCCTGAAGGACCGCCTGGAAGAGACCGGGACCGCGATCACAGAAAACGATACGGCCATCCAGAACTGGCTGGCGGCCACGAAGGAGACCGCGGACGGGATTCAGCTCTCCGGCACGAAACTGGAACACTGGCGGAAACAGCTGAATAACTGCTATGACGCATCCGGAAACCTGAAGGACGGCATGGAGTCAGTTGCAGAATATGCGCTGAACCAGCTGAATCAGGCAATGGGGACCGATTACAGCACGGAATTCATCGCCCAGGCGAAGGACAGCGCGGCGGCGCTGGGAGAGATAAACAGCGCCATTGACCAGAACATTGCCAAGATGAAGGAGCAGGCGCTGCAGGCCGCGTTTGAGGGAGAATACACGGACGCGATCCGGCAGCAGGTGGAAGCGCACAAGCGCCTGAACGAGGCAAATCTGCAGTATCAGCAGACCGTGGACGGCGCAAAGCGGGCCGTGGAGGAATTCAACCAGGCACAGGCGGCGGCATCAAGGACATCCGCCACGGGCGGCGTCGCGGATCCGCAGGCAGTCGCGCGGCTCTCTGAAGCAACGAAAAAGTGCAACGAGTACAGGACCGCGCTGGAGCAGGCCGGCGGGAGTCTTTCCACGGCGGCAAAGGACGCGGCAGCGGCAGATTCCGCAGTGAGCGGCCTGAACACTACCATGGAGACCATGGCACAGGGCGGCGCTGAGAACATCAACAAGGCGGCGGAAGCCTATGCCAACATTGCAACAAATGCCACGACGGCGGGCCAGAAAGCGGAGGAGGCCACGCAGAAAACACTGCAGTCCTTCGACAGCATCCAGGCCAGCGTGATCCAGGCGCCATCATTTGACCAGGAAGACGCAGCGGCGAAAGCGGCGGCCACGACGCAGACCATGCAGAACACTTTCGATCAGAATCAGTTCACAGGCCAGGTGAAGGAAGTAACGGGCGGAGACCAGGCGGCCATGAACGCCGCGGGCCAGATGACGAAGATCATTGAGGTTCCCATGCAGGGCAAAGTGGACCGCGTGGACGGCGCAGAGGCAGCCGCGCAGGATGCGCGCAGCGTTATGCAGCAGTTTCTGGACAACCATCCGATCATCGCGAAGGTGGTGCAGACAGTGACCGGCGGAGCCATTGGCGGACATGCAGACGGTGGATTCGTCCAGAGCAGACAGCTGTCCTGGTTGGCCGAAGACGGCGCGGAGGTGGTCATCCCGCTCTCAGCATCAAAGCGCGGACGCGCGCTGGATCTGTTTGAACAGACCGGCACGATCCTGGGCGTGGGTAGCACCATGTTGCCGTCAGGCGGATCGACTACATCAAACGCATATCACTATGGCGGGAACGTGATCAATGTCTACGGGGCGCCGGGACAGGATGTCCGGGAGCTGGCGGAGACCGTGGCGGATCTCATCAACGGAGATGTGCAAAGTAAGGGGGCCGTATGGGCGTGACGCCATTTCATTTTCTGACATTCGACGATAAGAGCAGCGGAGAATTCGGCGTCTGGATCTCAGGATCCGGAACATTCAACGCGCCGGCGCGGGACGTGTCCATGGTGGCCGTTCCGGGCCGGAACGGAGACCTGACATTTGATAATGGCAGATTCCAGAACATCACAGTGACATATCCCGCATTTATCTCCAGACGGTTCCAGCCGCGCGTGGACGATTTCCGCGCCTGGATCTGTTCCAGAAAGGGATACTGCCGCCTGGAAGATACCTATCATCCGGACGAATACAGGCTGGCCATCTATAAGAGCGGCCTGAACGTGACGCCGACGGCATACAATGCCGCGGGGCGGTTTGACCTGGCATTTGACTGTAAACCACAGCGGTTCATGAAAAAGGGCGCGCTTCCGATTACGTTCACGGCGGCCGGGACCATCCGGAACCGAACGCTGTACGAAGCGCGGCCGCTGGTCCGGTGCTACGGGACAAGTGGGACCGTCACGATCAACGGCGTGAAGATCTCCGTGACCGGCCTTTCTGCGTATGTAGATCTGGACTGTGATCTGATGGAAGCATATGAAGGGAGCGCCAGCAGAAACGGGACCACGACGCTGAATAACAGCAAATTCCCGGTCCTGGCGCCGGGCGACAATGCCGTGGCATTCACGGGATTCACTTCCGTGGTGATCACTCCGAGGTGGTGGACATTATGACTCCTAAATTATTCGCACCATCCGCGACATCATTCACCACGAACGGCATCGGCAGCCTTCCGGAGCTGATCAGCTGCGAGGTGACGGAGGAGCGGAATGGCATCTATGAGCTGGAGGCACAGATCAGCATTGAGGCCAGGCACTACAGCGACATCACGCACAGCGCCATCATCGGCGCGGTCCCGTGTGATGGCGGGACGGTCCAGGGATTCCGGATCTACAAGGTCACGCGGCCGATCAACGGCATCGTGACCATCAGGGCGAGGCACATCAGCGGCCAGCTGTCCAACATTCCGGTCCGGCCGTTCACTGCGGCAAATGTCAGCGCAGCGCTGGCGGGGCTGAAAAGCAACTCCATGCAGACGAATCCGTTCACGTTCTGGACTGACAAATCGACGGTGGCAGCATATAACCAGACGAAACCGGAGTCTGTCCGGGCGCGCCTGGGCGGCCAGGAGGGAAGTGTCCTGGATGCCTTCGGCGGAGAATATGAATGGGATAACTGGACCGTGCGCCTCTGGAATAACCGCGGGCAGGACCGGGCCGTAACGCTGATGTACGGGAAGAACATCACGGACGTCCGCCAGGAGGAGAACATTGAGAACACCATCACGGGAATCGTCCCGTTCTGGGCCGGCGGAGAGGATGAAGTCGTATATTATAACGGCATCGTAGAAGCGGACACGGTGCAGAATTTCCCATACAGGCGGACGGTGGTTCATGATTTTTCATCAGACTTCACGGAGAAACCGACAGCGCAGCAGCTTAAGGCACGCGCTGAGAGGTATGTGATCCGGAACCAGATCGGAATTCCTCACGTCAGCATCAAAGTGTCATTCGTGGCGCTCTGGCAGACGGAGGAATACAAAGATGTGGCGCCTCTCCAGGAGGTGAAGCTGTGCGATTATGTCACGATCATCTTTGAAAAGCTGGGCATCACGGCAAAGGCCAAAGTGGTTAAAACGGTTTACGACGTCCTGAACGAACGATACAGCTCCATAGAGCTGGGAGACGCGCGGCAGGACTTCGCGTCTTATGTCGTGGGCCTTGCCACACAGACAGAAGAGACCGCGGCAGCAGTGGCAAGCAATAAGAACCTGGTATCCTCACAGATCAGCGAGGCGCTGGTCACGTTCCATGGCGTCATGAATGAGGCCATAGAAAGCGCGACGGACCAGATTGTCGGAGCGAAGGGCGGAAACATCGTCACGCGGATGAATGATCAGGGCCTGCCGGTGGAGCTGCTGATCACGGATAATCTGGATCTGCAGATGGCGAAAAACATCTGGCGCTGGAACATCGGCGGCCTGGGATATTCGTCAAAAGGATATAACGGCCCGTATGGTCTGGCAATGACGCAGGACGGTGCCATCGTGGCGGATTTCATCACGGTCGGAACGCTGACGGCGAACCTGATCCGCGCCGGGATCCTGAGAGATCTGAACGGGAAAAACTGGTGGAATCTGGAGACCGGGGAAATGGTAATCTCCGGCCGTTTGAATGCGGCGTCCGGCACTTTTGCCGGAGAACTGCAGGCGGCAACAGGCAGCTTCAGCGGACAGATCAAGGGCGGAAGCATTGCCATCGGCGGCACGGCGTCTGTTCCTGTTTTCGCGGTAGGAGCTGACGGAAAGGTCACCATGCGGAATTTTGATCTGGATGGCGTCGGAAATGCTGCCACTATTGGCTGCTCAGTTATGAACTGCGAGAATCTCCGCGCCGGGACCGCCGTCATTGAGGGCGATCTGCATATGAACGGCGGCACGGTTTACGCCGGGGATGTACAGGCCAGCTATGTGTCTGCCAGCACGGTGGACTGCGGAACGATTTACTGCGCGAATCCGCCGTGGACATCCATCTATGACGATTCAGACGAACGCCTGAAGAAAAACATAGAAGACATAGACGGAAAGAATGCGCTGAAGTTTATCCTGGCGTTGGATCCGAAAAGCTACACATTCCGAAAAGACGGCCGTGATGCTCTGGGATTCATCGCCCAGGATATCAAGAAAACAATGAAAAAGTTACACGTCAGCTATCCGCTCATCAAAGAGAAGGAGGACGGAATGCTGTCCCTGAATTATACCAACCTGATCGCTTTGATCGTGGCGGCGATCCAGGAGATCGCGGGGGAAAAATAAATGTATACACAGACACAAGACATTAATGTCATTCCTTCAGGCGTGCGGCCTGTGATCTATTTGTCACAGTACGACAATCAGACGCAGGCGCTGCGGTTTCTGCTGTACAAAGAGGATACGGCGTTTCAGATCCCTTCCGGCGCCGCGGTCCTGATCAATGGCCTTAAGCCGGACAACACAGGATTTTCATATGCCGCGACGGCCACAAGCGGGAACAGCGCGACATTCTCAGTCACGCAGCAGATGACGGCCGTGGCCGGAGATGTTGAGTGTGAGCTGAGAGTCCGGACAGAGTCGCAGATCATCGGAACGCTGAACTTTATCCTGCGCGTGGAGCCGGCGCCGCTTCATGATGATTCAGTCCTGTCAGAGACGGACATCCCGCTGATTGAGCAGGCCGTGGACATCGCGGCGAACCTGGCCGAATACATCCAGCAGACCATAGACGCGGCAAGCGCGGCAAGCGCCAGCGCGACAAACGCGGCGAACAGCGCCACGGCAGCGGAAACAGCGGCGGCCGGAGCGGCATCAGCAGAACAGACGCTACTGGACCTTTACGATTCCATTGAGCAGGCAAAGGCAGACGCGAACACAGCGGCAAGCGCGGCGAATGCGGCAGCGGCCAGCCTCTCCGGGATCACGGCAACGGCGAACACGCTGACGCCGGAAGCATCAGCAACGGCATCATATGATGCGACAAATAAGCGCTTTACGTTCGGAATTCCGCGCGGTGCAAACGGCGCCAGCGGAGTCACGACGCCGCTCCTGGGATTTTTCACCATGTGGGTGGACACAAACGGAGATCTGTATGTGGCGGCCGCGGAGGATATGAGCGACTTTTTCAGCTATGACTCAGAAACCGGAAATCTTTATTATTTGACGGAGGATGGAAACTAATGGTAGTACAGACGTTAATAGGCAATGTGAAAGGCCCGCAGGGCGAACGGGGCGCCCAGGGCGAACAGGGCGCACAGGGAAACGCGGCGACTATCTCCGTCGGATCCGTGACCACGGTGCCGTATGGCCAGAACGCCAGCGTGACGAACAGCGGAACGGAGGAGGAGGCTGTTTTGGATTTCCGCATTCCGCAGGGCCGTCCGGGTGAACAGGTCACGCAGCTGGATAATCTGGTGCTTAACAGCATCACGGAGCCGCCCACACAGTTTCCGATTCCGGCCATCGGTGACATCGGTTCGGTGCTGTTTGGTAAGATCTCAAAGTGGTTCGGCGATATGACCGCACTGGTCGCCACGAAACTCAATGCGGCGAACGTGGTGAACAACTTGACCACAACGGCAAGCGGCTATGCTCTGGACGCGAGACAGGGCAAGGTTTTGGGTGACATCATCACACCGACAGTAACACCATTAACCAGTGTAGCAATCGGCAGTACCTACCAAATCCCGGCAAATGTGTTAGCACATAGTATTATCATCATATCAATGGCACGTTACGGTTACGGCGGGAGCATGGCGATTTCTTCGGAACTGATCAGGGCGGGATTTTTGTCTCAGGGGTTTCATATCAACCGTGGTTCAGCAAGTGCGGAATACTGGATGGCAAAAATTTCAGATGCCGGGGTGCTGAGTATGTTGAGTTCGTCGACATCGTCAGATGCGCCGAATGTGCAGATTGTCGGCATAATCTAAGGGGGGGTCAATCATGGATAAATTAAAATTCCTTGACGGTACTATTATTGACATCATGGACGGTGCAACACTGTCCGACATCACGCACATCGCCACAAACGAGGCAAATGCAATATTTGTCTGCGGAAAGGTTGTTCCGGGCAACGTGGAGCATCTGGAATTCTTCCACGGAGAACTGCTGAACGGGGAATATGATAACATCATCATTGCCGCTCCTACGACACGCGAGGACGGCGAAGAGGGTGCGGTCATCGTGCGGATGCACTTTCGTGAAAAGACGGATCTGGAACTGCGTGTAGATGCACTGGAGGAATCGCAGGAGATCCAGGACGGTGCTATCGAGGACATTGGAACAGTCCTGTCTGATTTGGCGGAGGGATAACCATGGGAAGATTTTACGGTGTTAAGATTCTGAACGGAGAGATCAATCCGAAGACCGGCAAAGAGTGGAAACTGGAAGATGTTCCGAAGCTGTTTAGGCATGCTACAGAGGCATGGCTGGAAACTAATGCGGACTAAAAACGGGGCGGCGCAGGCCGCCCCTTTTTTCAAAGGAGAAAATGGAAAATGTGGGATTTATTTCTGGAAGAACTAAGGAATAACGTCTGGCTCCAGGCGGCCGCGCTCTGGGTGGTCTTCGACACAATCATGGGATGCTGCCGGGCGGCATATCAGCATGAATTCAATTCCAGTTTCGGAATCAACGGCGGGATCCGCAAGGCCGGCATGCTGATCAGCCTGGTTTTCCTCATGTCGTTCGATGCATTATGCGGATTTAACATTCTGAAGTTTATCCCGGAGCAGTACCGTGCGATCTGGAACTGTCCGAAGATCGGAACCGGCGAATTCTTTTCAGCGCTTTATTTCGCCTATGAGTCGATCAGCATCATGAAAAACATGTATAAGCTGGGCATTCCTATGCCGAAATGGATGAAGCAGAAAATGGAGAAGTTCCTGAAAGATATGACCGGGGAGCTGAAAGCCTGAAGGAGGGAACAATGACAGAACAGGATATCATCATCTGCGGACACGGATCAAACAGACCTTCGACGAAGAACATGCGCGATTATCTGACACAGAGGTACAGCCAGATGGCCACAAATGGAAAGCGGAAGCAGTTGGTGGCGGTCCGGAGACTGAAGACGCTGACGGACACGGGAAGATCCGCGGCGCATGATCTCTATCGCACGATCCTGGGCCGGAACTACTACAGCCAGGACCGGCGGGAATATGTGTATCATCCGCATTCAAACGGCCTGTATTATTCCGATTGCAGTTCAAGCCAAATGGCCACGCTGCAGCTGGCCGGATTCCAGACCGGCGGCCTCATGAACACGGCCGGGATTTATGAGTCTTCAAAATTTGAAACCGTGCCGGTCGTGATCGAGCGCGGCCATGTCAAGAATCCGGAGATCCTGAAGGTGATGGACCAGCTCCTGTTTGCGGGGAACGATCCGGCCAGACCTCTCCAGATCGGCCATGTGGAAAGCATCTATGAACTGCCGAATGCCTGGGAGCCAGAGACATTCCCGCGCTGGATCTATGACGCCGGCAAATGGTACTACAGGGAGGCTCCGGAGCAGAACGCGCACGGATGGAAGGACATCAACCATCACAGATATTATTTTGATCAGAAGGGCGTGATGGTTACGGACTGGCAGCGGATCGGAGGGAAGTGGTACTATTTCCATCCGACGGCCGGCGCTCAGTTTGAGGGAGCGCTGTATCACCAGGCGGACGAAACCGGCGCTCTGGAGATCTGGCGTATTGATTAAATGTTTCAGCGGCAGTTTCAGAAACTGCCGGAATACCGCAGAAATCAGCGGTTTGATTCGATGACTTTTAATCAAGTTGTCGCGGGTTCGAGTCCCGCGTGGCTCATGGGTAAGAAAATGGCGGAAATCCAGCAAATGCGCGGGTTTCCGCCATTTTTTGGTGTTTTCAAAGTAGCCGATTGTAGGCGAAAGTAACCGATTGTAAATGTTTCAACATGGTTTCAAATGCCGTTTTTGAAGGGCGTGGTTTCATTTTGGTTTCACGTTTAACACGGAAATTCTATTGCAACTTTATAGCAATTTTATAGCATTGAC
>Ga0256404_1011764_pt1 | contig 11594 bp, 12 predicted proteins | sample RumenRJG_01DNA_FD_185990 | JGI IMG/M metagenome (GOLD analysis project Ga0256404, IMG submission 185990) | Bovine rumen microbial communities from Lethbridge, Alberta, Canada - RJG_01 | ecosystem: Host-associated > Mammals > Digestive system > Stomach > Rumen | place: Canada: Alberta | collected... | reverse complement strand
TGATAAAACTACGGGAAAAAGCAAGTATGAAAGCGAAATAAAGGTATCTGCAGGACATGCATCCGCGCGAAAACACAAGTCCTTGCCAACGAGCATACACAGTAAGGACAAATGCAACCGGGAACCTTGGCGAGAACGATGACGTTTCACGGTTGGAAAGGAAGACGGTATCCAAAGAGACACTTCAGATAAATTGTTACAGTATTGCGAAATTTGTTTATTTCGCATCGATTTTTTTCTTTCTTTTGTTGCGGACAGCCAAAAACGGCATATACAATGGGGAAAGAAAACCTGAGGAGGTTTCACATGAAGAAAGCACTTGTTGTGTTGAGCGCTTTGCTGGCTTGTGGCGCGCTGTTCGCCCAGGGTCAGAAAGAATCCACCGTCACCACGCCGGCTCCCGCTGGGGTTCCCGGGTATGATGACGCGCTTGTCAATGCCGCCAAGGCCGAGGGCGAGCTGGTCGTGTATGGCTCCTGCGAGGAAGAATACCTGAACGCGGCTTGCGACAACTTCGAGAAGCTGTTCGGCATCAAGGTCAGCCGCCAGCGCCTTTCCACCGGCGAGGTCCAGGCGAAGATCGAGGAAGAGAAGGGCAATCCTTCTGCCGATGTCTTCTTTGGCGGTACCACCGATCCGTACAACATCCTGGCGAGCGAGGGTCTGCTGGAGCGCTACGACGCCAAGAACGCTTCCCATATCACCAAGCCGGTCTATAAGCAGAAGGACAACCTGTGGTATGGTATCTACACGGGTATCCTTGGTTTCATGTACAACAAGGACGAGCTTGCCAGACGCAACCTCGAGCCCCCAAAAGATTGGGCTGACCTGACCGACCCGAAGTACAAAGGCCTGATCTGGATGTCCAACTACAACACTGCCGGTACGGCCAAGCTGATCCTGAACACCGTCATCCAGAAGTACGGCCATGACGAAGGCATCAAGTACCTGGTCGCCTTGGACAAGAACATCGAGGTCTACACCAAGAGCGGTTCCGGCCCCTCCAAGAACGTCGGTATCGGCGAGTGCACGATCGGTATCGGATTCCTCCACGACGGTATCTACCAGATCGTGGACAACGGCTATGCCAACATCGGACTGGTCATTCCTTCTTCCGGCACGTCCTGCGAGATTGGAGCGACCGCCATGTTCAAAGGCGCCAAGCATTCCAACGCCGCCAAGCTGTGGCTTGAGTACGCGCTGTCTCCGGACTGCGTGAACCAGGCGAAGAACTATGGTTCCTACCAGTTCCTGGTCATCGACAATGCCGAGCAGCCCAAACAGGCTACCGAGTTCGGTCTTGATCCCAACAACGTCATGAATTACGACTTTGACGACGCGACCAAGAACACCAAGCAGTACATCAGCGACATCATGAACGCATTGGCGAACTCTGGTGCCGACCTGAACGAAGGCCGCTTGCAGGTCAAATAACAAGGTTCCACGCGGGAAGAGGATGGTAGGGGACACCATCCTCTTCCACGTGCTGTATGCATACTCGTTACGAGGAGTTCTCATGGCTACAAGACAAGGCTCGGCGCTGGACAGGAAGAAACTGCTCGCCGATCCCATCATGGTGACGACAATCGTCGTGCTGATTGCCTTCCTCACCCTGTTCATTTTGTATCCGCTCGCCATCCTGCTGGTCGACAGCGTGATTGCAGGCGGCAAGTTGTCACTCAGCAATTTTATCCGGATCTTCCACATGCCCAACTTCAACAAGGCGATTACCAACACGCTTCGTGTCGGTTTCGTCGTAGGGCTGATCTCCACGGCGATCGGCCTGCTGTTCGCCTATGTCGAGGTATACGTAAGGATGGGAAAATGTGTCGGAGGGCTGTTCCAGGTGGTATCCCTGCTGCCTGTCGTCTCCCCTCCGTTCGTCCTTTCCCTTTCCATGATCATGCTGTTCGGAAAGGCGGGCATCATCACCCGTTACCTGATGGGAATCTACGACCACAGCGTCTATGGTTTCTGGGGTATCGTCATCGTCCAGGCGATGACCTTCTTCCCGGTCTGCTACATGATGCTCAAGGGATTGCTCAAGAATATCGATCCGTCCTTGGAGGAGGCTGCCCGCGACATGGGAGCGAGCCGCTTCAAGGTGTTCACCAGCGTGACGCTTCCGCTGATGCTGCCTGGTCTCGGCAACGCCTTCCTGGTCACCTTCATCGAATCGATTGCCGACTTCGCCAACCCGATGTTGATCGGTGGTTCCTATGATACCTTGGCGACGACCATCTACCTGCAGATTACCGGCAACTACGACAAGGCCGGCGCCTCCGCCATGGCGGTCGTCCTGCTCTCGATCACGATGCTGATGTTCATCGTCCAGAAGTACTATCTTGAGGCCAAGTCCACCGCGACGCTGACCGGCAAGGCATCGAGGGCCCGCATGTTGATTGTCGATCCCAGCGTGAAGATTCCTCTTACCATCTTCTGCTCGCTGGTCTCGATTTTCGTCATCGTCATGTACCTGTGCGTCCCCATCGGTTCCCTGTTCCCGACCTGGGGCTACAAGTTCTTCCCGCTGACCGGCAAATGGTTCCAACAGGTCTTCACCAGATATCGTGGTCTGAAGGCGTTCAAGGACTCGTTTGTCCTGTCGCTGATTGCCGCGCCGATCACCGCCCTGCTGTCGATGATCATCTCCTACCTGATTGTCAAGCGGAAGTTCGCGGCCAAAGGCTTCATCGAGGTGGTCTCCATGCTCGCCATGGCCGTTCCCGGTACCGTTCTTGGTGTTGGCTACATCCGCGGCTTCGCTGGCGGTGTGTTCCGCACCGGTTTCTTGCAGGGGATTTACGGTACCGGCTTGATTCTGGTCATCGTCTTCATCGTCCGTTCGCTTCCGACTGGAACGCGCAGTGGCATTTCCGCTTTGCGGCAGATAGACAAGTCGATTGAGGAATCGGCGTACGACATGGGCGCAGACAGTCTGAAGGTGTTCACAACGGTCACCCTTCCGCTGATCAAGGATTCGTTCCTCAGCGGTCTGGTCACCGCATTCGTCCGCAGCATCACGGCTATCTCGGCCATCATCCTGCTGGTCACGCCGCAGTTCCTGCTGATTACCGTCCAGATCAATGAGTTCGCGGAGAAAGGCGCCTACAGTCTCGCCTGCGCCTTCGCGACCATCCTGATCCTCATCACCTATGGAGCCGTCTTCCTGATGAACCTCTTCATCAAATACTTCGGCACCAGCAGAAAAATCAAGGAGACTGAGTAAGTATGGAAAAAATCAAGAAAGGCGTCCGTTTGGAGCACATTTCGAAAATTTATCAGGATCCGAAGACCGGCAAGGATTTCTACGCCGTCAAGGATGCGAACCTTACCATCGAGCCGGGGAGTTTCGTGACCCTGCTCGGACCCTCTGGTTGCGGGAAAACGACTACGCTACGCATGATTGCCGGTTTCGAGAGCCCTGACTCGGGCGAAATCTATCTTGGTGACGAGCCAATCAACAGCCTGACGCCCAACAAACGCGATACCGCCATGGTCTTCCAGAGCTATGCGTTGCTTCCCCATTACAATATCTTCGACAACGTCGCCTATGGCTTGAAACTGCGCAAGTTCCCCCACGAGGTGATCAAGGAAAAAGTGACGAAGATCCTTGAGCTGGTGCAGCTTTCCGGCATGGAAAGCCGCATGACCAACCAGCTTTCCGGTGGCCAGCAGCAACGTGTCGCCTTGGCCCGTGCTTTGGTCATCGAGCCTTCCGTGCTGCTGTTCGACGAGCCGCTTTCCAATCTGGACGCCAAGCTGCGTGTCTCGATGCGGACTGAGATCCGCCGTATCCAGCAGGAGGTCGGCATCACCGCTGTCTACGTCACCCACGACCAGAGTGAAGCCATGGCCATCAGCGACAAGATCATCATCATGAACCATGGAGAGGTCGCCCAAGTCGGCACTCCCCAGGAAATCTACTATCATCCGGTCAACGAGTTCGTCGCCGATTTCATCGGTGAGGCGAACTTCCTCAGGGGGAAGATGACGGGACGGGACGAGAAGGGCCTCTGCATCCTCGAGGTGCATGGCAATCCGGTGCGTGTCGTTGGCGATGATGCGATGCAGGAAGGCAAGACCTACACGGCAGTGCTCCGCCCCGAGGCGGCAACGCTTGCCGACGAGGGAGGGGTGCCCTGCAAGGTGGTGCTTTCCTGTTTCATGGGTTCCTATCAGAACTACCACGTCATGGTCGGCGATACCCTGGTCAAGTTGGAAGAGCCCAATCCGAAGAACAAGAAAGTCTACAAGGTAGGCGATGCCTGCCATCTGGTCTTCGCTCCTGAATCGGTGCATGTGCTTGGAGACTGAGTGGAACCGAAGAGAAAGCGATTGACAAGAGGCCGGCGTTCGTCCGGTCTCTTGTTTTCTGCCAGCCATGGCTGGTTTTGGGGAGGAAAATCGGCTTCTCGCCCTTGATTGTCCTGCATCTCTTGGGCACATTTGGAGAAGACGGGTCCATTCTGTCGATGCGGGAGGAAAACGCGATGCTGTTCTTGTGGCCTTTCGAACTTCTGGCGCTCATCTATCTTGGCGCGGCACTCATTCCTGGTTTTTTCTTGCTTAGGTATGTCTACCATCTGGACAAGGTGGAGAAAGAGGATCCGCGCTTGCTTGGTTCGCTTGTCGTCCAAGGCGTCAAGGCCGCTCTTCTCTCGATCCTGCTCGAGTTTGTCGGGTCGGTCGTGCTCGATGTGGGCATCTCCCGGGACAGCCCGATATACACGTTGCTCTTCGCCTTCTTCGTCGTTGCGGCGGTGGAGGAAGGGACGAAGTTCTTCTTCCTGAAGAAGCGGAGTTGGTATATTCCCGATTTCAACTTCCGGTTCGATGGAATCGTCTACGCATGTTTCACTTCGATGGGTTTCGCCATGTTCGAGAACGTGAAGTACGTGTTCAGCTACGGACTGCAAGTGGCGCTTCCCCGCGCGATCCTCGCCGTTCCTGGGCATCTCGGATTTTCCGTGTTCATGGGGGTCTTCTACGGACTCGCCAAGCATTACGACATCCGTGGCAGGAAAATGGCGCAGAAGATCTGTCTCTTTTTCGCATGGTTCTCCGCCATGCTGCTCCATGGCATCTATGACTTCTGCCTGATGCGGGAGACAGGAGAGACCATGCTGGTTTTCCTGCTTTTCGTCGTTGCCATGTACATCGTCGTCATCACCCTGCTGAAAAAGACGTCTGCACACGACAAGCCGGTATGGGCTTAGGAGTCATGGGTCGAGGCGGATGAAGCTGACCTGATTGCCATGCAGTTCGATTATTCTTTTCAGGTCTTCTGTCCGCATCCAGAGCGTTGCGGTATTTCTCTCGGGGTGGACGGCGATTTCTCCGCCTTGGAAATCCTGGTCGATGAAGACGGCCACCTTCCGCTCGGTGTCGTTGAGGATTCCCAGCGGCGTGACCGATCCGGCTTTCAGGCCAAGGTACTGGCCCAGCTCTTCTTGCGAGGCAAAGGAAAGCGGCCTGCTCTGGATGGTTTTCCTGAGCTCTTTCAAGTCGACGCGCTTGTCTCCTTTGATGACGACCAGGTAGTAGTTCCGTTTCTTGTCGTCACGAAGGAACAGGTTCTTGGCGACAGCCTGGGTGTCCTCGCCTAGGCCGAGCTTCTCCATCTCCTCCATCGTGAAGACAGCCGGATGGGCGACCATGCGGTAGGCCACCTGCTTCTCTCTGAGCATCTTGAAGACTTCTTCACGGGAAAGCGCCATTACAGGGAAATCGGCTCCTTTTGGATGTCATGGATGTCATCCAGGTCGAAGGTCCTGCCGTAGATGGTGACCAGCCCCGCGTCAGGCTGGATGAGGGAGATAGGGCCGGTGACCTGCTCGTCCCTTGTGGCGATGGTGATGGTCTGGCCGATGGAAAGGCTCTGCAACATACGGGAAAGTTCTTCCTTGGCATGTTTATGGGGTTTGTTGGTTGCGTAGAACATAGCTTATCCTACCATACACCAGGCACGGATGGCGACATGGTTCCCCCTTTTCCGGTACACTGCCTTGCAAGAGGAAGGAGACGATGTCGTATCAGAATGTGCGGGCTTTTTTGCGACAGAACGGTCTTGCTGGCCGGGAGATGCTGCTGAAAGACAGCATCGACACGGTGGAGCATGCCGTTGCCGCCATCGGTTGCCGTGAAGCGGGACAAATCATGAAGTCCCTGTCGTTTCTGACTGATGGAGGGCCGGTCATGGTCTGCATGGCGGGCGATGCCAGGATCTCCAACCCCAAGTACAAGGCGTATTTCCACCAGAAGGCAAGCATGATTCCCTTCGACCAGGTGGAAGCCTTGACCGGTCATGCCCCGGGTGGCGTTTGTCCGTTCGGCCTGAAGGACGGAGTGAAGGTCTATCTCGATGTCTCGCTCAGACGGTATGACAAGGTCTATTCCGCCGGGGGCGACGACCACAGTGCGATTCCCTTCTCGCCGGATGAGCTGGACAGGTATGTGAAGCCCGTTGCCTGGATTGATGTCTGCAAGGATTGGCGCGGGCTTCCTAGTCGTTGATGGCATCCAGGTGCTTGAGCACCTTTCCCAGCAACATGTTCAGTTGGGAAAGCTCCTCCGGGGTCAATCCGAGATTCTGGATACGCTGTTGCTCTTCCTTGTCTGAAAAGAAATGGGCGCAGATGGAAGAACCTTTCTCCCTGAGCTGCATGTATTTCACCCGCTTGTCGGTGGGATCGCCGAGTTCCGGACGAACTGCTTCTTCTCGAGGCGGGTGACCGTGCAAAAGGTGGTGGACTGGGCGAGATGGAGCCGCAGTGCCAGCTCCTTGAAGGAGAGCTTGTGCTCGGGAGCGGACCAGAGCTCGCCTCGTATTGAAGTTCCTCGGCATGATTTTCAGCATAGGCAGTCCTCCTTGCCGTCGTGTGCAACTTGGAATTGCTGCTTTGTTGGAAAGGAGAAAGCTGACGGATAATATGTTACGATTCGATACAAATTGTGAAATATAATACAAAATGTATTGACCAAAAGAGTATGGGAGCGATATGTTACAAGCTAGTTCTTGAAAAGACTCTTTTGCTTGAGGAGGACGTTATGGAAAAACAAGACGTCATGAAAAATTATCGATTCCTGCTGATTCTGATCGCCGCCATGGTGCTTGGCTCGGTGGTGGGAGCGGTTGCTCCCGGCTTTGCCGCCTTGATCCAGCCGCTCGGCCAGGTCTTCATCAATATGATGTTCTGCATCGTGGTTCCGTTGGTCTTTGGCTCGATCGCCTCCTCCATCGCCTCCATGCGGTCACGCAGTCGCGCAGGCAAGATCCTTGGCGCGACAGTTGCCACGTTTCTGGTCACCGGTGCCTTCGCCGCTGTGGTCATGTTCGTGCTGATGAAGATTTTCCCTCCGGTATTGGTACCGTGGACCGATGTTGTCACCGAGGAGATCGGCGATCACGCGACGATGGGGCAGATGGTGGTGAACTTCTTTACCGCCAGTGATTTCCCCGGCCTGATTTCCCGCCGCGCGATGCTGCCGCTGATTGTCTTTTCCCTGCTCTTCGGCTTCTCGGTCAACCTGGTCGAGCACGGGGAAGGGGTGATGACCTCGTTCCTTGACGCCTTGACCAAAGTGATGCTGCAGTTCGTGCAGGTGATCACCTACTACGCTCCGGTCGCTTTCTTCGCCATTTTTGCCGGTCTGATCGCCGACTATGGTCCACAACTGGTCGCTGGTTCCTACGGCAGGGCTCTTGCCGTCTACTATCCGCTCTGCTTCGTCTATCTGTTCACCGCCTTCCCGCTTTTCGCGGCTATCGGCGGTGGCAAGGGGGCGGTGAAGGTGATGTTCCACCACCTTGCCAGGCCGGCGGTGGTTTCCCTTGGCACCTGCTCGTCCGTCGCCACGATTCCCACCAACATGGCGGTGGCTGAGGAGTCAGGCATCTCGAAAGATGTTTCCGAGATGGTCGTTCCCCTTGGGGCGACGATGCACATGGACGGCTCCAGTTTCTCCTGTGTCCTGAAGATCGCTTTTGTCCTCGGCGTGCTCGGTTATCCGATGTCGTGGGCCCAGCTTCCCTTCATCGTCCTGGTCGCGGTGCTCTCTTCGGTCGGCATGAGCGGTGTTCCGGGTGGCGGCTATATCGGAGAGTACATCATCTGCACCATTTTCTTCCCCAACGAGATGGAGCTTGCCTTCCCGATTCTGGTCGCCATCGGCAACCTGGTCGATCCCCCGGCGACCATGATCAACGCCGCCGGCGACTACGTGGTCTCTTTCATTGTCAGCCGCTTTGTCGACGGCAAGGACTGGCTGCAGAAGAAACTGGCTGCCGGAGAGGTGCGGTAAACCGATGATTTGCGAGAATATTTCGGTTTCGAGAGACGGTTCCCACCTGCTGTTCGCAGGCCAGGATACCGTCTCCCTGGCGCAGGAGTACGGGACTCCGCTCTATCTGATGGACGAGGAACGGATTCGTAGCCGTTGCAGGACCTATAAGGCCGCCTTTGCCAGGAATTTCGGCCCTGGCTCGGTTCCGCTCTACGCCTCCAAGGCCAATTGCTTCAAACGGATGTACCAGATCATGCAGGAAGAGGGGATGGGAATCGACGTCGTCTCCTCGGGCGAGATCTATACCGCCCTGCAGGCAGGATTCGACCTTTCCAAGGCGTATTTCCATTCGAACAACAAGACCGACTGGGACGTCGCATACGCGATGGACAACCATGTCGGATATTTCGTCGCCGATAATGCAGAGGAGATCAAGGCGGTCGAGCGCGAAGCCGGGAAACGGAATTTCCGCCAGCAGGTGTTGCTCCGCCTGACTCCGGGAATCGACCCGCACACCTACGAGGCGATTTCCACTGGAAAGGTGGATTCGAAGTTTGGCGTCGCCATCGAGACCGGGCAGGCTTCCGATTTGGTGGGATTTGTCCTGAAGCAGCCTCATGTCGAGCTGTGTGGTTTCCACTGCCACGTTGGCTCGCAGGTGTTCGCCGAGGATGTCTTTGAGCGCGCTGCCGTGAAGATGCTGGACTTCATCGCGGAGATGAAGCGGAAGTATGGGTACGAGGCCCGACAGCTGGATCTGGGGGGCGGGTATGGGGTCCGGTATGTGGAGTCAGACCCGCACCTGGATATCGACGTCAAGGTAGACGAGGTGGCCAGGACAATCCACTCCACCTGCGAGAGGCTTGGCATCCGCGAGCCGGAAATCCACATGGAACCCGGTCGCTCGATCGTGGCTGACGCAGGCATGGTGCTCTACACGGTCGGGACGGTGAAGACCATTCCCGGTTACAAGAGCTATGTCTCGATTGACGGCGGCATGGGAGACAGTCCTCGCTACGCCCTGTACAAGGCAAAGTATACCCTGTACGCGGCGAACAAGATGTCGGAGCCCTGTGATTTCAAGGCGTCCGTGGTCGGTCGTTGCTGCGAGAGCGGGGATATCATCCAAGAGGGAGTGATGCTTCCATCCTCCATCCATCGCGGGGATATCATCGCATTGTGCACTACCGGCGCCTACCATTATTCGATGGCATCCAACTACAACCGGTTGCCCCGGCCCGCGACGGTCATGCTTTCAGGCGGAACCTCCTATGTGGCGGTGCGTCGCGAATCCCTCGAGGATTTGGTGCGCAACGACCTGTGAGCCTTCGGGTTCCGGTCAGGAAAGCGCTTCTTTCAGGGCCTTGAGCTCGGTTTCCGTCAGCCCGACCCGTTCCTTCAGATACCTGGCGGCGGCCTCCTGGACGGTCTTGTCCGTGCAGGGCTTCCCGCCGTTCAGCGAGGCGAGCATGTCAGGCACCGCCTGCTCGATCAGCCGTCCGTCCTTGTACAGCACAAGCACGGGACTCCCCACGGCGACATCGCTGTAGGCGGTGCCGACTGGTGCCTTGCTCTGGTGGGCTCCAATGGTCAGCGTGACTATGTCACCGGCCTCGAAGCCTTGGCTTTGCAGCTCCGCGTTCGGCATGGCGAAGATGACGTTGCCGTACTTGTCGATGGTGCTGACCGTGGTGGAAACCAAAAGGATGGCGATTCAAAGGGCAAGCATGGGATGTTTCTGCATCGTACTACCTCTGTATGGCCAAAGGAATTACTCGTCCAAGGTGAGCAGCAGGGCCATCTTGAATGGTCTTTCGGCCTTGACCGAGTGCCTGCCGTTCTTGGCGAAGCGGAATTGCTCGCCGGCTTTGATCGGGTATTCCTTTCCCTCGTAGCCGATGACAGCCTCTCCGTCCAAGGCGAACACAATCGCGTCCCCCGGGGCGGCATGTTCGCCGAGTCCGGTTCCCGCATCGAAGCTCATGACGACGAACTTCATATGCCGGCCACTGATGATGTCGCGGTTGACGATCCGGCCGGCGGCATACGGTACGAGGGAAGCGAGGTGGAACACCTCTCCTGCCTGCAGTTTCTGATCCATTTGGTTGCCTTCCTTGAGAATCACTTCGAGATAGATGGCTCCGTCAGCGCTCCTTGCGCCGAAGGGGACGTCCCTGGGGGTGATGACGCAGTCGTTCTTCGCCAGCCTCCAGCTGGTCCCGTCCAGGAGGAAGAGCTCGATCTCTCCCGCGAGGACAAGGACCATTTTCCGTTCCTGATAGCTCTCCGCACTGATATCGGTACCCTTGGCAAGGCTGAAGACCACCATGTCAGCGGCAATCTGCTGGCTGACCGTGCAACCTTCGACCGGCTGGTTGTCCCGTTCCAGAGAGAAGACCATGTCACGCCTCGCTGATGGCGCCGACCGGGCAGTTCTCCTTGGCCTCGGCTGCGGAACTTTCCTCAGCGGCTTCGACCTCCCGGTCCTCGGCGACGGCTTTTCCGTCGGCGTTCAGGGAGAAAACCGTAGGACAAGTGCTTTCACACAGCCCACATCCGATACACACATCTTGATCCACTACATACTTCATGGCGTGCCTCCGTTCTGGCTCTACCATACCCCTTTGTCCGGGAAAAAGCTGTTGGTTTTCCAACTGGTGATGAAGAAGGCATGGTGGTGTATAATCGGCGGCATGGAACTTACCGTTGGAAAAGAATACCAGACCATTCAGGAAACCTTGAACGCCATTCCCTATGACGTTCCCGCCATCGTCCACCTGCCCGGAGGGGTCTACCACGAGAAGCTGTTCAGCGACCATCAGGACCTGACCTTGGTGGGAATCGGGGAAGAAGAGACCAGCATCGTCTTCGAGGAAGGAGCCCGGCAGATCGCTCCGGACGGCAACAAGCTGGGCACCTTCCGAAGCTACACCGCCTTTTTCTCTGGGGAGCGTCTGGTCATCAAGAACCTGAACATCTCCAACTTCGCCGGTGTCGGATGCAAGGTGGGGCAGGCAATCGCCCTCTACCTGGACGTGCGCCACGCCCATCTTTCCCACGTGCGGTTGAACGGCTTCCAGGACACCCTTTTCCTTGCCCCGCTTCCCGAGAAGGAACGGGAACCGGGAGGCTTCCGGGGGCCAAGAGCCTATGCCCCTCGTCGGAAAAGCGAGGTGGTCGTGGAGCACAGCACCATTCGGGGCGACATCGATTTCATCTTCGGCGGGGCCGAGGCTCTGTTCAACGACTGCGACCTGGTCAGCCTGCATCCGGGCTATGTGGCCGCCCCGTCGGGCAAACAAGGGGAG
>Ga0256404_1011760_pt1 | contig 11597 bp, 12 predicted proteins | sample RumenRJG_01DNA_FD_185990 | JGI IMG/M metagenome (GOLD analysis project Ga0256404, IMG submission 185990) | Bovine rumen microbial communities from Lethbridge, Alberta, Canada - RJG_01 | ecosystem: Host-associated > Mammals > Digestive system > Stomach > Rumen | place: Canada: Alberta | collected... | reverse complement strand
AGAAACACTATACCCCGCTGTATATTACAACATAATGACCGCAGACCGTCCGAGCAAAATAGCATCATTTGTTGAAAGAAGGATAGAGTATGTTGATAGCCTTTCACACACTCGCAACAGACAGCAGGAACAACCCCTGCGCAACGACCTTATAGAGCAGCAGAAACAATGTGGTGGCTATACACCGCCTGTAACACCTGTCAAGCAAGAGCAGTCTGCACCAGAGCAGACTCAAACAGCAGTTCCCCTGCCGAAGAAAAGCCAAGAAAAAGGCGGCAGGCACATATAACAAAACAGCAGCTTTCCATAACGGAGAGCTGCTGTATTCTTTTGTCATGGAAATAATAAGGCAGTCCTATTTCCACCGAAAAAGGTAGCTGCTTTCGATGCACAATTTCAATAATCGCTGGAACATCTTCGTTATCTATGCCTCAAATTTAAAAGGGAGAAGCCTTGCCGTAGCAAAAGACATCTCCCTTTAATAATTGATTTTTATGTTGTTTACAAACTTGACAGAGTGACCGCCATATTGCTGCCACTCGTCGAGGTTTTTGTTGTAGTCGTCTATAAGTACGTCTGACTTGCGTATTCCTTGCGGTATCAGCTCCGCTTTGTTCTCGCCAACGGCAGTAAAGATACGGTGCTGCTTGTCCACCTCGGGCAGATACCTGTCGAGCCAAGCGTGCTTTTGGGCGACGCAGTACGGCGGCTCGACCTCGATAGCAGCCGAAAGAATGTACACCTCTACATTCGGGTCTTTGGCAAGGAGTTTGACGGTATCTACGGCGTTTTCAAACGGCTTCAACTGCTCGAAGAAGCCTTGTTCCCACATACGCTCCAAATACCTGTCCTCGTCGTGAAACCTTGCAAGTGTGCCGTCCATATCGACAAAAATGCGTTGCTTGTGCTTCTGTTCTTGATGTGAGTATCTGACGCTTGATGTTGTGTATGCTATACTGTCGTCATAGTGTATCACTCCTTCGGGGAGCGTTAAAAAGTCAAGATAAGGGGTATTGACTTTTTCGTTGGATTGTGATATATTATAGTTAGAGCTAACGATGCTTTTGTCGGAGGGAAAATATATCCCTTTTGCCGAAAGGATTTCGTTAGCTTTTTTATGTTTATAGCTAAAATGTTATTGTCTGCGATGTTTCGCTTGATATAATCTGTGAAATTCATTCTTCCATATATGCTTGAAATGTTGTTGAACGAACTTTCTCGGCGTTGCCGTTCAAGTTCGAGAGCAATGATTACAGGCTTTCCGCTATCATCGGATATATCAGTAACGCTAACTAATGTATTTTCCCGTGAGCCTTTAAGAACCATAATAGGATTTTGAATTGATGATACTGCATCTGCTACTTGTGCTACTGTTAGACCGTGACCTGTTTTGCCGATTATTGTGCCTTTTTCATCTCGTGTGTCTGGACGCATCACTTTGTTTATGGTTTTTGCGCTTATCGTTATAGGAAGCTCTTTTGCGCCGCAAATCAATAAAGAATATGGTGTTGTTCCGACAGTAAAAGGCTTGTCTACATTCATATTGCCTGTAATGTAACTGTGTAGAGCTTGCTCAAACGATTGCTGCTCTTTAATATGTACTTTTGTTTTATACTGTTTCACACACTCCAATATAGTCTTTTCAAGACTCTTGCTGTTGTCAATTCTCGCATCGACGATGCTCGCTGTTCTTTCGGGAGCAAACTTTATGTCGTCGTCGGCAGCTCTGCGTTTCCATTCGCTTTCCGAGAAAGAACCTCTATCTCTTGCACGTTGCTCACGCAGGGCGTTTGGAACGCTAATCTCAACTACGCAGCAGTTTTCCTTACCGTAATAACTGATGAAATCCTGTGCTCCCTGCACATCGAGGATAGCTATGCTGTTCTTGCCTTCTTCAAGCTTCTTCTTCGGACTGCCATAATACCAAGTATCAGACTCTCCGTTGAAGATTGTGTTGTAGCCTCTGTATTCGAGAAAATCGCCGTGCTCTATGCCTTCGAGGAACTGTTCTTTGCTGATGTAGTGATACTCTCGACCTTCCTGTTCTCCAACTCGCATCGGGCGGGTCGTGGTCGATACTATTCGCTCAAAGTCGTGATTAGCGGTAAGCTATCGCATTACTGCATCTTTGCCATTTCCGCTTTTGCCAATAAGTATGAGAAGCATAGTTATTCTTCCTTTCTTTCAATTTTGTCACGGTGACATTTTTCTGCATAATAAAAGGCTCGACGATCAGCCGAGCCTTTCTTCCGTTGTGTCTTATTTAAAGTGTACCCACTCTCACTCTATCTTCCATTGTGTCTTATTTAAAGTGTACCCACTCGCACTCTATCTTCGTAGCAGCCTTTGCTGCTATAAGTATTATAACCGATATTCAGCGTTATGTCAAGATTATAGCATGCATTTTTTCAAGCTCGTACTGTGCAACTGCTTTATTGCTCCTCATACTTGATACCTTCTTGTTATTCATTATATGTCCTCCATAATCAAGAGGGCTGTCATTAAACAGCCCTCAAAACCTTTTTCAATTCCCACTCACAGTAGGGTTCACTGCTTTTTCCATTCCCACTCACAGTAGGGTTCACTGCTTTATTCAATTCCCACTTGAAAGGTAGGGTTCACCTCTTTTTCAGTATTATTATAACCGATAATTAGCTTTGTGTCAAGGCATTTATTCTTCGGACAGTTCAAGCTGCTCATCTATCACTTTCCCACAGACAGCGCAGCGGTTATCGAGGTTGTAACCATGAAGGTAGCAGCTGTGCTTTGCTCCAACAATGGCAAAAGGACAACGCTTGGATAGCTCGGACAGTGCATCTTCGAGATAAGATTTGAGTACATTATACTCATTGTGCTGCTCGTGTAGGTTGTTCTTCTTGATGATTTCATAAGCTGTGCAGAGAGAGCAAAACAGCTCACGAGCATCGTTTTTCTCATTATCTGTCATAGTTTCACCTCTTTCGTAAATTTCGCCAATATCGCTTCTTCAGCTCAATGGGTATTCTCCGTCAGCTGCTGGTACATTTTCATCAGCTCGGCGACGATCTCGCTTTCGGGCATATCGGGTTTGAAGCCGTAGGCCTGCATGACCGCCTTGTCGTTGGCTTGGTGAGCCTTGCGCAGCTCTTGCGGCATCGTGAGTTCATCGTAGAGATCGGCGAGGGAACAATCGGGATAGAGCGCCCTTGCGTCGAGGATAGCTTGTGCGGTTTGCTCTATTTTGGCTTTTTGTTCATCGGTAGGGGTGGGCCAGGGGAAGTTGTTGTAAACGATAGTATTTGAATATCTATAATCACTTTTCATTCTGCCGCATAGTAATTTTGTCCATGCCATATGGACATTTGATGTTAGTATTCCAAACGAATAAAGTGTTGCATTGTCAATGTAGAACAACGCATTTGTATACACCATCCCTTTAGGCATAAAGCATATTGGAATATATTTTCGTGTTTCTGAAGATACTACAGGAACAACAACACTTTCTTCTTTTGGCACTTGCGGTTGGAAATAATGAGTTGGCGTGTCTTTTAATACATTTGTCGAAGGGCTTTCGTTATTAGCTCTGTATTCATATACCATTTTTACACGTTCACTTAAAAACGAACTATCCCTTATTATTTTTGGGCTGCATTTCTCGAGATAAAGTACATATTTAACGCTGCCTCCATTCAATAAATCCTTTGCATTGTAGTATTTACGGATATATGGCGCTATATTTGGTTCTTTTTCAATTACTATTTCATATTCCTTTTGCCCGCCTACAATGAATCCTCCTCCGTCAATCAACTGCGCCCCTTTTGTCATTACTTCAACATTACACAAAGGAGATGATCTTTTTTGGATGAACAAATCAGAAGTAGGAATTAAATATTGATTTATATGGTCAACAATTTTATAATTTGAATCCGAATATAATCTTTTTAATCTACGCTCAAACAATGAAAAACCAACAATAACGCAGTGAACATGTGCTTTTAGACTGGCTTCACTATCCCATACGAATGATTGATGAGCAAAATTGATCACAAGACCGTATTGTTCCAATAGAAGTTGCCACATAGTGACGGCTTGTTCTCCTTGACATATAGAGTTGCTTGAAACAAATGCAACCTCGATTTGAGTATCTCTTATATAATCAATTGCTTTATAATACCAACAAGCAACATAATCAAGCTGTCTGAATTTCTTCAATGGAATAACAAGCCTCATATCTTCCTTATTGACGGGACTTTGTTCTTTCATTCCCACAAACGGCGGATTGCCCATAATATAAGACAGCTTGTCCTTGGGCACAACGCTCTCCCAGTCAATACGCAGGGCGTTGCCCTCTATGATGTTTGCATAACTTTTCAGCGGCAGGAAATCAAGGCTTTGCTCCATTATAATCTCTGTTTCGTGGAGCATCTGAGATTCTGCTATCCACAAAGCTGTCTTCGCTACCGAAACAGCAAAGTCATTTATCTCTATGCCGTAAAACTGATTTATAGAAACTTTTATAGGATTTGCCTCAGACATCGATGTCTGACCTTCCATTCCTGTTTCACACTCGATTATAGCTTTAAGAGCCTCATTTTCAAGCCTTCGCAGACTCAGGTAAGTCTCTGTAAGGAAATTGCCCGAACCGCAGGCAGGGTCAAGGAATGTCAGGCTCGCCAGCTTATCTCTGAAAGCTTCAAAGGCGATCTGACTTTCGGTTATATGCTTTTTTCTGTCTCTAAGCGAACTTTTTGCTTTTTCAAAGTTTTTGATAAGACCATTGAATTCAGTTTGCAGTTCTGAAAGAAACAGCGGATCAATTACCTTGTGGATATTCTCGATAGAGGTGTAGTGCATTCCGCCCAAACGCCTTGTTTCAGGGTTCAGGGTGCTTTCAAAGATCGCACCGAAGATCGGCGGTGATATTTCAGACCAGTCAAATCCTGCACTTGCCTTGTTGATAAGAAGGTCAACTATCTCGTCCGTAAATTTCGGGATCTCAATACTGTTGTCCGCAAACAGTCCGCCGTTCACATACGGGAAAGCAGCAAGCTCCTCGTCCATATAACGATACCTGTTTTCAGGTCTTGTATTGAGAACTTCAAAAAGCTCTTGCAGCTTGATATGGAGTTTTTCCACAGGAAACTGTTTGAGATACTGACCAAACTGCTCGTGCTTCTCAAACACATCTGCGTCCTCGGCATACATACAGAACACAAGCCGCACACAAAGGATATTGAGTGCTTTGAGCGTGTCAGGACTTTCAGGGTTGTTGTACTGCTTTTTGATCGCATCGTACAGCTTGCCGACAAGCTCGCCGGCTTTTTGGGATATTTCCATTTCACGCTGGTGCATCTGCTTGTTCTTGTCTATAATAAAGCCAAAGCGGTGGCACTCTTTTTCAAGGTCGCACAGCTTGATTTCCTCATAGTTGCTTTCAAAACCCTGTTTGTCAAGGTCGTGAATGCGGAAAGTCTCAAAATTTGAAACGATGATGTAATGAGCCTTTTCCGACAGCGGCAGTTTCTGCGAATACTGCTCCGCCTGCTCGAACGGCGTAAGCTCCTCACCGTGGCGAGGCTATTTCTTGTCGAGATCTATTCCAAGACTTTTCTGCTCGATAAGCACTCTCGTCTCGGGGATAAATGCGTCGATATATGTAGTGTGGTTCTTGTACTTTACAGGCTTTTCAAACTTGATGTGCTCGTCTGCGTTTGCCACGCCAAGCACCTTCTGCAGGAAACCGATCCAAAAGACATGAGTATCCTGTTTTTCGTCGCCTTTGCCAGCCCACATCTTAGCAAACTCTTTAGCCGCAGCCTTTTGTTCCTTGTCGGTCATTTCCGTTGCCCTCCTTATATAAGAGTTGGTTTTCTATATTGTAGCATAATAGCCCAAAAAAATCAATAAAGGGGATTGACAAGTCATTAAATAAGTGTTATACTCTAAAATAGAGCATAGTTATAAAAAAATAGAGCGATTAGTTGGAGGAGAATTGATGGCAAAAAATATATATCAAAGAGGCATTCGGCATTCAAGCGAACAAGTTATGAAGCTTATCGACGCCCGTGTTAATGATATTTCGGCACAAGGTAATCAGTCGATATCCTATATAATAGAAAATGCCATTCTGGATGGATTGTTTCCTAGAAACAAAGACGCACGAAACATTGTCATTAATTATCTGTACTCTGATAACGAGGAGAACAGAGTAAAAAAGACTCTTGAGAGCATTTTCATATGGAATTATACTGGCGTGGACTGGGAGGCTAAGCAAAGCAATTTTGGACCGTTGGTTAAATATATTCGATTTCATGCTTTCTGTTATCACAAACTTTCAGATAAAGATTTTCTTTTTCAGCGTTTCCTAAGACAATTTAGCGTATTGGTCGAACTCATAGAGGGTTGCTCTAATACTTATGAAGAACCGCCTGCAATGGTCAAAATGAGGGCTGAATGGGCAAGAACGCTTTACGATACTGCATGCAAAAAAGCTAATGAGATGAGTCTCAATATCTTTTTAGATGTTATAAGCGACAACTGGATAGAGTTGAATAGTTATTCAATTACCTATCAATGCCTTAGTTATATTGTATCAATGGCTGAATTTAAAGAAACCTCACAAGAAAGAAACGACCTTCTTGAAATTATAGAGCAAATATCGACTGAATGGTAACTAGTATTATAGCTCATTAGGTTAATCACACCTCGGTTTGTGTGAAAAAAACTTCTTCGATGCGTTGTATATCGGGCGGAACGCAAGAAAAATCCAATGAATAAATTGTAAACACCTATACGGCAAGTGTACGGCTTTTTGAAAAAAAGGTACGGCAATCGTACAGCATTGACACGGCAGAAGTACGGCACACGGCAAAAAGCATACGGCAAGTGTACGGCATTTCCGCTTACGTGTGGAGTTTCTTCGGAAAGAAAAGCTCGGATTTTCCGAGCTTCTGCAACAGAGTGTGGAAATCTCTTTATGCTCTTTAGAAATTCACCGAGTCTCATACCCTTACAAAGTGCAAAGGAGTGAACAAAATATGAACAGCAAGATTAAGTTTACAACGCGGCTTACACCGAATACCGACCTTTTAATTACCGACCTCGCCAGAGGAATGGACACGACAAAGAGTAATGTCGTGGAACAGGCGGTCAAGTTCTATGCAGAAGGCGGCAGGAACACCAAGACCGACGAGCTTGATGTGATGCGCAAGCAGCTCAACAAACTACAAGAACAGAATGAGCATTTGCTGAATATCATCAATTCTCTCTGCGTCGCTCTTGGCTACGACGACAACGCCGAGTTTGCTCCCGCAGACTCACACCCGAGCAAGTGGCTGCAAGAGAGCAAGAATTATCATCATCAGCGAATGCTCAAAATGAAAACTGAGAAGCTGATAAAGGAGTCTGAGCATCATTGACTCAAAAGGTTATAGAGCTTATCTTATATCCAAAAGCTGAACTGTTATACAGATAAAAAAGAAAGGAGAGTGACTTAAATGAAAAGTAAGAAGCAAGAGATTGCACTTCACAAAAAAGTCTGGTGCAAGATACGGTATTATCAACAGCTTCACGATCTGTCAAATAAAGACCTTGCGGCTTTTATTGGCGTGAGTGAGCGGACGCTTTTGGAATATGATAAAAACGCCGCAAATATAACGCTCGGTAAAATCGAGAACTTTTTGAAGTCCGAGGATTTGGAACTGAACGAGCTTTTAGGACTTTAAATCTACAAGAAAGAGGTGTACATAGTGCAAGCAAGAAAACTCCCAAGTGGCAATTATAATGTTGCCATAACTTATACTGATAGTTCTGGCAAAAGATTCTGTAAGTCATTTACAGCAGCTACCGAAGAAAAAGCAGTTAAAATGGCACAGGATTTTCTAAAAAGCATAGACAATCATTAAGATACCACTATATTATTAAAGGGTTTACAAACGGTCGAAGGTATGTTATAATCATATTGTAATCATAACTATCATTATATCATACCCCATAATTTGATATGAAATGAGGTAATGTAATGAAAGCAAGACTACTACCCAGCGGAAAGTATAGCGTACCTATCAACTACTATGATGAGTTTGGAAATCGAAAACAAACATCTCGCACAGCTGCCACCGAAGCAAAAGCATTGAAATTGGCTCAGGATTTTCTCGACAGCAAGAATACCATGCTCGATGATACCACTACGTTAAGAGATGCAACGAGGTGTTATATTGAAACTCGGGTTGGCATTATCCAGCCGACAACGATTCGCACTTACATTATTCTTGCAGAGAATGCGTTTAGGTGCTTGCAGAAAACAAGGCTGTGCGACCTTAGACCTGTTGACATTCAGCGTGCGATAAGCATTGAGAGCAAAAGGGCAAGCCCGAAATATGTCAAGAATGCATTCGGCTTGTTCAAGTCAGTGCTAAAGATGTTTGAGGTCGATGTAAACCTAAGCAGCGTTAAGCTGCCTAAAGTTGTCAGGAAAGAAAAGGAACTGCCCGAATTTGCAACGATATTCGATATTTTCAAGGGTGATGACATTGAGTTGTATGTGCTGTTGGCTGCGTGGCTGTCTCTGCGTATCGGTGAAGTCGCTGGTTTGCAGTTCCAAGACGTAGACGAGGAGCAAAAGCTGCTGCACATCAGACGGACTATTATTCCGACCAAGAGCGGCAATAAGCTGCGTGAGGGCTGCAAGACCGAGAAAAGTGCAAGGACACTGCAACTTCCTGACTACATACTCGAACTTATCAAAGCAATACCGCACGAGAATGACACCGATCAGATTCTTCAAATCACTCCAAGAGCACTCTACGGTCGATTTAAACGTCGAGTCGAGAAATACGGCATTGATATGACATTTCATGATCTAAGGCATTTAAACGCATCAGTGATGCTTATGCTTGGCATTCCCGATAAGTACGCTATGGAGCGTGGCGGTTGGGCGACGGACAACATTTTAAAATCAGTTTATCAGCAGACATTTTCGGCTGAACGCCTTAAAGTCGATGCGAAAATCGACGACTACTTCAACAGTATTGTTAAGAAAAACTGATGAACAGTCGAAGGAAAACTGATGAACACACAACATTTAAAATCATATTATCCCTATTCTACGGCTTTTGTGAGAATTCAAACAAGATGTTCGAATCCTTCTACCCCAGCCAGTGCACAGTGTGCACCGCAAAGCTCCCTTGCCCGTAACAGGGTGGGGGAGATTTTATTTTATCTGGTCCGCAGCTTGGCTTTGCGATAGGCTGTAGCGCAGCGGTTTTATGCGTTCAGATAGTTTAAAGTCCGCTTCTCTTTTTTGTTCACCATTCACATGGATACCGCCTTTTGCATAGTGCAAGGGGCGCTTTTTTTGTCGTAATATGCCTATGGAAATGCCTTGATTTTTTACCTTGATTGTGCTATAATCAAAAAAAGATTTTTAAGTGAGGTGTTATTATGACAGAACTTATGGAATTTGTCGGACATATCCGCAACCATGAGGCTTTGTGTGCAGAGCTTGGTCTTGCTGCAGGTCTTAGCCGTGAGGAAAGGGAAAAACAGATACTGCTGAAAGGTTACGAAAAGTGGGGGAAAGCCCTGCCGGAGCATCTTTACGGTATGTTTGCCTTTTGTATCAAAGATGGGGAAAAGCTCTTTTGTGTTCGTGACCATTTCGGTACAAAGCCATATTACTATTATCTTACCGATGACGGCAAACTCCTTTGCGGAGCCAATATCCGTGATATTATGGCAAATGACGGCTTCAAAAAGGAGCTTAATGTGGATATGCTCCAGATATATATGTCCCTTACTTATGTAGGCGGCGAGGATACCTTCTTTAAGGGTCTGAAAAAGCTGATGCCCGGCTGCTATCTTGAATTTGAAGGCGGTAAGCTGAGTATCACACGTTACTGGAAGCCCGAATTTAAGCCTGATGAAAGCAGAACTCTCGAACAATGGGCTGATGAGATACATACCACCCTTGCACAGATGATGAAAGAGGTAAAGACAGACGATGAAACTGCGGAGTCTTTTCTCTCCGGCGGCGTAGATTCATCTTACGTGCTTGCCATGAGCGATGCAAAGATGTCTGATTCCTGCGGATACGATGACGAGAGATTTGACGAGTCGGGTCTTGCAAAGCAGACTGCTGATATTCTGGGCAGAGGAAATTCCCGCTGTCTTATCACCCCAAAGGATTACTTTGATATAGTGCCCTATGTTATGTACAATATGGAGCAGCCCCTTGGTGATGCCTCGGCAATTGCATTTGCTATCGCCTGCCGTGAGACAGCTAAACATACAAAGCTGTGCTACTCCGGCGAAGGCGCTGACGAGTTTTTCGGCGGATATAATATGTACCGCAACGCCGAGAGATACGGTGAAAATCTTAAAACCTTCTATGTGGGCAATACCAATATAATGAAAGAGGACGAGAAAAAGCTTATTTTAAAAAGCTATAACGAAAACGTGCTTCCAATAAATATCGCAAAGAAGATATATGAGGAAAATGAGGGATATGATCCTCTTACAAAAATGAGCGATGTGGATATACAGATCTGGCTTGAAGGGGATATTTACCTGAACGTGCATAAAATGAGCACCGCAGCAGGCCTTGAGATAAGAATGCCCCTGACCGACAGGAGAGTTTTTGATATTGCATCACGCCTGCCTTCACGCTTCAAGGTAAATGCCGAGCAAAATAAGGTCGCTTTCAGAACAGCAGCCGCAAAGGTGCTGCCCGAAGAGATCGCTTTCCGCAAAAAGCTTGGTTTTATCGTGCCCATAAGAATATGGCTTGCAGATGAAAACTATAACGCAGACGTTCGCAGGCTTTTTAACAGCGACATCGCTGAAAAGTTCTTTAACGTTGAGCACATCAAAGCTATATATGACGAGTACGTGGGCGGAAATTCCGACAACTGGAGAAAGATATGGACTATCTACACATTCCTTGTGTGGTATGAACAGTATTTTGTAAAACACTGATATGAATAAACAAGATGTATTGAAATGGGTGCAGGATACTTACGGTGTGGAGCCTGAAAGCCCGTGGGCAAAGTACCCTGAGGATATGGTGCTGCGGCATTTGAACAATAAAAAATGGTTCGGGCTGCTCATGACGGTGAACGCAGGTGTGCTTGGACTTGACAGAGATGAACAGGTGGATATACTTAACGTTAAGTGTGAACCCCTGGAGATAGATTTCCTCTCGCAGCAGCCGGGATTTTTCCACGGGTATCATATGAACAAGAACCATTGGCTGACGATTCTGCTTGACGGTACGGTTCCAATGGAAACAGTGTGCGGACTTATTGAGCACAGCTTTGACCTTACTGCACCAAAGATAAAAAAGAAGAAATAAAAAAACGAAGCCACGGCGGAAACTCCGTGGCTTTGCATTGACCCAAGTGAAATGAAAAAGAGAAGATGACAAAAATGAGCAAGAGAATGAGAAGAATAATGACTGTTTTTCCGTGGATAGAACTGTTATTATCAGTTCTGATTGTTGGTGGTATTCTTTTGTTGAGAAAATATCCCGATACGGTCACATATACTTATGAGAACAAAGAAATAATCAGCAGTTCACTTCACAAAAATATATCTTCCGCAGCCCTGACGTTGGGCTTTTG
>Ga0256404_1011759_pt1 | contig 11598 bp, 8 predicted proteins | sample RumenRJG_01DNA_FD_185990 | JGI IMG/M metagenome (GOLD analysis project Ga0256404, IMG submission 185990) | Bovine rumen microbial communities from Lethbridge, Alberta, Canada - RJG_01 | ecosystem: Host-associated > Mammals > Digestive system > Stomach > Rumen | place: Canada: Alberta | collected... | reverse complement strand
TCTTTCGTCTTTATCCATAATATCCAGTCCGTTCTTCTGACATAAAGCTGTAACAACAGACTCCTGAAGTAATGTTATAGACTGTTGAAAAAGGCGATGATCATAGCACCATCTAGCAGCCGCAAACCCATTTTTTGCTGGATCTAAGTTATCTAATTTCAGAACAGAACTTATAATTTTATCAATAAGCGGTTCCATTGGGGCAAGAACCACCTCAGTCATATTATTTTTTATCTTCAAAAGTCTATGGATTGTTTTGGCCTCATATATATCTTTCCCCCTACATACTAAAAGTTCGTTTGTAAAATCACAAAGATTATCAGTAAATGACTTTAAATTACTGACATTTAAATTCTTACCTTTGTACTCACGAAGTAAAGGTTGGAGTTTCTCTTTTGTAAGGAAAGACAACTGATCGGCCCTTCCATTCTCAAGGAAATTAGCAGATGCGATTGTCCAATCCTGAAGCATTGCAAGTGGAAGAAGGTCTGTTACAGGAGCAACATTATTTTCCACTTCTCTCGCCTCATAATTCCCATAAGTAATACTTTTCAGTTTGACATGCTTAAGGAATTTTGAATAATTACCAAGTACAAGCAACAACATAGGGAGATACCTAAAACTATGAGTCAGGTCAAGGTACAATTCATCATTATCATGAAGAAGTTCGAAAATAATCTGGAAAATCTCCCACATTTCATTCTCATCTTTTCCATCAGGGATATCTCGAGCCTCAACGCTTGCTGGAAAATTATACGATTGTAAAACTGATTTCAGCCCAGTATATTTCTCATAATCATTTTCTTTTCCTGGAATTTTTCTTTTTGCATCTTTAGGGTCCCAGTTGATTTCTTTTGCTTTTTGAGTAGTAAGAATATATACTACATCATTAGAAGTCCATTCCTCTTGAGTTTTAGAAAGGATTTCAAGTGTAGAAGCCTGAATAAAGCGACCAGAAGTTGACTGTACACCATTGAATTGATAAACACATTTTCTATAAAATCCTGTTCCCAAAACAGAAAGGAACACCTTTCTTGGTTTTATATTGTCAATATTTTCTTCCATCATTTCTTTTTATTTTCTAACCATTTCTCAAAGTCTTCCTTCAACTTTCCATTATCAAAATCCTTCTTATCTTTTCTATCAGGAGCTTTTTTAAGTCTTTTGAAAACTTCTTTTAGCATATTAATCTCTTCGTCAGTCAAACAGTTACGATTTTTATCCTTTAGATATTTCTCCGTTTTCTTTTTCATAACCTTATACTGACTTATTTTATAACGACCATCATTAGTACCAAACTCATATTTCTCATTCATGATTTCATCGAGAGAACCTGCTACCTTTTTCTCAGGACCTTTAGCTAACTCATTTAATTTTTGAATAAGTTGCTCTTTATGTTCTTGTTCATCCTTGCTATCTAACTGAACTTTTTCTAATTTTTCTATAATTCTATCGATCTTTTGAATTGCCTCCGAGTACTTTCGCTCATTCTCCAATTGATCGACCTCTTCATAAAGGCTTTCATTTTCTTTTCTGAACGCGACTTTACGCACTTTCATTTTCTTTTCTTCAATAGCCTTCTTATCCTCCTCGTTCAATTTACTTACAACATTTAGCCGTGTTTCATCTTTATCCAAGAGAAGGAAATTTTCATTAGAACGAGCATCCTTATATTCATCTAAAGACATATACTTTACTACAGCATCATCATGCTCAGCATGAATTGATAGAAGAGAACCTATTTCTATTTGTTGATGCCACTCACTAAGACCCTTTTCAGCACAAAAGACATTCATCTCCTTTTCAAATTCGCGAAGATACTGATCTACATTCATGCTTAAACCCTTCAAATTAATATCCGAGATATTAACCTTTCCATATCCATAACCCTTAGCCATACCAAGATTATGCCATACATTCTTTGTGCCATGGAATGTCAAAGCAGAAAGCAAAGCTCCGGTTTCAACAGGACGCAAATTATGAAGTGAGATTTTAAACTTAAAGTGATGACCTGCTGGGATTGGTTTAAAATGAGATTCCACATTTTTATTTCCATTAGACGACAAAGAAGTTACAGTACCGTCTTTATGAATACGATACACTTTTCTTCCTGCAATACCCTCCGCATTATCAAGGGTCTTGAAAGGATTTTTTTCTTGTTTAAGATAGAATGGGTAGAAAGACGGTTTTGGCTGCCCAAGAACTCCCTTAACATCCCCTAGCTCTTCTTCATGCACAGTTTCTGCACAAAAAGCATGCCCTATATGTATTCTGCCTTTAAGAGAATCATCACAACCTGTATATCCAAACATTGTTTCCGATAAATCCGGATCACTTTTCCCCTGAGCTTGCTGTTTACCAACCATATTTTTAAGGCTATCTTTATAAGGATACCGGAAGTATTTTGATAATCCAAGAGCATCAACATTATTATCCTTAAGGATATAGAAAACAGCAAGCCTATGACCTTCTTCAAGATACTTACAGATTTTTTTGAAATCCGGAGTCTGCTCATAGACAGTAAAGAACTTTAGAGCTGTATCCTTATTGATTGATAAACCTTCCTTGGTTTGGGAAGGAAATAAATATTCAACATTTCTCTTTCTCATGTGGCCACAACATACCAGTCTATAGCCTTTTGAGGCTTTTGGATAAAGTTCTTCATTTTTTCCAACTAAAGCAGAGTTCTTTTTCCAAGCATTGCTAATTTGTTCCACTTTCTTATACTCAGGAAACAAAGCCTCAACCCTACTATAAGGGATAGATTCAAACTCTCCATCACACGGATAGAGGGTATATTGGTCTCCATCCTGTTCAAGCCATCCAGCATGGACATTCTTCATTAGATTAGGATAATCCTTAATAGAAGACTTATTACCATCAAAAGATCGAAAGCCGAAAGAACGGTCTACAAACTGCTTACCAGCTAACATCTTAGAGAAACTTAAAACTTCGAGCACACTTCTAAGCATACCTTTTAAAGAACTACCCGGAATAAAGAATCTCTTTTCCCCATCATCCTCAACATATGAGGAATACACCTTATCTTCATTCGTTGCAGCGCCATTTCGTACAAAAAGAGGTGATACATTATCAAGCGTAACCTCGATGATTCCATCTTCACCATCAGAGAACGGAATATCCTGACTTACCTTCGATGCCCACGAAGGATGAAAGACTTCTTTGTTAATTGGCACAAAATTGTATCCCGAAGATATTTTCATTTTTCGCCCTCCTTTCTTTTTAAACCGACAAAGACCAGTTGAGCTGGTACTAGTTTCTTAAAATCGTTAATATACGGGTCTTCCACTTCCTTCCAATACTGTAAAAAGAGAAGTTTATCTACATTCTCCATACGATTAGGATAGAAAGACTTCTGTTCCACATACTTAGCCTCACCAGAAAGTTCATCATCAGTCACAGTCCATTCTTTTACGAGATATTCCCCATCAACAAACCTTATACTAATCGATCTCTTTGAGGATTTATCCCATAACTGTCCCTCTATATAGAAAGGAGTAACATTATCATCCAACGTTATTTCAGATTTCTCATAAAACACCACTGGTTGTGTTGCATCACTCTTCCATAGATATCCTTCGAAATTCCCAGCCAATATTTTGTCCATTATTCTTCTTTTTTAATAGTTCCACTAAAAATGCCATGTCCTCGATTGACACCTCCACCAAGAGGTAGTATCCCATTACAGATGTCATCAAGAGACATTTCAAAAGCCTTCTTGACCTCTTCGTTTTCCAGTGCCTTTCGTTCAACTGCAATATTGACAGTTAGATCACACTTCTTGCCATTAGTAGTCTTTTCCGTGAAAAGAGCACCATCCATACTTCCACCGGTAAATCTATCAATAGCCACATGATTGAAAATCTTATCATTCTGCTTACTAAGCAATAAGTCATCTACAAAAACATGCCCACGCTCTACCTTTTTGCCTGTTGAGTCTACATACCCAAACAAAGTTTGTACAGCAGGATTCTCATTACAAGAAAGCCCCTTATTATCATCAGCATAAAGTTTAGCGTTCTTATTCCAATAATAAGCAGTACGATGAGCCAACGCACCTTTAACAGAAGAACCCGGAATAAGAATATTTTCAGTCATAACAGAAGGGCGTTCCTCTTTCCATTCTATCACTGTTTCGCTAACAGGAGTGATATCAGCCTCATCATCGCCCATACCAGATCCGAAGAGGAAGAAATCATCAGGTTTAAGATTCAGAGTATAGGTAATATAGTTATCATCTTTTTTAACTTCCGTTGAAACATCCTCATAACGGTCCCAATTCGATGAAAGCGAAGCCGACTTATTTACAAAAGCTTCAAGATCCTCTTGCTTATTAAGATCAAGACTTGCAGTCTGCATTCTAACTACTTTTAGTTTACCAAGACCTGACCGAGTATTTCCGCCAACCCTGAATGTACTATGCAACAGAGTATTCTTTACTTGCGAAAAATCATTAGAAAGGCTACCATCAGAAATAAATTCCATCTCAAAGCAGAATCTACAACCTTTATAGACAACCACATTATCAAACTTACCATTTTTTTCACCAGTACCTTTACTATTGATACGGACATGCTGGCGAATAGGCAACTCACGGAATAAAGAATAAAATTCATCATTATCCTTTGAGTCTAACAATCCTTCAACAGGTTTTCCATCACTACCTATCATCATGGCATCAGAAAAGACAATAAACGATCCATGACCTTTATCTTTTTCCTGAAAGCCGAAGATGGTGTCTATATCCAGACATGAAATAAGTTGACTCCTGATCACTCCGGCAAGAGATGTACCAGGAATATATGGAAGGCCATTAACATCTGTAACTACAGTTGCGTCAGAAAGGATGCTTTTTTCCCCTGTTCCAATGGCCAACGGAGTTTCTGCCTGTACTATCACACGGCAGAAGTCCCTATGTGAATAATATCTTGTTGTCTTCATTTCTTTCTACTTATTTTAGCCATTTCCGAGGCGAGATTAACCACAGCCTCTTTTAGATAATCCTTATGCATCACACAAATATCATCCATAAAAATTCTCAAAATCTTTGCTCGACCAGATTGCTTCCATTTGTTTTCAGCAACACCATGAGTGAGATATCCATTAAATTTCTTTTCTATTCTATTTTCACCATCTGATGGACTCGCATAATGCTGGTATTCTTTTTGTTTATCAAAGAGTTCATCGTAGATGTCATCCGAAGACTTACACCCCATTGCAATAGACCGAATAGTTCCCCATTGAGATGCGAATGTCATTTCTTTAAATTTACCCCGATTATCAGTTACAAACTCATTAACCTTCTCAAAGATAAAATCAGAAGCTTCTTTTTTCTCTTTCTGCTCAGCAATATAATTTAAGAGAGGCGAACCTGACAAGCTCGTATTACCATGTATTTCTTTCTTTGTCTTGAATTTGGTAAGTTTATAAGTAGCAAGTCCTGTTACTTCATTCCCAGAAAGGAATTCCGGATTATAAATGACACGACCGAATCCTTCATTTTTGTAACTGCCCACATAACGATGACCAGTAACCTCTTGATCTGTTCTCACCATGAAAACACTACCCTTTTCCAGTCCAGCTCTATCAGCATCTCGGGTTTTGCGGTGACCATTCCATGGGGCATAGCAGAAAGTTCTAACTTGCGAAAGGCTCCAGTCAATATCACCCTTAACACCCAACTGTTCTGCAGTAGGTTGATATGTAGGCTGCCCATTCTCATCCAAAAAGACAAGACGACTATCTGCATATACCGAAATATATTTATGACCATTGATAACAAGAGGTTCTTTTAATGATTGAGTTTCCTCATATGAAACCTGTTTGATTTCAACAAGGCCATACTGTGCTGTTCTTGATCTACCGATATGATGAATACCACAAAGACTATCAATGATAAAAGACTCTACCCCATCAGCGTCTATCTCAACATCAAAAAGGAAACGGCTACCCTTTCTCAGGGCCTCATAGACATACATTTTATTATTCTGAGCTTTGCGTAGAGACGAATCATATGCAGATTTCATACAGAAATAACGCTCAGGATTTGCCAAAACACCTTTATTGTTACTGAAAGCATAAAAGCCAGAACGACACTGCTTGATTTGAGGCATCTTCCTCTTTTCTTCAGAAGAATCTCTCCTTATGAAATGATGAAGATACAGACATTTCTCTTCAGATGGCAACTTAGGGTAATACATTGAAGCAGGCACTTTCAGAGTCCTTATCATCTTATCACCTACCATTGGATGAGCATCCCCGAAATGCACCTTACCACTATGGAAGATCGTCATCTGTTGTTTTGAAGTAAGTTCTTCATACTTAGAAGCAACAATACCGAGGAAATTACCACCAGGGATAAAATCCAAGGTCGTCTGTGATCCTTCTGTCGCAGGATTGGCATTGAGGACCAAGTCACTTAATAAAACACATTCAAACTGAATTGTTTTCATACATTGCCTCCTTTCTCTGTCATAATGATATCACAACGTCCCAAACCACGATTACGATTCATACCAATATGTTTGATCATACGCAAAGCATGGTCGATCAAAGTCTCTGCCTCATCAGGGACATCATAGATAGAGCCGACTAAAGTACATGGAACAGTAACTTCAGCCTTGCGGAGACTATGTTCCTTAGCGACGCCATCACTACCAATGGCCGTTGAAGCCACTTCCTTAAAGAGAAATTGCTGAGCATCATTATCAATGATAGCCATCTTTTCATTTTCAGGAAGAACAGCATTCGTAAAATAAGCTACACCTTTTTGAATAGAAGAAGGGTCTTCCGAATCCTCTTCGTTTCCAAAAACCTTAACAATAAGTTGATTATCTGTCTTTTCACAGAAGTTATTATAATCCTCAGCAGCCTCTCTAATAAGTCCTTTTAGTGTTCTTCCGGGGATAAAAGGCAGTCCATCAGCATCCTTAATGACCAAAGCATCGACATCAGCACCTGCAGAAAGCCCTGATCCACAATGCCATGGAGAATAGAACTTTATCTTATAATCGATTTGTTTCATTTTTCTGATTCGTTATTTCTAGTTACTTGAGTTTCAACTGTAAGCAGAGAAAGAATATCTGCAGCAGGATAGGTTTTCATTCCATCACGCATTACAGGTTCTGTGGCCTCATCAAAGACGAGTCTATCTTTTTCATTCAAAAGACCATCAACTCTTTCTTTTCTCTGTAATGCCATATTACTGTTATTCATCAACAAGCCAAGCCATTTTCTTAAAGCAGATTTAGAGACACCATTCTGTTCAAGGCCAATAGTGTCAACACTCTCCGTCAAATGAGAAATTGTCCATCTATCCTTTTGATCATGCAGATAATAAGGTCCGAATTTCAATGATGATTCCTTATCTTTTGTGATAAGTTCCTTAGCTACGATTTCATCATATTCTTCTATGAAACTACTTTGTACCTTATGGAACATCAGGCATGAAGGAATTTCACCATTCGTTTTTTTGGCGATAGCTTTAGCATCACGTTTAGACTCCTCACATAGAATTTCTGCGAGACTATATCCATAATGGAAAGGATAAGAAGACTTAATGAAGGCAACACCTGCACAAGCTGTAAGATTTAGTCCTCTAGATTTTGTTTCTTTCTCAAATCTCTTTAGATAATATGTCACAAAAGGAATTGCCAGACTAGCCTTACAGATAAAAGTAAAATCATCTCCACCTAGGACAACCGGTCGAATAGGAATAACCTTTCCATTGAAATCTAATTTCTCTTTTTCAATAAGGTCATCATAAGCTTTCTGTGCAGCCTTCTTGGTTGATTCAGAAAGATTATCCGAGAATTCTTTAAGACCTTTGGCATCAAAATTCTTACCCATGATTGTGTTACCGATTCCGTTACCATCAGCATGAACAACAGCTATCCAATCATTATAATCGGTAATATCCGAAATATTAAGGGCTACACGCTGAGGAGAAAGTTCATCAGCCCCGAAACATTTCTCACTAAGAGCTACAGTAGCATTTTGCCCGCCAATCGAAGACTGGATTTTCTTCCATGACGCATCGTCATAGTACTTATCCTTATATATTTTCACAACAGGCTGACCTGTATTTTTTGATCTTCGCATACCCATCAAACCAGATGTAGAACTAGCATATCTTCTATTTCTTTGTTCCCGGAGTCTCCTTTCTAGTTCTTGTATAGCATCTTTAAAATTGCCTACTTCCACAACAGCCTCACTGATGGTGATTCCCGGAGCCTCAGTCATAACATCTTTTGGGAACTCCCGATAGGCACGTTTGCAATCTTCTTCGTTACGGAAAAGATATTTTACGTTTCCTGCCGCATTAACAATGAATTCTCCATTGTTAGCATACTTTTCAAAACACTTGGTGCAGACTTTCTCTACAAGTTCACTAGCTCCTACAATAGACTTCAAGTCGTTGGTCTGAAAAATGAAACTTTGTATTCCTTGTACAGAAGCACCATATAAATAGGATTTTTCCATTAATATTTTTTTATTAAAGTATTTAAGGTCTTCTAAAGACACCTACAAAATTAGATAAAATGACAGACAAATCCAAATTTTAACCTAAAAAAGTAAGTTGTTTGCTATTTTTTTTGTACTTTAGCAAACAAAATAGTTTAAATCATGTCTAATATCAATATAACGACCATAACATTTGGTACTACCATTGAGCCACGCGAGATACAATGCTTTCGTGGCGCTATTGTCCAATCAATGGGGACTGATAGCGATGTTTTACTTCATAATCATACCGACGAAGGACTGAGATTTTCATATCCGATGGTTCAATATAAAGTTAACAGAAAGAAACCACAAATAGTAGCCATTGGTGATGTAGCGCAAAGGATAAAATCATTTCTAAACCAGAATCCGCTAGAACTAACCATAGGCGACCACAAACAACATTTTGAAGTTGAGGAAATACAAGAAAAGCCTTATTCTCCTTCATTCAGTGAGGAACCTAAACTATATAGTATTCGCAATTATATCGCGCTGACGAGCAAAAACCATACTGAATACCATTCTATATTAGCACTTACAGATCGTATTCAATTTGTAGAACACGTCCTTGTGGGTAATATTTTATCCTTCCTTAAAGGGATCGGATATCACTCTGACGAGAAAATATATCTTGCCATAACCTCAATAGACGGAACACCAATAGTCAGATACAAGGGCATCCGTTTTGAAGCCTTCGACCTTCATTTCGTATGCAATATAAATCTACCTGATAATATAGGATTAGGCAAAAGTAGTAGTGTCGGATTCGGCAAAATCTCCAAAGTAAACCATATTGCAGACAGCCCTTGGAAAGACAAAAATGATTCTAGGAAATAATCACTTAGTTGTACCCCCATATCTATGGGGGGGATACAACAACTATTTTTCATTGATCGATTTCATATAATCATCAAGGGTTTTAAAGAATTTATTAGTCTGAGATTCCCCAGCAGCAATTTCAGACATAGCGAAATGTCGAATCTTATTCAGATTGCATTTTTCACTCGCATTTTCATCCATAGCATTTTCCGTGATAAAGATACGCTTACTTGCTAAGCCCCCAAGATTTCTCACGACATCATTAAACTTATCGATATCTGTAGGTTTAAAAACCTTTGTCTTAACTTCTACGAAAAGTATCTTTTGTTCGGTTTCCACAATAATATCTACTTCATTCACAGGTCTATCCCCAAGTCTTTCTGTAGAAAACTCGATATTCATCCATACCTTTTTGGCCGATGGCCATTCTGACAGGAATCGAGCCACTTCATACTCAAACCAACCAGTATTCAGCAAAAGCTTCCTAACATTTGGAGATTTAAGATTCTTGGTCATTAACTTTCCTTTATGAAAGAAATCACATTTAAACATTTTCTCTTCACGATCCCAACAAATACTACTATTATCTCTTGCAATAACCGAAGTCAGATCGGGACGACAGGAAAGCTCTCTCGTAAGATAATTAAAATCGTCAAAATTATATTTTCTTAGAGTCTTAATATCACTCAAGACTCGTAAGTCCTCCTCAGTGTAGTCAGTAATCTCATGCTTCGATTTTATGATGACATTATTAAGTCTGAAGATTTCCTCCAAAGGTATCTTTTCCATAGTAATATCAATCCTCTCAGATGACGTAAGATCCCACACTTTATCGTTTTGGTCTACATAAATACACTGATATCGAAGATTAGAAAATTCACGATAAAAGAGGATGGACCAAGTTTTAATTCCTCCGGTGACATTAACGACCACATCATCATCATCATGAATATCCTCCACAAGGTTATCAATTTCTTTTTTTATTAGGTCAAGATCATCCGTCTCAAAAATTTTAATTTTGAATTCTGCATCTATTTTCTGTGCAAGAAGTTTCTGAATAGTAGAGGCAGTACCCCTAGTTTGTTTAGAACAGATTAAAATTACCTTATCGGGTTTCATACTCAAAGCCGTTTTATACACCGGCAGAGATTGTCCTCCAACTAAAGAAACATGTATATTACTCATTGTGTTTTATATGTGTATTGTTTTATTCTAATACTTGCAAAGTTAGTCATAAAAATATTATTACCCAAAGAAAAATCGTTTTTTTCTATATTCTTTGTTCACTTACGCTTTAGACACATTTGTTGCATTCTCAATTTGAAATTGGGTTCTTATGCAAAAAAACATAGAGATTGCTTGCTCGAATAAAATAAATAGCTTATCTTTGCATCGATAGAATGCTGTTAATTTAGAGTAAACAATACTTAAAAAGTATTTAAACATTCTTATAACAAATTGATATACAGCTAATTACTATTTTAAGAGTTAGAGAGCATATTCCATTACAACAAGGATTAAGACTCGAAAACTGGTACGTAGGAATAACTCACCCAATGTTAGAGAGCATATTCCATTACAACAAGGATTAAGACCAGGAGGGGCAGCAGGAGAGCCGCGAGATTGAGGGGTTAGAGAGCATATTCCATTACAACAAGGATTAAGACATACCACGTGGAAGCCTTGATTTTCTCACCGTGTTAGAGAGCATATTCCATTACAACAAGGATTAAGACTTGATTTCTTCTAATGTTAGATTTCTCATGATTATGTTAGAGAGCATATTCCATTACAACAAGGATTAAGACCAGCTCCTCACTTACAGGTTCTTCTTGCATGGAGGTTAGAGAGCATATTCCATTACAACAAGGATTAAGACTAATTCAAAATAATCACAAGCATAACACTTACTGTAGTTAGAGAGCATATTCCATTACAACAAGGATTAAGACTAGAGTGCGCAAAAAGCGCACTCCATAATTAGTTACGTTAGAGAGCATATTCCATTACAACAAGGATTAAGACCTGTGAATACCTTTGGAGGTGAGAGCCTCGCCCAGTTAGAGAGCATATTCCATTACAACAAGGATTAAGACCCTGTTATGTCTATTATTTCCTCCTCTGACAATTGTTAGAGAGCATATTCCATTACAACAAGGATTAAGACTCTGCAGCGTCCCATACATTATTTGACAAAACATGTTAGAGAGCATATTCCATTACAACAAGGATTAAGACAAAACCATCTTCATTCCG
>Ga0256404_1011758_pt1 | contig 11600 bp, 13 predicted proteins | sample RumenRJG_01DNA_FD_185990 | JGI IMG/M metagenome (GOLD analysis project Ga0256404, IMG submission 185990) | Bovine rumen microbial communities from Lethbridge, Alberta, Canada - RJG_01 | ecosystem: Host-associated > Mammals > Digestive system > Stomach > Rumen | place: Canada: Alberta | collected... | reverse complement strand
GTTCCAGTTTTAAGTATGCATTCACCAATGGAAATTGTTGCAAAAGTTGATGTTTACGAAGCCTATCTTGCCTATAAAGTATTTTTAGAAAAAGCTTAGTAAGTTATTCGCTAAACTCTCTTATTGATATTTATTTTATTTAATTATACTTTTAAGTATAATTATTTTGGGAAGAAGAGAGTAAACATTGATGGAAAAAGAAACTAGTAAAAAAAGTAGAAAAAACGCAGTTATATATGCACTTTTTGCGTTACCAATTTTGATTGGAATTATTTTCTATGCGGTTACTTGTTCAAAAACTCCAAATTATAAAATTATCTATAATAATCAAATTGTTGACAATGCAGAGGCCAGGCATTATTACGAGATTGATGAAAAAAACACATATATATCGACCTCTTTAGTAAAAAACGGTGGGGTTTTTGAAACTCGATTTAATGAAAAAAATTTATTCGAAATTAATTTAGACGCTTTAAAAAAAGCAAATTCAAATTTTCAAAAGTTTGCACTTCGCTTTTCTTTTAGTGCAGATAATGGATTAAAAAATAAAGAAGTAAAACAATATCCTGTTATCGAATTTAAAATGGACAATAAAACTCTTGAAAAAATATCACTTTCTAATTCTGCTTTTACAGAATACAAAACGGAAAGTATCGAATTTTCAAATAGTGATAAAATCAATGTCAATTTAGGACTTGCTGGATTAAGTTCAACACTTGAGCAATCAATAATTCAATTTAAGGAATTAAGAATTGTAATGTTAGGAGCATATTAATATGACACTTTTAGAAAGATTTAAAAAATATATCGCAATAGATACGATGAGCGATGAATTGTCTAATACTTATCCTTCATCAAAATCACAGCTTTTATTTGCTGACATTTTAGTTAAAGATTTAAAAGAAATTGGTGTAAAAAATGCCTATAAAGATGAGTTTGGTTTAGTCTATGGTTCTATTGATATTAAAAAAGAAAAAACCATTTGTTTAATTGCTCATATGGATACTTCTCCTGCTCTTCAAGGCGGAATTAAAAATCCCCAAGAAATTAAAAATTATGATGGAGAAGACATTAAACTTAATGAAAAATATGTTTTAAGTCCAAAAGTTTTTCCATTTATGAAAGATTTAAAAGGCGAAGACTTATTAGTTACTGATGGCGAACATCTCCTTGGGGGAGACGATAAAGCAGGAGTTGCAATTATTTTTGAATTTGCTAAATATTTTGCACAAAATCCTGATGAATTTAATTTCAATCTTAGTATTTGTTTTACTCCTGATGAAGAAATCGGCGCAGGTTGGAAACATTTTGATGTTAAAAAAGCAAATGCTGATTTTGGTTTTACGCTTGATGGCGAATCAATTTATGAAGCAAATTATGAAAATTTTAATGCCGCTAGTGCAGTAGTAAAAATTAAAGGAGTTGGCGTTCACCCCGGTTCTGCAAAAAATGTTATGGAAAATGCCGCAAGCATCGCTTCCGAATTCCAAAATGAACTTCCAAAAGATATGGTTCCTGAAAAAACTGAAGGTTTAGAAGGTTTCATTCATTTATGTAGTATTAATGGGGATGTAGAAAATGCAACTCTTGAATATATTATTCGAGATCATGATATAGAAAAACTTGAAGCAAAAAAGCAAATTTTAAAAAAGAGCGAAGAACGTATAGGGAAATTGCATCCAAAAGCTGAAATTAGTATCGAATTTAAAGACGATTATAAAAACATGGTTTACTACTTTAGAGAACATCCAGAATGTATAAATTTCATTAACAAAGCTTATTTAAATACCAAAACAAAATTAACTTACTCTCCAATTAGAGGCGGAACAGATGGAGCAATGATTACTTATATGGGACTTCCTTGTCCGAATTTAGGAACAGGAGATTTTAATCCACATGGAAGATTTGAATTTGTTTCACTTACTCAAATGGAGAAAATGGTTGAGATATTAAAAGCACTTTTTAAGGAGTAAATTATGGAACAAATTACTTGGGATGAATGTTTTATGGGGATTGCTTTACTTGCAAGTAAAAGAAGTAAAGATCCATCAAGTCAAGTTGGTGCAGTTATTGTAGATGATGAGCATAAAGTCGTTTCTCTTGGTTACAATGGAATGCCAAGACATTTAGACGATCAAGACCTTAGTTGGAATAAAAACCAAGGGTTAGACAACAAATATTTATATGTTTGTCATGCTGAATTTAATGCAATTTTAAACGTAAGAAATGGAAGTTCGGTAAAAGGTTGTACGATTTATGTTACTTTATTTCCATGTAATGAATGTGCAAAAGCCATGATTCAAACAGGAATTAAAAAAGTTGTATATTTAGATGATAAATATAGTGACCATATTGAAATTATTGCAAGCAAAAAGATGCTTGATTTAGCTGGCATTAAGTATGAAAAATACCAAGGAAAGTTATTAGAAGTTAATTATCGATGAGCAAAGAAAATTACGTTATTGAAGTGAAAAATTTAACTTATGAATATGAAAAGGACATTGAAGCTTTAAATAATGTCTCTTTTAATATTAAAAAAGGCGAGTATGTGGCTTTAATTGGACACAATGGTAGTGGAAAATCTACACTTGCTAAACTTTTATGTTATCTTTTAGAACCAAGCAAAGGTGAAATTTTTCTAAATGGCGTAAAAGAAAACGATGATAATCTTTCATATATTAGGAAAACTATTGGAATTGTTTTTCAAAATCCAGATAACCAATTCATTGGTTCAACGGTCGAAGACGATATCGCTTTTGGCCTTGAAAATAGAGATGTTGAATTTAAAAAGATGCAAGAATTAGTCCATGAATATGCAAAAAAAGTACAAATGGACAAATTCTTAAATAAAGAACCTTATGAAATTTCTGGCGGTCAAAAGCAACGAGTTGCAATAGCTGGAATTTTAGCACTTGGTCTAAAAATTATTATTTTTGACGAAGCAACTTCAATGCTTGATCCAGAAGGCGTTTCAAGTATAAGAAATTTAATTTTAGAGATGAAAAAAGAAGATAAAGATTTAACTTTTGTTTCTATTACTCACGATATTGAAGAAGCTTATAATTCTGATAGAGTCATTATTTTAAATCAAGGCGAGCTTTATATGGACGGAGATCCAGAAGAAGTTTTTAAAGAAAAAGATAAATTATTATCAATTGGTTTAGATATTCCTTTTATTTTGAAAATCAAAAGTGCTCTAAAAGAAAAAGGGATTTTTGTTCCAAAAGAAATTAAAGACGTTAAAAGTCTAGCAAGGTATATATGCAACAAATAGAAATTAAAAATGTTTCATATGAATATAGGATTAATAAAAAAGAAACCTTTAAGGCTTTAGAGGATGTTTCTTTTGGAGTGGAAAAAGGTGAATTTGTTGCAATCGTTGGAAAAACTGGTGCAGGAAAATCTACCTTAATCCAAATGTTAAATGGGTTATTACTTCCAACAAGCGGAGAAGTTCTAGTTGAAAATTTTGTGGTTTCTAGCGATAAAAAAAGAAGAAGCAAAAAGTTATTTTTGCTAAGAAAACTCGTTGGAATGGTTTTTCAATTTTCGGAATATCAACTTTTTGAAGAGAGTGTTTTAAAAGATGTCATGTTTGGCCCTAAAAATTTTGGACTAAAAGATAATGAGGCAAAAAAAGTTTCAATAGAAGCCCTGAAAAGTGTAGGAATTAATGAAAATTATTTTAATAAATCTCCTTTTGAACTTTCTGGTGGAGAAAAAAGAAAAGTTGCAATTGCTGGAATTTTAGCTTCAAATCCTGAAATCATTGTGCTTGATGAACCAACGGCTGGACTTGATCCATCTTCAAAAATTGAAATTATGAATTTAATTGAAAAATTAAATAAAGAAGGAAAAACAATAATTTTGGTCACACACGATATGGATGTTGTTATGAATTATGCAACAAAAGTTATTGTTTTAAATGATTCAAAACTTGTAAAAAATACGACTCCAGAAAAATTGTTTAATGAAGAAAATATTGAAGATTATAGTCTTGAAATTCCTATGTTTTATCAATTTAAAAAAGAGTTAAAAAATGCAGGTTTTAAAAAAGATTTAACTAGTACCAATGATTTAAATAAATTAATTGATGTAATTTGTTCGGAGAAAAACGATGGATAGAGTTTTTGGAAAATTTCAAAATACTAACACAATCATCCATAAGTTAGATTCTAGACTTAAAATTTTTGCCCTTACCTTAATGATGGTAGTGGTATTTTTAGGTTATGGAAATTTTGCGAACTCCTTTTTAATTTTAGGAATAATTTCTCTAGTAATTCTTATATTAATGATTATTTCAAAAGTATCTTTTATTAGTTTTTTTAAATCTTTAAACGCTTTATGGTTTATGCTTTTATTTTTGATAATCATAAATTGTTTAATTCCATATAAAGATTACACCCATGTTTTAATTTCTTTTTCAAACGGATTTAAAATTTATTATGAAGCTTTATTTAATTCGTTAAAAGTTGCTTTAAGAATTATTTTAATGATTTCTCTTACAATAATTCTTACAACTACAACCTCACCATTAGATATAACTTATGCTTTTGAATGGTACCTTACTCCTTTAAAAATATTTAAATTTCCAACGCAAGTTGTTTCGATGACCATTTCTCTTGCGTTAAGATTTATTCCAACTTTACTTGAAGAAGCAAATAGAATTATGCGTGCTCAAAAATCCCGAGGAGTTGATTATAACCGTGGATTTTTATCTAAAAAAATAAAATCAATTACCACTTTAATAATTCCTTTACTTGTTAGTTGCTTTTCAAGAAGCGAAGAGCTTGCACTTGCAATGGATGCTCGAGGATATGATCCATATCAAAAAAGAAGTCGATACCGTATCTTAAAATTCAATTTAAAAGATTTTATTTGCTTAATCTTGCTTATAATTTTTGCCGCCGCATTTATTACATTATGTGTATTTTATAATGTTTATAAAATTAATTTCTTAGAATATCTTTTTAATATTGAAGGAACTTTTTAAAAATGAAATATAAAATTGTTTTTTCTTATGATGGATCAAAATACTTTGGATATGCTATACAAAAAAATGAAGAAATGACTATCCAAGGAGTTTTAGAAAACGCTTTAAAAACAATTTTTTCAGAAAATATAAAAATTTCTGCTTCTGGAAGAACTGATAAAGGCGTTCATGCATTGATGCAAGTTGCAACTTTTTCCGTAAATAAAAAAATTGATAAACAGAAATTTTTATATAGTTTAAATAAATTAACGCCAAACGATATTTATATTTATAAAGTTTCTATGGTAAAAGAAGATTTTGATGCAAGGTTTTCTTGCAAGGCAAAAATTTATGAATATTTAATAAATACGAGGGAATATAGTCCTTTTTTGAGGAATTTTGAAATTGTAGAAACTAGATTAAATATTAAAAATATGAAGGAATGTGCCAAAATTTTTCTTGGAGAACATAATTTTAAAAATTTCACGTCAAAAAAAGAAGACCAAGATAATTTTGTAAGAACGATATATAAAATTTCTTTTAAAAAGAAAAAAGATCATTTAATTGTTTCTTTTAAAGGAAATGGATTTATGAAATATATGGTAAGAAAATTAATGGGAGCGATTTTAGAGGTCGGGAAAAATAATCTTTCACTTAACGAAGTTGAGAATTTTTTAAACGAGGATAAACGAGAGATTATAACTTATACTGCCCCACCTCATGCTTTATATTTAAAAAAAGTTATCTATTAATTTTCAGTAAATTATCGAAATTTAGTATATATAAATGAGTATTTTTAATTTATTAGAAATAAATAAATTATAGAAAAGAAGTGTTTACAGTAGTATTATAGTGCGGAGGAGATATTTATATGGGAAGACATTTTGAAGTTAGAGCGGCAGCAATGGCTGCAACAGCCAAAGCAAAAAGCGCAATTTATATGCGTGCCTCTAAAGAAATTTATATGGCAGCAAAGAAGGGTCCAGATCCAGATAGCAACCTTGCTTTAAGAGCGGCTATCGATAAATATCGTAAAACTTGTCCAAAAGATGTCATTGAAAGAGCAATTAAAAAAGCTCAGGGTGGAGAAGTTACCAATTATTTAGAAGGAAGATATGAAGCTTTTGGTCCAGGTGGAAGTTTACTTGTCGTTGATACATTAACCGATAATACCAACCGTGCTTTAATTGGAGTTAGAACTGCAATTACTAGAAAAGGCGGACATTTAGGAAGCGTAATTTATAATTTTAATCAAGTTGGTTTAATGGATTTTAAATATGACGGAAGTGAAGAATCGCTTGAAGAAGCTTTGGTTTTAGGCGATGTCGATGTTAAAGAAATCAATTTAACTGATGGCGAAGCTGAAGTTGTAGTTGCTCCAAACGATTTAAATAAAGCAAAAGACGCCTTAAAAGATTTAGGTGTTGAAGATTATGAATATTGTCAATCAACTCTTCTTGCCAATGAAAAAATCGACCTTGAAGATGAAGACAAGAAAAAATTCACTGATTTACTTGCTGATTTAGATGATTTAGAAGACGTGCAAGCAGTTTATCATAACGTTAACTTATAAATTTTTAACAGAATATGAAAGAAAATCCATGCACAAAATGCATGGATTTTTTTATAATATAAAAAAGGAGTTTTAAATATGGAAACTGTTAAGTGGGGCGTAATACCATGTGCAGGCAAAGGAACGAGATTTTTACCTATCACTAAAGGTATTGCAAAAGAAATGTTACCGATAGTTGATCGACCTACTCTTGACTACATTGTTCAAGAACTCGTTGATAGTGGAATTGAAAATATCGTTTTTATTGTTTCAAAAGATAAAGATGAAATAAAAAAATATTACGATGTTGACGAAAATTATGAAAAAGAATTAATTAGTGAAGGCAAAGAAAAGTATGCAAAGTTAATTCATGAAGCCACTAAAAAAGCAAAATTTTATTATGTTGAACAAAAAGAACTTTTAGGATTAGGGCATGCAGTTTTACAAGCAAAAGAAGTTGTTGGAAATCATAATTTTGTAGTTTGTTGTGGAGATGATATTTCAAGATACGACAAGGTTGCGCCAGTAAAACAAATGATTGATGCATTTTTAAAATGGGGTTGCCACACCGTAGTTGGTGGGCAAACAGTTGATCACTCACAAATTAATAAATATGGATGTATGGATATTTTAAAATGTGTTGATGATAGGACTTATTTATTAAAAGGAATAGTTGAAAAACCACCTATTGAAGAAGCAACTAGCGATTTAGCTTCTCTTGGAAAATGGATTTTTAACCCAAGAATTTTTAACGAATTAGAAAATACTAAAAAAGGAAAAGGCGGAGAAATCCAATTAACTGATTCAATTTCAAACCTATTGAAGAAAGAGCCAGTTTATTTTTATGATTTTGTTGGGGAAAGATACGATTGTGGGGATAAAGCTGGTTTTGTAGAAGCAGTGATTGATGTAAGTTTATCAAGAGACGATATGAAAGATGAAATTTTAAAACACATCAAAACCATTTTAGATAAAGAGGCCAAAAATGATTAAATATGTAAAAGGTAATCATACTTATATTTTTAAAGTAATGGAATTACTTAATAAAATAAGAAAACAATTTAAAGAAGAAAAACTCGATATTTATCAAGGTGAAGGCTATCCAAATCGAGAGATTTTGCTTGAAGATTTAAGAAAAAAAGATAGTACAATTCTTGCATTAAACGACACTGATGAGGTAGTTGGCTATATAAGTAGCGAGAAAGAAGAAACGTTTTTTAAAGATTGTTTTTCCAAATACCCAAAAGAATATTTAGAAAAATATGGATTAGATATTTATAAAGGAAGATTTATTGGTTTTTCAAGATTAATGGTTGATCCAGATTATCAACATCAAGGAATAGGTTCAAAATTATTTGAACTATTAGAAAAAAGATATGATGGATACGTAATTATATTTTTAGTAGATAAAGAAAATAAAAAAGCTCAAAAAATATATCAGAAATTAAATTGTAAATGTTTAAGTCTTGAAAACTTTCCTTTTGGCGATTTTTATGTCTACATTAAAAATCGCTTGTAACGATTTTTAAGCTTATTTTTAATTAAAATTAAGAAAATATATACTTTTTAGGTGAAAATTAGTAATTTTTATTTGTATTCATAAATCAAGAAGTATAGAATATTTATCGGCACTAATCTAAAAATTATGTCCCGGTAAGATTTAATTTTCTAGGAGGAATGTGTAAATGTTTAGACAAACAACAAATGTTAAGAAAGAAAGTGTTACTCGCAAATGGTATGTCGTTGATGCAACCGATAAACCACTTGGTAGACTTGCAAGTGAAATTGCTGTTTATTTAATGGGTAAAGAAAAACCATCTTATACTCCAAATGTTGATTGTGGCGATTATATTATTGTTATTAATAGTGATAAAGTTTCATGTAAAGGAACCCCACACAAAGCTATTGATAAAAAATATTATAACGTCAGTGGTTATAATGGTGGCTTAAGAGCAAGATCATTAGAAATTATGCAAAAACAATATTCTGATGAATTAGTTCAAAGAGTAGTTTGGGGAATGCTTCCAAAAGGAAGACTTGGTAGACAAATTTTTAAGAAATTATTTGTTTATAAAGGCAGCGAGCACAAACATGAAGCCCAAAAACCTGAAGTTCTTGAATTCAAAAGTTTAGGAGGTAACAAATAATGGCTAAAAAAAGCGATGTCTTCTATGGTACTGGTAGAAGAAAGTCAAGTGTTGCAAGAGTTTATTTAAAAGCTGGTAAAGGAAATATCACTGTTAATGGAAAACCAGTTGATGAATATTTCCCATTCAAAGTTTTAATTCTTGATTTAAAACAACCTCTTACTTTTGTAGGAGCAACTGAAAAATACGACGTCAACGTTACTGTTAAAGGTGGCGGTTTCCAAGGTCAAGCTGGTGCAGTCCGTTTAGGAATTGCTCGTGCTTTACTTGAAGCTGGTGAAGATCGTGCAGCTTTAAAAGCAAATGGTATGTTAACAAGGGATAGTAGAGTTAAAGAAAGAAAGAAATATGGTCTTAAAAAGGCTAGAAGAGCTCCACAATTCTCAAAACGTTAATCTTTCTAATATTTTTAAAAATAAACATCAAAAAGATATCCGCATCGGATATCTTTTTTAACAAAAATTTATCATACGGACAAAAGCTGCCCTCACACAATTTATCTATACATTCTAGAATATCATTGTTCCTGGAAAATGATTCTTCTAGGGAATGATTACTAAAGTATGGTAAAGATGCTTTTGTAAATCAGCCATGGCTTAACCAAATAAGTGAGTCTTAAGGGAAACTTTAAAAGGAACAAAACTTGCAACAAGAGCGAGCATCCGAGATTAATTTCTCGCTTTGGTTATAGGTGCACTTTGCCTTTTGATGTAAATAGCTGCTTAACTAGGCACGACAAGAGGCTCCTTAGCGATAAGTCCTGCGTAAAGAAGTTAGCTTGAAAAACAAATTTCTTCGCTTTCAAAGTAAGTGTTCGATGACTTGATGGTAGGTAACTACCTATAATTAGTTGAGTGGGCGCGAGTAGCGGTAGGTCATGACAATATGTGCGATTGAATATTAAGTAGCTAAAGCTCCGTGAAAGGCGGAAGATATCGATTCTTTCTGCGGTTCGAACGCAAGTTTCATTTTAGAAGTTATAGGGTAGCTCCTTATAGCTCAGTTTAAAGTGTACATGTATGAATAACAGATAAAGGTAAAAAGTGTATGAAAAAATTCGGTAGTGATTATTACCAAGAGGAATTATTAAAGTTAGGGACAAAAAAAGGTAAGACTCGCACTTACCTTTTTTAAATTGATTTTTAAAAACTAGTTTGTTTTAACCTCTTTTGATGGAAGGTTGTCTAGCGGATCAGATTTATCATTTTTATAAATTAATTTTAGTAAAATTGGAGTAAGCAAAGAACTTGCAATAATTAAAAGCAAAATAAATGGCATTATTGGCTGATCGCTAGGAATTATTCCTGCATCAATTCCAGTTTTTGCAGTAACAATTAAAACTTCCGCTCTTGCCATCATTCCTACTCCAATAACCGAAGATTCTTTAAAATTAAATTTAGTAATTAAAGCGCCAATAGTAGCTCCAAGATATTTTCCAAGAAGCCCAACTACAACATATAAAAGTCCAAAAATAATAAATGTTGTACTAATTGAAGAAAGCTTCAAATCATATAAAGAAAGAGCAACCGAAGCAAAGAAAATTGGTGCAAACAAGACACCAATTTGAGATTCAGTATTGTGATCTAGATAATCTTTTGGTTTGGTTGTTGAAAGAATTAATCCAGCGACATAGGCACCAGTTATATCTGCAACTCCAAAAAATTCTTGAGCACAATAGGCAAATAAAAAGCAGATTCCAAGAGAAAAAATTGGAATTCTTCTATGATGTGGCCACTTTTTATCAAGCCACATAAATAATTTTTTAATTGGAATAGCAAGAATTAAAGCGATAATGAAAAAAGCCGCCATTAAAGCAATCATAATTAAAATATTTAATCCTTGACTTTCAACATATTGTGTCCCGTTTTTTTGCCCATCAAGAGAAATAATTAAAGAAATTAAAATAATTCCAATAATATCATCAAGAATTGCCGCACTGACAACACATGTTCCAGCTTTTGATGTTAATTTATTTAACTCTTTTAGCGTAGCGACTGTAATACTAACCGAGGTTGCGGTTAAAATTACTCCATAAAAAACGCTAGTAGTCAGCGAATTTGAAGGAATAAATAGATAGGCAAGTAAACCACCTAAGGCAAGAGGAAAAATAACTCCTAAGGTAGTTATTAATATTGCAGGTCCTCCAACCGCTTTAATTTGCTTTAAATCTGTTTCAAGTCCAGCATTAAACAAAATTAAAACAACGCCAATTTTTGCAAGAGCATTGATACTTCCTTCGGTGTATGGTGTAAAAATGTGTTGATTTGGAATTAATTTAATCGCTCCTAAAAGTAATCCAGCAATTAAAAATCCAACAACTTGGGGAAGCTTAAATTTTGCACTAAAAATAGCCAGAACTTTTGCCACAATTAAAATTAATGCAAGTGGTAAAAGAAGTGTATAAGGCTCAGTACTATCAACTGAACTAATTAACGAAATAAAACTAAAATCCATAATTTCTCCTTCAAACGTTTTATAATTATACTCTCTATTTTTAAGAAGTTTTATTTATTTAGTCTCTTTAATAAAAGATTTTTTATAAAAATTAATTTAGGAATCGTTATTTTTTTGATTTTTGCTTTTACTTTTTTGTTATTGATTTTTTTAAAAAATCTTTATATAATTTTAAAGCGTTTTGAAAAGGACGTAATTTGGGCCTTTAGCTCAGTTGGTTAGAGCGCACCCCTGATAAGGGTGAGGTCGATAGTTCAAGTCTATTAAGGCCCACCAAATTTGATTGTTATAAATATTTGCCTTGGCAGTCCGACCGATGGGCGCTTAGCTCAGCGGGAGAGCGCTTCCTTCACACGGAAGAGGTCATTAGTCCGATCCTAATAGCGCCCACCAATATATGCCGGCTTAGCTCATCTGGTAGAGCAACTGATTTGTAATCAGTAGGTGGCTGGTTCGAGTCCGGCAGCCGGCACCA
>Ga0256404_1011757_pt1 | contig 11602 bp, 10 predicted proteins | sample RumenRJG_01DNA_FD_185990 | JGI IMG/M metagenome (GOLD analysis project Ga0256404, IMG submission 185990) | Bovine rumen microbial communities from Lethbridge, Alberta, Canada - RJG_01 | ecosystem: Host-associated > Mammals > Digestive system > Stomach > Rumen | place: Canada: Alberta | collected... | reverse complement strand
GAACGCCGAAGCGGCCGGGGATGTAGATGCCGGGCTCGGCGCTGCAGACGCTGTTTTCGGGCATGAGGGCCTGACCGCGGGGATTGGCAAAGGGCGGTTCGTGGATGTCCAGACCGAGGCAGTGGCCGAAACCGTGGCCGAAGTAGTCCCCGAAGCCGGCTTCCGTGATGACCGCGCGGGCGGCGCCGTCGATTTCGCTTCCGGGGATGCCGGCCCGGCCGGCGGCGATGCCGGCAAGCTGGGCCTTCAGGACGGTGTCATAGACCTGTTTCATCTCATCCGTCGCCTCGCAGAGCGCGACGGTGCGGGTCATGTCGCTGCAGTATCCGTTTTGCAGGCTGCCGAAGTCCATGGTGATGAAGTCCCCCGGCTGAAGCACGGTATCGCCCGGGACGCCGTGGGGCTTGCTGGTGTTCTTTCCGGTGACGACGATGGGATCAAAGGAATTGCCCTCGCTGCCGTGGCGGAGCATGCGATAGACCAGCTCGGCGGCGACTTCCTTCTCGGTCATGCCGGGGCGGATGACCTGCAGGGTCTCTTCCAGGGCCTTCTCGCTGATCCGCTGCGCCGCGACCATGCTGCGAAGCTCCTCTTCGTCCTTCGAGGCGCGAAGCTCTTCCATGAGCGCCCCGGCGGGCTGAAGGCTCATGCCGAGCAGGCGCTCGAGATTCGTATACTCGGCGTGGCTGAGCTTCCGGTCCTCGGCGGCGAGGGACGTGAGCTTCTCCCCGGTGAGGATCTGACGGAGCAGGCGCATTTTGGGGCGGGCGTTGTCGTAGAGCAGCACCTCGGCGCAGCCGCCGGCCGCCGCCTCGGCCGCCTCGATGTAGCGTGAGTCAGTGATCAGCCAGGCCTTCTCCCGCGAGACCAGGACAAAGCCGTCCGTGAAGGGAAAGCCCGCGGCGTAGCGCTGGTTCTTCTCATCGGTGAGCAGAAGGGCGCCGAGCCCCAGGGAAGTGAGTTTTTTCTGGATTTGCAGAATGTGGTTCATATACCGGTTTCCTCCGATGTGGGCCGGGGAAAGCTCACGATGAAAACGGAGCCCTGCGGCCTGTTATTTCCAACGCGGATGCTGCCGCCGCAGGCGGTCACCGCGTCGTGTACGATGCTGAGTCCGAGGCCGCTTCCGCCGCTCTGGCGGGAGCGGGCCTTGTCCACCCGGTAAAAGCGGGTGAAGATGTTGAGACGGTCCTCCTCCGGAATGCCGATGCCGGTGTCCTCGACGCTCAGATGAACGGAGCTTTCGTCCTGGCTCAGGCGGACGGTGACGCTTCCGTTCGGGACGTTATACTTCACGGCGTTTTCCGCGAGGTTGAAGACGACGCGCTCCATATCCTCCCGGCTCGCCATCACGACGCAGCCGTCGTCCAGACGCGAGTCGAGGCTGACGCGGCGGTCGCGGGCCAGCGGCGCGAGGGCCGAGAGCGTGTCCAGGGCGACCTGCTTGAGATCGACCGGCTCGGGGACCGCCTGGATGTCGTCGTCCATGCGCGAGAGCACCAGAAGCTTTTCCGTCGTGCGCTGCAGGCGGTCGCTCTCGGTGCGGATGTCCGAGACGAATTCCCGGACCGTCTCCGGGGCCATGTCCTCGGTCTGCAGGATGCTGTCGGAGAGCAGGCGAATGGAGGCGAGCGGGGTCTTGAGCTCGTGCGAGGCGTCGGAGACAAAGCGACGGCGCTGGGCCTCGTTGGCCTCCAGCTTCTCGGTCAGGGCGTTGAACTCACGGCCGAGCTCGCTGATCTCGTCGTTTCCCTTCACCTCATGCCGGTAGGCATAGTCGCCGCCGGCGACGACGCTCATGCTGCGGGTGAGGTCGTTCAGACGGCGCAGAACTACCCACGAGAAGGTCAGCGCCAGCAGCAGAACCAGACCGCCGATCATCAGCGAGAGCACGGCGATGCGCTCGCGCACGGTGAGCAGCAGGCGGGCCAGATCCCGGTCGTTTTCGTACAGTGCCACCGCGCCGCGAAGTCCGTCCGGGGCGGAGACGGGGACGGCGATGCTGCTGACGAAATCCGTCCGGGTCAGGGCGGTCTGGAAGGCGGTCTCGCCGTGCAGGGCGGTTTCCAGGTCCTCCGGATCGAAGGCGCCTTCGCCGTCGTCATAAACCGTCCGGCCTTCCGCGTCGAGCACGGTGACCCGGTCGAAGTTGCCCAGATCCAGCGCGCCGATGGTCCGGGAGACCTCTTCCTTTTCCAGCGGGACAGGTCCGGCCAGCGCCGCGGAAACGGCCGAGGCCTGGCTGGTGAGGGAGCTGCGCTTCTCCTGAAACATGGTCCCGCGGGAAGAGGCGACGGGGTAGAGATTCAGCAGGAGGATCAGCACCAGCAGGATCGCCGCGATGAAGAGAATGAACTTGAAGCGGATGGAATGTGTCATGGCATCAGGCGGAGGGCGGAGCGGGGCTCAGATAATACCCCACGCCCCACTTGGTCAGGATAATCTCCGGCCGGGCCGGATGACGCTCCAGCTTCTCGCGCAGGCGGCGGATGTGGACATCCACGGTGCGCGAGTCCCCGAGATAGTCATAGCCCCAGACGAGATCGAGAAGCTTTTCCCGGCTGTAGACCTTGCCGGGATTCTGCATCAGGAAGAGCATGAGGTCGAATTCCTTCATGGTGAGGACCACCTCGGCGTCGTCCTTGTAGGCGGCCCGGCGCGAGACGGAGAGCGCGACATGCCCGGCGCGGAGAAGGTCCTTATCCTCTTCGGCGGCGACGGCGGCGGCGCTCAGGCCGGAACGCCGCAGCAGCGCGCGGACCCTGGCCTTGAGTTCGAGAATGTCGAAGGGCTTGGTGATATAGTCGTCCGCACCGGACTCGAAGCCCAGCAGCAGGTCGCTGCGCTCGCTGCGGGCGGTCAGCATGATGATGGGGACGGAGGAGAAGCTGCGGATCTCCTGACAGGCCTGCAGGCCGTCCTTCTCCGGCATCATGAGGTCGAGGATGATGAGACCGTAGGCGCCGGTCCTGGCACGCTCCACGGCCGAGGCTCCGTCATAGCAGCAGTCGACTTCATAGCCCTCGTTTTCGAGATTGAACTTGATGCCCTTGACCAGAGGGCGTTCGTCGTCAACGACCAGAATCTTCATCGGTGTTCTCCCCTCCCACATAGACATAATCCCGGAGCCCGGCGAGGGTCTTCTCGCCGATGCCGGGCACGTTCTTCAGTTCCTCCACCGTGCGGAAGCCGCCGTGTTCCTCCCGCCAGGAGACGATCGCCTCGCTCAGCACCGGGCCGATGCCGGGGAGCTCGCGCAGCAGCGCGCCGTCGGCGCGGTTGAGGTCGACGCGCTGCTCCTCGGCGGCGGTGCGGCGGAGCGGGTGAACGGAAACACCCGGCGGCGCAAAGCAGAGGGTCTGGAAAAAAAGAAAGAGAAAAAAACCCGCGGCGGCCAGCAGGGCCAGAAACAGGGCGCTTCGTTTTTTCATGGACGGCGTCTCCAAAAAACCGTTGCAATTCCCACGGCTTATCTTTATAATATAAACTTGATGTTGCTTTCGGGCAGATCCGGATCCGGACCCGGATTCGGATCCGTACCGCGTTCGTGTCATCCTGCCGCTATCATACCACATTCTTGGAACAAACGGGAGTATAAAATGAAAAAAATCAAGCTTCTTCCCCTGACCCTGCTCTTCAGCCTTGCGCTGTCGGTTTTCGCGCCTGCCGCGCAGGCGAGCCAGGCGCCGTCCCTGAACGGCAGGAACATCGTTCTGGTGGACCTCAATACCGGCAGGGTGATCTATTCCAAAGACCAGGACAGCGTCGTGACGCCGGCGAGTCTGACCAAGATCGTTACGGTGCTGCTGGCGGTGGAGTCGGTGGAGCGGGGCGAGCATACCCTCGACGAGATGGTGACGGCGGGAGAGGACTGCCGCGCGGGCCTGGATGAGGAGAGCAGCAGCGCCGAGATCGTACCGGGGGAGCAGATGACCTTCCGTGACCTGCTCTACTGCTCGATGATCCAGTCGGCGAGCGACGCATGCAACGTGCTGGCCTCGCTCATCGGCGGCAGCATCGACAACTTCGTCGCGATGATGAACGACCGGGTCCGGGAGATCGGCTGCGAGGTGTCGCACTTTGACGACCCGAACGGCCTGTCCAACAACAACCAGACCACGGCCTACGAGATGGCCCTGATCACCCAGGAGGCCATCAAACACGACTACTTCCTCGTGGTGTGCAACATCGCCGACGTCAACATCCCCGCGACCAACGTCCATGCCGAGCGCGAGTACCACAACTCCAACGCCCTGATCAGCAGCCAGTCGGTCTACGGCGGCAACCGCTATCTCTACACCGGCGCGGCCGGCGTCAAGACGGGCTACACCCGGGCGGCGGGCTACTGCCTGATCTCGACGGCCGAGCGCGAGGGCCTGCACTTCCTGGCGGTGGTGATGGGCTGCGACGGATGGCTGAACGCGCACATCGAGGACTATCTGAACTTCGAAGACACGATCAAGCTCTACGACTGGGGCTTTACCGACTTCTCCTACCGCAATGTGGTCGACACCCAGGAAGCGGTCTATGAGCTGGATGTGCAGCTGGCACAGGATCACGCCAAGGCGGTGCTCTATCCGCAGCAGCGCCTGAGACTGCTGCTGCCGAGGGATACCTCGGACGACGACATCAGCCTGGACTTCAACATCTTCCGCAATGACCTTGTCGCGCCGGTCAAGGCGGGAGAGGTCCTCGGCGAAGCCATCGTGAGCGTGAACGGCGAAATCTACGGAACGGTGAACCTCATCACCCGCGAGGAAGTGGATCTGGCCCGGTCGGAGTACATGAAGAGGCAGCTGAAGGACTTCTTCTCCAACAGCTGGGTCCTCGGCGTGACCATGGTGCTGCTGACGATCGCGGCGCTCTACGTGACGCTGCAGATCCGCTACCGGAAGGCGAGAGAGAAGTACATGGAGGAGCGGCGTCAGGCCGAAATCCGCCGGCGGAAGCGCCAGAAGGAGTATGAGGAAAAGCGGCGCGCCGGCTGGGAGCTCTGAGGCTTGACAGAAGTGATATGATACTTAGTTGGAAAAGAGACGCTCCGGGCGGAGCGTCCAAGTGAATGGAGGCAAAAAACACAATGACAAGAATTGACATCTTTTCCGGATTCCTCGGCGCCGGAAAGACCACGCTGATCCGGAAACTGATTCAGGAAGCATACAAGGGCGAAAAGCTGGTCCTGATCGAGAATGAATTCGGCGACATCGCCATCGACGGCGGCTTCCTGCAGGACGCGGGGATCGAGATCACGGAGATGAATTCCGGCTGCATCTGCTGCACGCTGGTGGGCGATTTCACCAAGGCCCTGAAGAAAGTGATCGCGGACTATGCCCCGGACCGCATCCTGATCGAGCCCTCCGGCGTGGGGAAGCTCTCGGATGTCGCGGCGGCGGTGGAACGCGTGGAAGACGCGAAGATCGGCTCGAAGGTCACGGTGGTGGACGCGGGCAAGGCCAAAATGTACGCGCGCAACTTCGGCGAGTTCTTCAACGACCAGGTGGCGAGCGCCGACCTCATCGTCATGAGCAGAACGGACACCGCAGGGGAGAAGAAGATCCTCGAGGCGACGGAGCTCCTGAAGAGCATGAACCCGGACGCGGGCCTGATCACGACCCCCTGGGCGGAGCTGGACGGCGCGCAGATTCTCGCCGCCATGCAGGAAAACGGCCTGCGGGCCGAGATGGAAGAGATGAAGCACGAGCATGAACACGAGCATCACCATCATCACCACCACGAGGACGGCGAGGAGTGCGACGATCCGGAGTGCGAGTGCCATCATCACCACCACGCTGATGACGATGACGACGATGAGCACGAGCATCATCACCATCACCACCACGAGGACGGCGAGGAGTGCGACGATCCGGAGTGCGAGTGCCATCATCACCACCACGATGATGACGATGACGACGAGGAGCATGAGCACCATCACCATCATCACCATCATCACGCCGACGAGATCTTCGGCAGCTGGGGCATGGAGACCCCGAAGAAGTTCAGCGAGGCGGAGCTGCGCGAGAAGCTGAGCCGGCTGCAGGATGAAGAGAAGTACGGTGCCGTTCTGCGCGCCAAGGGAATCGTCGGCGCAAGCGACGGAGACTGGATCTACTTTGACTATGTGCCGGGCGAGACGGACATCCGCCGCGGCGCGCCGGCCGTGACGGGACGCTTCTGCGTGATCGGCGCGAAGATCAAGGAAGATGCCCTGAAGGAGCTGTTCAGCCTTGGCTAAGAAACAAGATATGCCGGTCTACCTGTTCACGGGCTTCCTGGAGGCAGGCAAGACCCGCTTCATCCAGGAGACGCTGGAAGACAGGCGCTTCTGCAACGGGGAGAAGACCCTGCTGCTGCTCTGCGAAGAGGGCGAGGAAGAATACGCGCCGGACGAGTTCGCCTCCAGAACGGTACAGATCCGCACCCTGGAGGACCAGGCGGAGCTCACGCCGGACCGCCTGATGGCCCTGGCGGAGGAGACCGACGCCGAGCGCGTCGTGATCGAATACAACGGGATGTGGCTGCTGGACGTGCTGTACACGGCGCTCCCGGAGGGCTGGATGGTGTATCAGGAGTTCTTCTTCGCGGACGCCAACACGATCCTGCGCTACAACGACAACATGCGCCAGCTGGTCTATGACAAGCTGAAGAGCTGCGAGCTGGCGGTGTTCAACCGCTTTCAGCCGGACATGGACAAGATGGCGTTTCACAAGCTGGTGCGCGCCGCGTCCCGGCGGGCGGATATCGCCTATGAGTACCCGGACGGGAAGGTGGAATATGACGACATCGTCGATCCGCTGCCCTTCGACCTGGACGCGCCCGTCGTCGAGATCGGAGACGACGACTATGCCACCTGGTACCGCGACATGTCGGAGGAGCCGAAGAAGTACGAGGGGAAGACCGTACGCTTCAAGTGCCGCGCCCTCGTGCGGCAGAAGCTGCCCGCCGAGACCTTTGTCGCGGGACGGCACGTCATGACCTGCTGCGTGGAGGACATCCAGTTCGCGGGCCTCGTATGCCAGTGGAAGGACGCCAAAACCATCCGGGACGATACCTGGATGATCCTGACGGCGAAGGTCAACTTCAAGTTCAACCGCGCCTACGGAAAGCGCGGCCCGGTGCTGACGTATCTGTCCGCGGAACCCTGCGAAGCGCCGGAGCAGCCGGTTGCGACCTTCTACTGAGATGAGATACCGCTGCCTCGTATTTGATCACGACGACACAACGGTAAACAGCACCGCAACCATCCACCATCCCTGCTTTGAACGCTTCCTGGAGGAATACTATCCGGGACGGCACTGCAGCCTGGAGGAATACTTTGTCAGGAACTTCTCGCCGGGCTTCCTGCCGATGTGCCGGGAGGAATACGGAATGGACGAGAGAATGCTGGAGATCGAGACCCGATACTGGCAGGAGTACGTCCGGACCCGCGTCCCCGAGGCCTATCCGGGCATCCGGGAGATCATGCTCCGGCAGAAGGAGCAGGGGGGATACACGGCGGTGATTTCCCACTCCTTCCGGGAGAACATCCTGCGGGATTACGCGAAGAACGGACTGCCGGAGCCGGATCTGATCTTCGGCTGGGAGATGCCGCCGGAGCAGAGAAAGCCCTCGCCCTGGCCGTTGCGGGAGGTCCTGAAGCGGCTCGCGCTGCGGCCGGAGGACGTCCTGGTGATCGACGATCTGAAGCCGGGCTATGACATGGCACGGGCCTGCGGGGTGCCCTTCGCCGCCGCCGGCTGGGCCAACGACATCCCGGAAATCGAAGGCTTCATGAGAGAAAACTGCAATCTCTACTTTAAAAAAGTGTCCGAACTGGAGGCCTATCTCTTCGGACCGGAAGAAAAAGGAGGCGTGCGCGCATGACCCCCATCCTTTATATCGTGATTCCCTGCTACAACGAAGAGGCGGTGCTCCCGGTGACGGCGCCGCTGTTCCTGAACAAGGTGAAGGAGCTCGCCGCCGCGGGAAAGATCAGCGAGGAGAGCCGGGTGCTGTTTGTCAACGACGGCAGCCGGGACGATACCTGGAAGATCATCAAGGACCTGGCGAAACGGGATCCGCACTACCTCGGCATCTCGCAGAGCCGCAACCGCGGCCACCAGAACGCCGTGCTGGCGGGCCTCATGGAGGCCAGGGACCGCTGCGACATCACCATCTCGATCGACTGTGACGGGCAGGACGATATCAACGCCATGGACGAGATGGTGGATGCATATCTGCAGGGCTTTGACGTCGTCTACGGCGTGCGCTCCAGCCGGGAGACGGACAGCTTCTTCAAGCGCTTCACCGCGCAGAGCTTCTATAAGCTGCTCTCGGCGATGGGTGCGGAGGTCGTGTACAACCACGCCGACTACCGCCTGATGAGCGCGAGGGTGCTGAAGGAGTTTGCCAATTTCAAGGAAGTGAATCTCTACCTGCGCGGCCTCGTGCCGCTGGTGGGCTTCCGGAGCACGACGGTGAGCTATTCCCGGGCCGAACGCATCGCCGGGGAGAGCCATTACCCGCTGAAAAAAATGCTGGGTCTGGCCATCGACGGGATCACAAGTCTCTCGGTGAAGCCGCTGCAGATGATCATGGGCTTCGGCATTTTCGTGGCCGTCGTCAGCTTCATCGGCTGCCTGTGGGCGCTGATCACCGCGATCTGCGGCAAGGCCGTCGCGGGCTGGGCCAGCATGACCTGCATCGTCTGCTTCGTCAGCGGGGTGCAGCTGGTCTGCCTCGGGATCATCGGCGAATACATCGGAAAAATCTATCTGGAGACGAAGGAACGCCCCCGGTACATCATCAGCGAACGGACGGACAACTGGGGGGCGGAGGATTAAAATTCGCCCTGTCGGCATGTCATTTTGCGGAAAATGGGACAAAAGTGGGGGGAAAACCCTAAAAAATGCTTAAATTATTGGGCATTTTTGGGCCAAACCCTTGACGAAAAGGACAAATAGTTGTATTATTATGCTGTTTTACAGCGCCTTTTCCATCTTCTCTTTGAATGGAGGAACTTTTGAATGAGCGTTATTCCACAAGTGAAATGCCGCAGGTGCGGGGAAAGTTTTTCCGCGCTGCGCAGCCGCTGCCCCAACTGCGGCACACGCCGTGTGTCACAGAGCGGCCGGACGCCGGCGCCGACGCCCAGCACGGTCAAGGGGACCGCGGCCTATGAGAGAGCCGAGACGAATACCAGATGGCAGATGATCTTCGGCCTGATCCTGGTCGTCGCCGTGATTCTCGCCGTGATCGTGATGGTGTCGACAAGCCTGAGCGGGCTGGATAATCAGAGCGGAAGGGGAAGCAACAACAACATCGTCGCCACCCCGACCCCGACCGTGAACCTCGCGCCTACGGTTGAACCGCCTCCCACCCCGACCCCGACCCCGACCCCGACGGTGGAAGGAATCAACATCCAGTGCTTCGGTACGGATGTCAAGGAGGAATTCACCCTGAGTCTGAGCCGCGATGCGGCCGGCATCGAGCTGCAGGCGACTGTTCTCCCGATGGAGGTCTTCACCACCGAGAATACGAAGATCACCTGGAAGAGCAGTGACGAATCGCTCTTCATCGTGACACCCAGCGAGGATACCAGAAAGTGCAAGGTCGAGATTCTTCAGACCTCTGCGACACCCGGCGCCCTGACGGTTACCTGCAACGACTACTCCGTCGTGCTGCTGGTTCGTCTGGTCAGCTGAGAAACGATCTGCAAAGCAGGGAGCCCGTTTCGGACTCCCTGTTTTCAACAGTAAGGATGCGAGAAAGGTGAAAAAAATCATTGTTTTCGGCGGCGGAACCGGGCTTTCCGTTCTGCTTTCCGGACTGAAGCAGTTCCCGATCGACGTGACGACGGTGATCACCGTCAGCGACAACGGGAGCAGCACCGGCGTGCTGAAGGAAGAACTGGACATTCCGGCGGTCGGCGACGTGGGAAAAGTGCTGATCTCCATGGCAAACGTCGACGAGGACTTCGTCCGGCTGCTGCGGTACCGCTTCTCCAAGGACGGCAGCCTCCACAACCATCCCGTGCGCAACATCATGCTGGCGGCGCTCATCGACCTCAAGGGCAGCCTCTCGGAGGCGACGAGCTATATGTGCAGGCTGCTGAACGTCAAGGGGACGGTGCTTCCGCTGACCGAGGAGAAGGTCGAGCTGGTCGGCAAGAACGGGAAGCGGGAATACTTCGGCCAGGTCGCCGTCAGCAGGAACGTGAAGAACATCCGCAAGCTCGACTATGACCACAGCATCCACATCAGCGAAAAGGTGATTGAGAAAATCGGAGAGGCGGACCTGATCGTCTTCTCTCCCGGCAGCCTGTATACCAGCATTCTGCCGCATCTTCTCTCCAAGGATGTCCTGAAGGCCCTGGACCGGGCCAAGGCGCCGATCCTCTATGTCTGCAACATCGTCACGCAGCCCGGAGAGACCGACGGCTATACGGTGGGGGACCACCTGCATGTGCTGAACCGCTATCTGAAGAACCGGAAGGTGGACATCGTGCTGGCCAACAACCGCCTGCCGGATCAGGAGGTTGCGGAGCATTACCTGAAGACGGAGGGGAAGGAGCCGGTCCCGCTGGTGCGGGAAGAGCTGGAAAACCTGGATGTGGAACTGATCGAGGATTCGCTTCTGACCGTGGAGAACGGCGCCATCCGGCACAATGCCCTGAAGACCGCGTTTCAGATCTTCGCCTTCCTGATGCGTCAGGAGGCCTGAAGGCAAAAAGAGGCATACACCTTAACGAACGATCACGCCCCGCCTCCGGCGGGGCGTGATTCACGTGCGGCAGGCGATCTTCTCCGGGAGATCCCTCAAATGAGATCAGGCATAAAAAAGCTCACCGGCGGATACAGAACCGGTGAGCTTTCGATCTTTCATTTCCGGATTTCACTCCGGTGCGGAATGAACGCATGGGCGAAAGCGCGCTGCAGCCTCCGCGGCTTCAGCGGCGGCGCCGTCTCCGCCTGCGCTGACGGGCCGGACCGCAGAGGTGGACGATCACAAGAAGCAAATCCACCGGAAGCAGGGCCATCAGCAGGGCCATCAGAACGCTTGGCGGTTTCAGGGCGGAGAGGCTGAAGCCACCGGAGCCTTCGGAAACCGAGGCGCCGTCGGACGAAGCGGAGCCGGAAGAGGCGGCAGAGGGCTCGACCAGAACAGGGACACTGACCGCGCCGGAGGAGGCGGCAGGAGCGGCATCCGTCCCGGCCGATGTGCCCGCGGCAGCGCCGCCGAGGCGCCGGGTGGCGGTGTATCCGCAGATCTCACAGACGCCCTTTTCCACCTCCGCGCCGGATTCATCCTGCGTCGAGGTCCAGCTGAAGCTGTGCAGCGCCTCGTCCGTCGCGGGACTTCCGTCGAGGGAATCACGCCAGTGACCGCGGGCGTCAAAGCTCCAGGTGTCGGCATAGAGATGCTCCTGCGCGTCCGCGGGGGTGGTGACGGCGGACGTGACCGGCGCGGTGGCGCTCACCGGCTCAAGAACGGGAGCGGGGGTGACCTCCGCGCTCGGCTGCGGCGTGGCGGCGACCCTCGAGACGGTCGGATTCACGGTCAGGACGGCGGGGTTGGTCCGGGTGGTGTTGCCCTCTCCGGCCCCGATCATGTCACAGACGACCTT
>Ga0256404_1011756_pt1 | contig 11603 bp, 7 predicted proteins | sample RumenRJG_01DNA_FD_185990 | JGI IMG/M metagenome (GOLD analysis project Ga0256404, IMG submission 185990) | Bovine rumen microbial communities from Lethbridge, Alberta, Canada - RJG_01 | ecosystem: Host-associated > Mammals > Digestive system > Stomach > Rumen | place: Canada: Alberta | collected... | reverse complement strand
TGGCTGTGATGGGAGTTTTCAGATCATGTGATATATTGCTGATCAGTTCTCTGCTTTCCTTGTCGTATCTTGTCTTTTCCTGCTCCGACTGCTGTAGTTTCTCACGCATAGTCTCAAAATCGCGGCACAGGTCAGAAATTTCATCTGTTCCTTTGGCTTCCACCTTAAAATTGTAATCGCCGTTGGCAATACGCTGTGTTGCTTTGCGAAGGTTGTCAATGGGTGTTTTAATTCCGCGATAGAGCCAGTACATAAGAAGACTGGCTGTCAATGCCAGCAGCAAAACGGCAATGACAACGGCCTCAATAATGAAATTGCGAATCTGGGGAAGCAGAGCGCTGGCGGAAGAGACAACGTACAAACTGCCGCCGGATCCGTCAGAAAACTGAAGATTTATTTTGCGGACAAGCGCCCGGACATTGCCGCCGAAATAGGTGCCGTCGTTATCAGCAGCCTCTGCCTCACCGGAATTTTCCGATGCGATTTCAGACAAATCGCTTTCAGTACCAGAATCCGCATTAAAGGAAGAGGATGAGAAACGGGCGATCATGCCATCTACATTTGCATTGATACCCTTGTAGTAAACTTCATCATTCTTTACCAGCACAAGATAGGACATTCTTTCCTGTAACTCCGTATTGTAATCCTGCAGAAATGCAAAATTTAAAAACTGATCCGGATTTTTGGCTGCTTCTTCCCGTATGCTGCTGACAATGGAATCCGTCGTCTCACTGATCGCCTGCAGCGAATTAACAAAGTAATCCGCAGAAGCATCAACCCCATACATCTTCTCCAGAGACTCCAGCTTCAGTCTCCCAAGAACCCCTATCATCAGGAAAATGCAAAGAACAGGCAGAAAAACCATCAGTAATAATGAAATAACAAGTCTGGTTTTTATTTTCATACAAAACACCCTGCCTTCGAGACAATTCTATATAACTGAAGCTACAGAGTAAGTATACCAGTTTCAGAAAAATACAATCTAAAAATTTCATTAACACGTCTCAATCGCAGGAAATAAAAAAGGAGCTGCTGAAACTTCATAAAAATGGAGTTACAGCAGCCCGCTTTATATTTCTTTCTCTGCCGGAGTTCTTTACTTATGCTTCTCTTTATTTCAAATATCAAAGATACTTCTTCAATGCTTCTGCTTTATCCAGTCTCTCCCACGGCAGGTCCAGATCATCGCGGCCGAAAGCACCGTATGCAGCTGTCTGTTTGTAAATCGGACGGCGCAGGTCAAGCATCTTAATGATTCCGGCCGGGCGAAGATCGAAATTCTCGCGGATGATCTCCGTCAGCTTCTCATCGGAAACTTTTCCGGTCCCGAAGGTATCAACCATGACAGACGTCGGTCTTGCAACACCGATGGCATAGCTCAGCTGAATTTCACAGCGGTCAGCCAGGCCGGCGGCTACAACGTTCTTCGCCGCGTAACGCGCTGCGTACGCCGCGCTGCGGTCAACCTTGGTGCAGTCCTTTCCTGAGAAAGCGCCGCCGCCATGTCTTGCAGCTCCTCCGTAGGTATCCACAATGATCTTGCGTCCGGTAAGGCCTGCATCTCCGTGCGGTCCGCCGATAACGAAGTTTCCGGTAGGATTGATGAAGTACTTTGTGTTTTCATCTACCATATCCTTCGGAAGGATCGGATCAAGTACATACTTCTTAATATCCTCGTGGATCTGTTCCTGAGAAACGGAAGCTTCATGCTGTGTGGAAAGAACGACCGCATCCAGTCTTGCCGGCTTTCCATCGATGTACTCAACGGTAACCTGAGATTTTCCATCCGGACGAAGATAGGTGAGAGTTCCGTCTTTTCTTACCTTAGCCAGCTGGCGGGTCAGCTTCTGAGCCAGATTGTGCGCAAACGGCATATATTCGGGAGTCTCATTGGTAGCATAGCCAAACATCATTCCCTGATCGCCGGCGCCGATTGCTTCAATCTCAGAATCGGACAGGGTATTCTCTTTTGCCTCCAGTGCTTTATCAACACCGAGAGCAATATCTGCAGACTGACGGTCAATAACCTTCTGGATCTTAACGGTCCTGTAGTTAAACCCTTCATCATCGCGGTCATAGCCGATTTCCCTGATGGTATCGCGGACAATCTGGTCGATATTGATGTCAGCGCTGGTTGTAATTTCAGCCAGGATAGCGACAAAATCCGTGCATGCGGCCGTTTCGCAGGCTACACGTCCGTTCGGATCCTGTGCCATGATCGCATCAAGAACTCCGTCGGAAATCTGGTCGCAGACCTTGTCCGGATGTCCTTCTGTAACTGATTCGGAGGTAAATAAAAGCTTTTCCATTCTAAAATCCCTTTCTGCTGCTATAACTGTTACCGTATCGGGAAGGGCAGATTAACTCTTTCCTGTTCGATACGGCTACTCCGCCGTCATCCCGTGCTCCGCACCCGATGATGAGCGGCCGCCGGAAGCCATGATATGCTGGCAGGCCTGCATCATGACTTCCGGCTCGTCGCCTTTACAAAAAAAAATCCGCTGCAGGCGGATTCAAATTAAATTGATATCCCCTTATTGTTCGATTACTCGCTCAGGTTGGCACCTTCCTCCATTTCAGGGGGTTGCCGTGGCTTCACAGGTCCTATGTACCTCCACCACTCTGAATAAGAGAAATTTCATTCGATTTTTATGAGGCGCCCGTTCAACCGGACTCATTGCTTTCGCAATTATATCAACTGCGCCGCACTTCCGTTTCTGTGCGGCGCATCCTGAGAATACAACGCAAAATGAAAAGATTCAAGCGACAATCCATATTGAATGTCTATACAATCCGCATTTATACCGTTTTTCCGGATTTTATATAATTCAGATAGCTTGTAATCATCAAAGCGATGCGAAATGTAAGCGCATCATCAAAGTTACGGATATCAAGGCCGGTCGTCTTCTGAAGCTTTTCAAGACGGTATACAAGCGTATTTCTGTGAACATAAAGCTGCCGTGCCGTCTCGGAAACATTCAGACTGTTCTCGAAGAATTTGTTGATCGTGTTAAGCGTTTCCTCATCCAGTGTATCCGGCTTTTCGTTCGTGAAAACCTCATTGATGAACAACTCGCACAGGTTCTCCGGCAGCTGATAAATCAGGCGGCCGATACCAAGCTTTTCATAAGAATACGCGCGGCGCTCCGGATAGAAAATCATTCCGGCATTCAGTGCCGTGCGGGCCTCCTTGTAAGATCTGGAAACCTGCTGAATATCATTTGCCACCGTTCCGCTGGCAACCCGTACAGAAGTCATCGCCTCCGTATTCAGCATATCGCAGATCATATTTGCCGTCTGCATCGTTTCCTTTTCTCCGGCTCCTTCCTCCAGCTCCTGCACAAAAATCAGGCTGGTTTCATCGACAGCCGTAATAAAATCCTTCCCGTTCGTATCAAAAATACCGCGCAGAATTTCAACGGAAGAGTTGTTGTCATCATCCTTTATCTGAATTACATATACAACTCTCGGTTTTTCAATATCGATATGCAGCTTGCGCGCCCGGTTATAGATATCCACACGAAGCATGTTATCGAGTATAAGATTCTGTATAAAAGTGTTGCGGTCGTAGCGTTCCTTATACGCCGTGATCAGGCTTTCAATCTCACTGGCGGCAACCTTGCCCATCACATGAACCGACTCACCTGACCCTTTCGTCATCAGAACATACGTCAGCACCCCTTCATCGAACACCTTAAAAAAATGACATCCCTTAATCTCCTGGCTGTCCGCCTGGGAAGCCGAAAAAAGCCGGACAGCCTCCGCCATATCCTCCGGCTCATTCAGGGTGCTGGCAATCACCGTCCCATCCGGTTCTGCCACTGAAAAATCAACACGTGTAATCTGATGCAGATCATCAATCGTCTTTTTAATTATCTGGTTGGAGATCATTTTACCCTCCTGTACTGAAACCTGAAGTCTATCCTTATGATCGGAATGAAAAATAGTACACTTCCTGTATTTAAGTCAACTTTACACGATAGAAAAATTATTTTCAAGTAAAATACCGGATAAGAAAAAAAAACCGGCGCCCCGCTTTAGCGGAACGCCGGAACAATGCTTTTTTATTTTCAGACGTCACTGTAATCCATCTGTCAGTTGGTAATTGTCTGCTGGGTATCCTTATCGAATACGTGAATTCTGCTGGTATCCAGCGCGAATTTAACCCTGGATCCCTGTCTTGCAGCTGTATGCGGATTTACTCTTGCCGTGCAGTTTGTTCCGTTCAAAGTGAAATAAAGGAATACCTCCGCACCGAGCAGCTCATATACATCAATAGAAGCTTCGAAGGTATCCTCCGCCTTTGCGATCACTTCCGGATCATCCGTGATATCCTCCGGACGGATACCCATGGCAACCGTTTTTCCCGCATAACCGCCGTCAATCAGCTTCTTAGCCTTGTCAGCCGGAAGTTTCACGGTATTTTCGGTACCATTGTGCAGGTAAACATCTTTCCCCTTCACTTCAACGGTAGCATCCAGAATATTCATCTGCGGAGAACCGATGAAGGTTGCGACAAACAGGTTCTGAGGATGATCATACAGGTTCTGAGGTGTATCAACCTGCATAATATCGCCGTCCTTCAGAACAACGATTCTGGTACCAAGGGTCATGGCCTCTGTCTGGTCATGCGTTACATAGATAATTGTAGCTCCCAGTCTCTGATGAAGTTTGGAAATCTCGGTTCTCATCTGAACACGAAGTTTTGCATCCAGGTTGGAAAGCGGCTCATCCATAAGGAATACCTTCGGGTTACGTACAATTGCACGTCCCATGGCAACACGCTGTCTCTGGCCGCCGGAAAGTGCCTTCGGTTTTCTGTCAAGCAGCTTTTCCAGGTCCAGAATCTTGGCAGCTTCTCTTACTTTCTTATCAATCTCATCCTTCGGAACCTTACGAAGTTTCAATGAGAACGCCATGTTATCATAAACGGTCATATGCGGATACAGAGCGTAGCTCTGGAATACCATGGCGATATCCCTGTCCTTCGGCTCAACATCGTTCATAACCTTCCCGTCAATCTTTAAGGTACCGCCTGAAATTTCCTCCAGTCCGGCGACCATACGAAGGGTAGTTGATTTACCGCATCCTGAAGGTCCTACGAAAATAATAAATTCCTTGTCCTCTATTTCAAGATTGAAATCCTTTACCGCTTCAAAACCATTCGGATAAACCTTTTTAATGTGCTCCAGTGACAGACTTGACATTATTCCCCTCCTGTTAAAACAACCATTGATCTAATATGTTCTGATCTGTTCTGACTAGAAATAATAGTTATTGTTTATAGGTTTCTATTCCAAAGTATACGAAAATTGCTTTTTAAATTCCATTGATGAACTCACCAAAGTTTTTTGAGGACATCCGTCGGAGTGTAATGCCTTTTATGCGCTTATTTATGACCTTTGACACAATAACTAAAATTTATTACATTTTCAGTCATTCTAACTAAGCGGACCCGTACATGAAAACCCCGGTATTACCGCCCTGATCCTGCAGCGTATCTGATTCCATGCCATAAATGAAAGAGAGGGCCCCCAGACCCTCTCAATATATATCCTTATTCCTGTTTGTTATAGCTTTTAATCAGTTCTTCCATCTCTGTGAGAAAGCAGTCAAGTTTTCCGTAAAAAGCATCATTGTTGCCCGGATCATCTAATTTTGCGGACAGTGAATTCAGCATATCCGTAATATTCTTAATCCTCTTTTTACCGGCATTATCGTGGAAAATCATTTCTCTGCTTCTCTCATTTTCCTCCGGGGTCATCTTTTTCAGAACAACATCCACATTCGGACGTTCACCGATATAGCGGTAGGTAATGGAAGGAGATGCATGGTTCAGAAGATTCTGAAGATAGTAAATATCCCCTGTTTCATTATAATACCGCCATGCAAAGGTCTTCCGCATCGTCTGTGCTCCAATGGAGGAAAGACCGATGCTGCGGCCGGCACTCTTCAAAGCGCGGTAAGCCTGCTCGCGTGAAAGCGGTTCCGGTGAACTGGCATGACCAAGGATCAGATAGCTTTCCGGATCCTTTCCCTCTGTATAATTGTTAATAAGCCTCTGCAGTTCCTCCGGAAAACGAAAAGTACGCTTGATGTGTTTTGTACCTATGCTGGCTTCAATTTCCTCCTTGTCGCGGACATCCTTTATCTTCAGTTTCAGGATATCCTGCAGCTGCATTCCGGTACCGACACCGATTTCAAACATAATATAGTACTTTTCATCCATTGATTTCAATTTTTCTTTATAATTTTGAAGAGTTTCTTCATCTTTAATAGGTGCTACCCAATTCACTGCTTATCTTCCTCCTTGTCATCAGTATGAGCCTTCATTGCTTCATCAACTATTCTTTCGTTTTCCTGAAGCTCCAATTCCCGTCTTTTCTCTTCAGCCTTTTGAGACTCCTCTCTCTGCTGACGCAGGCGCTCCTGCTTCATTGCTTCCCTTAGTTCTTCTTCGATCTCTATGGCACTCTTCCGGTCGATCGCTTCCTCCTCACGCTCCAGCTGTAATTCATCCTTTTTTCTTTTCCTCTCCATGCGCGCGTCCTTTGTACAGCGCCGGATCAGAATAATAATAAGAATTGCAAGAATAGCTAAAACAAATACGCCAACCAGGATAACCGTCATTCTGTGATTCTTAACATACTCAGATAACTTTGAGTACCAGGAATTACCGATTCTCTTTAACTGATCCACTGCTTTTTCTGCAGTCTGTTTTACTTCCTGTTGTGTGCGCACCTCCTTTGTATCAGCCAGAAGCTGATCTACATTACGAACTTGTTCATATGGAAGCGAAGTGGCAGATGGCAATATACTGAATTCAATTTCGCCTTCCCCTACCTGCCATTTATGATAAAAGTACGTCGTTTTTTTCCGGTCACTGCTTACCTGCTGTGCCAGCGTACTTAAATCCGTACCGTTCGGCACTGTTACAATGCCGGGCTGTACAATCCTATATACCGGCTGATCCAGTGACTCCAGCCGGTATACCGCCGGATCATCCGGCCGTTTCAGATGCATCAAAGAAGCAAACGTTGGAATTGCTTCCTTCTGGGTCACCGACTGAAGTGAAAAATTATCAAAGCCATAATTTAACAGCTCCGTCGTATCCGTAACCGCTCTTTCCGCTCCGTTATCATGCAGAATAATACATTCCAGACGCCGTCCGTCTCTTTCACCGTACGTAACCAGAGTATTCCACGCACTATCCGTATACCCGGTCTTTCCGCCTTTGCACCATTGCTGGTAATAATCTCCATCCTCCCGTATCATCTTATGATGATTGCTGAATGTGCGCTCTTCCTTTGTCTTATTGGTGGGGGGGATGGTGTATTCTTCCGTTGATATAATTTCGCGGAATGTCTCATTTTCATAAGCTTCCGCGCATATTCTGGCATAATCGTCTGCCGTCGTATAATGATCGTCATTATGAAGTCCGTTCGGATTTACAAAATGACTTCCGGTACATCCCAGCTTTGCAGCCTTCTGATTCATCAGGTCGGCAAAGCCTTCCATGGAACCCCCGACGGTTACGGCAACCGTATTGGCCATTTCATTGGCGGATGCAAGCATAACTCCATACAGCAGCTGCCGCAGGGTAAAAACCTCACCCACCTGCGCATACAGATTACTTGCGTCATCTTCTATTTCTTTAACTTCCTCTCCGCAGGTAACCTTCGTATCCAGATCAATGCCGCTTTCCAGTGCAAGCATGGTCGTCATAATTTTCGTAATACTGGCCGGATAATATCTGTCGTCCGCATTCTTCGAATAAAGGATGGCTCCCGTGTCCAGATCTTCCACAATCACAGCACCCGCCTGAACAGCCGGCCCCTGCGGCCAGCCCTCGATCTCATTCGTCTGGATCGGATCATAGTATTCCTGCGGAATAAATTCAGTCTCTTTCTCCTTATCAGCTTCACTGCTCTCGCCGGAGGTGTCATCCGAACTTTCACCGGAGTCAAGATATACCTTGTTCCCACTCTGGTCGAGATAATATCCGTCAAAATCAACCCAATTTCCGTTTTCATCGTGATATCCGTACTGATTTCCATCGGGATCGATATCCGCTGCAGGAACCGGAATATTTTCCGAAAATATCAGCAGCAGCGACAGCAGTACAGCTCCTACGTTATACGGCAGGTTTTTCCTGATAAATTTCATTTTACGTATCTCCAGATTGCCTATCCCTTTCTGTTATTTTCTGAATCTTCCGACTATGTAGGCATTTGCCTCTTTTTCCTGTGTGTCGTCAAGCCCGGAAAGTTTTCCGTTTCCGTATTTTCTTTCCAGTGCCCGGCTGATCAGAAGGTCACACACATGCGGATTTTTCGGAAGAAGAGGTCCGTGGATATAGGTACCAATAACATTTTTGTACATAACTCCTTCCTGTCCATCTTCCCCGTTATTTCCATAGCCGCAGATAACCCTGCCAAAGGGTTTGTTACTGCCAATATAAGTTCTTCCGCCATGATTTTCAAATCCGACCACCGGATACGGAAGATCTTTATTCTCAATAACGATGTTGGAGATCAATCTCGGATTTCCCTGCTTTGTATACATATCGACCAGATGAAGTCCTTCCATCCTGCCGCCGTCCGTGTCATAATAATTTCCCAGCAGCTGGTATCCGCCGCACACAGCGATAACAACGCCGTTATCCTCAGCATAACTCTTAAAGCTTTTCTGGATTGTCCGGAGCTTCCGGCATACAATCATCTGTTCACGGTCCGATCCGCCGCCCAGGAGGACTATATCAAGATCTGTAAAATCAATACTGTCCTGTAGTGTGAACTCTTTTACTTCCGCTTCGATGCCGCGCCATTCACACCGTTTTTTCATGCACTGTATATTGCCTCTGTCCCCGTATAGATTAAGAAGGTCAGGGTAGAGATGCCCAATTGTGATTTTCATCCGGCTGCCTCCTCCATCTGCTTCAGAATATTGTGTGTGCTGTAAAGTGCCGTATAATTCACCAGCACATACAGATTTTTGCATCCATCCTTCAGCCTTTTTTCAATTGCCGTCCTCACGTCCGGAATTAACTCCGAGGGTATGTCAACATACTTCAGACGAAGTCTCATATCCTGGCATCGGATTCCGCTTACCGTTATGGATCTGACAGAGGGGTCCGCCATCCGGTCAAAATCAACGTCCCACAGCCACGAAATATCACGGCCATCCTGCGCGTTATCATTGATAACTATGATAATGTCCTTTGGCTGTTCATCCTGCATGACCGATGAAATATTCTGATTAAAGCCGGCCGGATTCTTTGCCAGATTTAGAAGAACCTTTGATTCCCCAATCCGGAATATTTCATTTCTGCCATTCTGCGGATTATAATTTTCAAGCACAGTCTCAAAATTATTCAATTCAAAGCCGGCTGTCCTGGCTGCCGCATAGCAGGCCAGGATGTTATAGATGTTATAAAATCCGCGGTAATTACAGTCTATATGGCGTCCCTCCACATCAAAGGAAAGAGCGCGGGACATGTCTATATGGGACGCATCATAATCAATTTCCGGCCGCTTAAATCCACATTTCGGACAATGATAAACCCCCATCTGCCCGAAATGATAAAAGTCATAAACCAGCTCCTCTCCGCAGTTCTCGCAGTAACGTCCTTCCCGTACCTCGTGGCTCGAACCCGAATCCAATACCTTTTCGCTGATGCCATAGGTTATATACCTGTTGCCGCTCTTCGAAGCCATATAATAAGCCAGCGGATCGTCACCGTTCACAATCAGTTTCATATCCGGCGCCATATGAATAGCTTTCAGAAGAAGATCCATAGTAATGTCAATTTCCCCATATCTGTCCAGCTGATCGCGGAACAAATTGGTAATTACCATGTAATCAGGCTTAAACCACGGAAAAACCTTCACTGCGGAAGCCTCATCTATTTCTATGCAGGCATAATCGGCATCCAGCTTTCCGCGGCTGTCTGCTGCCAGCACAAAAGCAGCCGCGACACCCATTAACATGTTCGAACCGGTATGGTTACAGATTACCTTTTTTCCCTCCGCCTCCAGGGCAGAACAAAGCAGATTGTTGGTTGTCGTTTTACCATTGGTGCCGCAAACAACAAAAATACCCGATCGTACCTGTCCGGCCAGATCTTTCAAAATGGAAGGATCTATTTTCATAGCCAGTTTTCCGGCCATGGTAACACCCTGCTTTCCAAGCAGTCTGCAAACACGGCTGAAAACTCTGGCTGTTAAAATTGCAAAACTTCGTCTGATATGAATCATAGCTGCTCCAAATATAATACACTACTATACAAATTTTGTGAATTTATTTATTATTTATTTAATTTACCGGGAACATTCTTTTGCGTTCAGAAAAAAATAAATAAATTGATTGCAAAACTAATAATATTTCATTTCAAAGCCAATTATAAATCAATATAACTTTTTTTCAACTTTATGTGATCTGTTATTGAATAAAAAATCATTCTTCTCCTGTTTCCTGAAGATTCCCCTTCGCCCACTGCGCCGCGTCTGATGAAATTTGTGTGATCACAGCATCGGCTTCCTCATTTTTTCCATTCAGATTGTTGGAAAGAATGGATAAGATGTAATCGCCATAGGGGCTGAAAATAATCGCGATATCGTTCTCTATGCATCCAGGACCATATCCCTCCGGCATTTCTCCTGTTTTATTTGCCGAAGAAAATCCCTTCGGAAGACCCGCCGGTATCTTCCACGTCTGCTCCTGCGCTTTAAGAAGCTTCATCATCTGCGCGGATGCTTTCCTGCTGACGCACTTTCCGGAATAAATATCCGAAAGAATACGGCAGCAGTCAGCAGCACTGGAATAATTATCGCCCGACGGATTCGTTTCCATAAATTTTCGTCCGAGAGAAGTATCCTTGTATCCGTACTTCTGACAGAAATTATTGACTATCTTCATTCCTGCCTCAAAATCTCCTCCGCCGAGAATTTCTACGAGCCGATTGGCTGACTCATTGTCGCTGACCGTGATCATAGCGGTAAGCAGCGACTTCAATTCTCCATCGTACGATTCCTGATAATTGATTCTCTGGCTTTTCGCGGCTGGATACAAAACCCGGTCATAAACAGCTCCCATAATAAATACCTTGATTACACTGGCTGTCTGCATGACTTTCCGGCAGTTATATCCGTATGTCTTTCCATTTTCCAGGTTCTTAAGACCGACCGCCCATATCTCACCGTCTTTTTCCCGCAATGCCAGATAATTCTTGTAAATATCCGACACAGGTCCCATTTCTGTATACTCCGCAGGATTATTCTGTTTTGTCTCTTCTGTTTTTCCTTTCTCTTTTATCTCCGGCGGCTTTACGACAGTCTCAGATACACTCTCCGTTTCCTCTTCTGTTCTTTTTTCGGTTTCCGGTATATTTCCGTATTTATCTCTGAAATATTTTTCAATTCCCTCTGTGATACCATTCACCATTTTTCCGCGGGTGACCGGATCCTGCATGGAAAGGTCATCCTCCGGATTTGTCATATACCCCATCTCCAGAATCATCACAGGAATGGTGCTCCAGTTAATTCCGGTCATATCATCCGTAAACTGCAGTCCAAGATTCTTAAATCCTGTTTCGCTGCAGTAAC
>Ga0256404_1011755_pt1 | contig 11604 bp, 17 predicted proteins | sample RumenRJG_01DNA_FD_185990 | JGI IMG/M metagenome (GOLD analysis project Ga0256404, IMG submission 185990) | Bovine rumen microbial communities from Lethbridge, Alberta, Canada - RJG_01 | ecosystem: Host-associated > Mammals > Digestive system > Stomach > Rumen | place: Canada: Alberta | collected... | reverse complement strand
CTCTGGCGTTGAATATGGAAGAGAATTAAATTAGAAAATTAATGATATTGTTAAATGAAAAAGAATTGAAACACATCATTTCCTCAGTAGTTAGAAAGTTGATTACTGAGGAAATGCACGTTATTAACAGCAGTCTTTTTAAATTAGCATTTTTCATTTACCAAGAAATAGATAAAGAAATTAGAAGTGGCGAGAATTCTATAGAATTTGTAATAACAAAAGAAGAAGTTTCAAAATATTATCCATATCATAATCCACAGCCATTAAAAATAGTTTGTGGTCTTGGGGTTAGTAATGGAAAAATGGAATACAAAGATAAAACCATTGTATTGACATACTCCCACGGCTGAAGACCGTGGGATTCTTGGTTTCAAACGCACCTGCCGATGACCTCGCGGTCAGCGGACTTACCGGCACTCGCCAATTCGAAGATGCCCCTTCGAAGTATATTCCTCGCCGCGTTCAGGTCCCGGTCGTGCACCGCACCGCACTGGGGGCACACCCACTGGCGGTCAGCCAGGGTGAGTCCGTCGTTCCTGTACCCGCATTCGCACATCCTGGACGACGGGTAGAACCGGTCAATCCGGTGCACCGTGCAGCCGTACTTGGCGGCGACCACGCCCAGGATTTCCACGAACCTGCCGTGGGCGAGGTCGTGCATCTTCCTTCCCCACCTCCGGCACATGCCCGTGAGGTTAAGGTCCTCCACGAAGATGTTGTCGTAGGCGCGGCATAACTGGTGGGCGGTCTTCCACTGCCAGTCCGTGCGTGAGTTCACAACCTTCTCATACCGGCGGTCCAGGACCTTCCTCGCTTCCTTGCGGTGGTTCGAACCCTTGACCGAACGGGAAAGGGAGCGGCTTGCGGCTCGCACCTTCGCCAGGTTCCGGGAAAGGAACTGCGGGTTCTCCACAACCGTCCCGTCGCTGAGGGTGAGGTAGGTCTTCAGTCCGAAATCGATGCCTACGGATGCACCATCGTGTGTCTTTCCGCAGCGTTTCGCGTCGGCGTCGGTCACCACGCAGAGATAATACTCGCCGAGCGGGGACCGCTTGATTGAAAGCCGCTTCACCTCGCCCTTCATCGGGCGGGAGAGCGAGAACCTGAACGTTCTCTTAATCTTGTTGACGGTGAGGGCGTTGCCCTTCACCTTGAACCCGCCCTGCTTGAAAACAACCGACGTCATGTCCTCGCGCCGCTTGAACTTCGGCGGACGCTTAGAGAGGTGCTTGAAGAACCGCTGGTACGTAAGGTCCAGCCGTTCTATCACCTCCTGCACGCTCTGCGAGTGCAGGCGCCGCATCTTGTAGCGTTTTGCGAAGTGCGTCTTCATGTCATTCGCGCTCGCATATTTGCCGTAAACGGCATAATAGCGGCGCTGCAAGGCCAGGCAGTGGTTCCATACAAAACACGCCTCCGCAAGCATCCCGTCAAGATGCCGGTTCCGCTTGCTTCGGTATAGTTTATACTTGTATGTAATCACTTTATTTTTATTTTATAAAAATAAATAGTTTCAATTTTGAAAAAAACTAAAAAAAAACTGTATATTTTTAATGGTGTTTCATCCCACGACTAAAGTTCGTGGGTTTTCACACCATTTTTATCATAAATATTGAGTTTTTTTATTCGGATGGGAAAAACCGATGCCTGTCGCGCATTATACACGAACTTACCCACTTTGTTAATGATAATGAGGGCGGTATAAAAGTGTCAATGGTACCTGATGATAAATCAGATTATGCATCACTCATCAAACGCCTGGAATATTTTTTGAACGACACTGAGGTTAATTCAAGGTGTTCTGAATTTGGTTTCTATCTACAAAAAGAAGGTCTCTTTAAAGATATGGAAGATTATGAGAATATAACCCACCTTAAAGAGATTAAAAAACCTGTTAAGACGTCTGGAATATTTGAATGGCAGGCCGGAAAAACAAGTAAAAAGATATGAAAAACGCTTTATTGGCTATAAAAAAAGAATATATAGCATTTATTATCATTTTTTATCACTAAGATTGTCTAAATAGTCATAAAGGCCTTCTGTGTCTTCAAAAAAATCAACACATGAATCTATAACGACAACATATTCCTTTTTACCATTTTTGAGGATATATTTCCTTCCGTTTTCATCCTCGTATATTTTCTTTTTCCTGGACATTTTTTTCTATAAATATATTTCTTAAAAAAACAAAGGCAATGCTTTTGTATATCAGAAACTATTTATATACGAAAAAATATATTGATGAATAAGAACATATACGGCTACGGGAACCCATATAACCCGGAAGCGTTAAAAGATGTCAAAAAAATAAATGAGGATATTGAGGAGGAGCTTAAGAAAGAAAATCCAGATAAGGAAAAACTCCTGGAACTCAAAGAAAAGCAGCTTATGAGGGGTATGGACCTTTTAAGTGGCACAATGAACGGAAGAACATATCGCGGCATGGTTCCGTGGTAAAACATAACATAAAATAAGAGGGAAACTATGGTAAAAAAAGTAAAATTAAGTGAGGCAAAACTTCATAAGATAATTAAAGAAAGTGTGATAAAGGTATTAAGCGAAGTCAGTGACAAAACAGTGGCAGATGCACTTGGAAATTCCGAGAACTATAACCGTGTTTTGGAAAAGATTAATGAAAAGTTTGAGGATTTACAGAGTAGCCTTGCTGATATTGCCGATTGTGGGTGGAATAACGTAAAACCGGTAAATAACGAGGCTAAGGGTATATATGATGATTTATCTAACGTTTTCGAAAGGTTTAAGCGTTTCTGTGCAAGGAAACAGCGCCAGTATAGTTCTTTTGAAGATGAGTATATACAACGCGGAAGGCCAGATATAGACTAAATATAAGTGAAAATAACATAAGAAATGAAAAAGAATATTGTTAGATTAAATGAAACCCAGCTCCATAATGTGATAGCTGAAAGTGTAAAAAAGATTTTAAAAGAATCCGAACCATGGAACGAAGAGCCATATTCAAAAAAAAGAACAATACACACTTCTGACCCGTATGGCTACGACCAGGGACCTTCAGATTTAGAAGAAGAGCTTGATGATGAACTTTATTCTTTAATTGACAGCTATAAGGACGCTTTCCTGGCAGGAGGATGGGATATTAACGAATTTAAAAGTCTATGCCACTATATAGTTGATAAGGCAGCAAGATAAATAGCAAAACAATAAAAGACAATGAAAACAATGACCTACAAAGTAAGCGACATCAGGTCTATGATTCAGGAAAGCTCAAACGAGTTCAAGGCAAAACTTGGGCCCGGTGTTAAGAGTGGGAACGAGACCAACAACGGCAAGGCTTACAAGGACGCTGAAAAGCGAGCAAAGGACTATGATGGGGGACTTGCCGACTCCATTGAGGTAACAAAGTACGATAAAACCAAGGAGGGCGACGATAACAGAACCACCCTTGATTATGAAGTCGACAATGTTGACCAGAAGTACAAGGACCGCATCAAGGCCCAGGCGGAAGGATATACGAGTGTTGCCGAGAAGGAAAACGGTATAGAGAAGCAGGGCGACTTTGAGGGTAACAAACAGATTTTCAAAGGTATTACTGACGATGCTGATGCCTGGAAGGAAAAGATGGTTAATGCCAGGGCTTCCGGTCTCGCTGCACGCACCTATGACAAAGAGAAAACTTTCAAACACGGTGACCTTTACGAAAATAAGAACGTTAAGACCGCGTATTTCAAGAAGACCACATTCCTTACTGAAGGCCATATGATGTCAAGAATTCCGGACGAGTTTAAGGTTGAGGAAAACGTCTTTAGGATGAAGGACAAGACCGGCAATGAATATCTTCTTGAATGGAAGAATGGAAAAGCTGAAATCATATCTCACAGTAACAAACAGGGAATGAACGAATCGATTGAGAGAATGAAGGCCCTGTACGGCTACAAGGCAAGCGATTATTACAAGAACACCACAACTGCAAGTCGCTTAGCTGAAAGTAATGAAAGCTTTACCGATACGTTAGACAAGGCTAGAAAAATAATTAAATAGGGTGTGTCAAAAAATGTCAGGGGAAACAAAACAAGAAAAAATGCTTTTGGAAAGCATGGAAACCGGGTACGAGAAAATCGATGCTGTTATAAAAACGACAAACGCCACTTTCGGGTGGGTTGAATCCGTTAACAAATTTATCAAGAAAAATGGTTTTAAAAAACTTGTAATGGACCTATTTGCCGTGTGTATGGTGGTATTCATTGGTTTATGGATTTTCCAGCCAGGTGTGTTCTCAGACCGGCTTGATAAGTACAGAGAGCGGCAGCATACAGAGAAAATGGTTGAAAGGATGAACAATACTCCGCTCATACAGAATGAATTGGATAAGTTCAGACTGCGTTTTAATGCATCATGGGTTTCTGTGTGGGAATTGCACAACAGTACGAATAACCTTGACGGCATGCCATTTTTATTCGCATCGCTTACATATGAGTCAATGAACCCAGCCCTAATGCCAATCGCCGACCAATTTGACAATGTAAGGCTGTCATTGTATCCGCTTGCAACATATCTTCGTGAACATGAAATGTGGTGCGGTGACGTTGAAGAATTAAGGAATATTGACAATACGGCATACTATCGCGCAAAAGCCCTTGGCATCAAGTTTCTTGGGTTTAAGATGATGGTAATTGACGGCGCACCAAATGCAGTTATCGGTTGTGCATTTGTTGAGGGGTGTGATATTCCAGAAATAAGTGACATTTCCCAGGCTTGCGTTTATACATCATATAAGGTAAACACACTTTTAACTGTCAGCACGGAAACAAAAAGAAAGAAATAGATATACTCTTTCTAAAAAAGTCCAGCTTTATGCTGGACTTTAATGTTTTATATGCTATAGTATTCTGGTTGTCTAACAAGTTTATGGTATTTTGTTTCTTCTTCCGGTTTCTCGTTCATTACTTCATCATATAGTTTTTTTATAATTGGAGATAGCGTTTTTGAAATTTTTTTCTTATATTCTTCCAGTTTGTCTTCAAAATAATTGACGAGCCTGGATTTTAAAACAACGAACCACATTGACGCTTGTCGGTCTCCTGGAACTTTATAATTGCGATATTGATTACCATTTTTCCACACCATTTCCGGTTCTCCAAGAAGTTTTTCATATTCCGGTATTATTTTTTTCAAATACCACGGCCTCGTCATGAAAAGTCCGAATACCGGTCCGCTGTTGTCCTGACCAACACCGTTTCCTGAAAACCGATTTACCGAAGAACGGAGTCCCATAATAAAATTTAACACGCGGTCTTCGTTTATCTTTTTTATATCTATTTCCATATGATACAGTCTGAGTATTGACTCAAGCGAATCATCATATCTGAGCCCGTTGTATCTTAATATGAAATTGTAAAATTCGCCAAAATTAAGGGTCTGACGATAATTTTCCCCATAACGCCCCACCAAAGCATTTTTGAGCATTTTAGGCGTGTAAACGGATTTCTTTAAAGAAATTGCGGCTTCCGTCAATCTTGCTTGAAGTTCGTTCGGGTCAAAATCATAGGCAATATCGTGAGACAGTTCTTTCATATCATTGCCAAGTGTATAGTGCCCACGTGCATTTGATTTGTCACTGTCAGACCTGTCTTTTTTCTGAACAATATGAGCTAATTCGTGTGCGATTACAGCTTTATTTTCGGACCATAAAGTATCATCTCTGAGACATAGTTCTGGAGCGCCATAATATCCACCACGAACACAATCATTTCCGTGGTCTATGATTTCAACCTTTAAGTTTTCGAATGGAAGGTCATAGATATTATACTTTTTGAAAACGTTTGACGGAACTGTGAAAAAGCGCTCCCCGTAACGATTTTTTTTCACGCCGCTTGAATATCTTTTTATAATCCACTCAGCCAAAGACAAAAATCTCTCATCAACGACACCATTGGCTTCGTTGATTACCCTTTTCAATTCTTTTTTTATTTCTTCCTTTAAAAACTTTTTTAGTTGGCTTTCAGTGATTACCACGTTAGAAAACTTTAATAATAAATATCTTTGTGAGCGTGTTTTTTTGTTTTTCTGGCATAGTTTTTGTATATTGATAATGTATAAAATAATTTAGCTATGGGAATATTGATGTTTCTTATACATAAGTTTTTTGTTTTCACTTTTATCTTCGCAATCCTGTATCTGTTGAAAGAGGGATTCCGGTTTATTCGTGGTCTCAATACCGGAGAATATGAAACCAAGAAATACACCGCTCTTTGGGTTGGGGTTGCAATAGCGCATATAATAACGACACTTATAACCGGATTCATTTTGTAAGCAAATGGCTGATATTCAGGAAAGAATAAAGAAAACAGGAGAGTATTTCAGTGGAATGCAAGTCACTAAAGTTGATGAGACTGATGTGATTTATGTCATTGTGCATTTTCCGCCGAGATGGATTATAGACGATACCGTACAGGAAAAGTACGAGGTTTCGGTTGTTGATGGCAAGACCGACGGCGAATACCTTTTCTGCGCTGAGATGGGGGTTGGTTTTGACGCGGTCTTTGATGCCGTCGACCACTGTATCCAAGTAAATAAGGACGCGATGGAAAGAGCCCAATTGTTCCAGGAGAAGATTAATGAGCTCAAGGAAATCTTTGGAAACGAGGAGAATACGATTAAGAAGCTGAGAACGCTTGAATTTGGATTCCCAAGGCAGAAGAAAGAATTTAAGAAGAAATCGCCGGTGGAGGAAATCGCCGACCAGGAACTTAAAAAAGATGAAGAATAGTGTCAGACAAATCAGGGTCCCGCTTGAGTTAATCGGCGAAGAGGTTGAAAAATTCCGCGAAGAGGTTTTTACTGAATATGGTTTGGAAAATAATCCGTTCTGTGAGTGGCAATGTCGCGGGATTGGCATAAATTTTGCATTTCAAGAAGAAATACACCGAAGCGATGACGAAATAATGTATTTTTTAAAGGAAGACAAGGCAGTCGCAATGTTGATAATCAGGCGTACGGCATTCAACAACGCGGAAATCACAATGATTATGACTGACGAAAGAAAATTTAATAAATAATTTAGGAATGAAAGTAGCAAAAGCTGACGAGAAAGAGTTTGATAAGGTGTCCGTGGTGAAATGGAAAAGCAGAAAGAGCGGAAACCAATGTATGCGTTAACCAAGGACCAGTATGTTGAAAAGTTCCGTTCCCTTTGTGATTCATACGAAATCAAACCACCTAACCGTGCATATGATATTTATCATCTGTGCGACGACCTGGCTAAGCTTTTCGGGAACACTAATAATCAGGAATTAAATGATTTGAAATAAATGAGTAATGGACTTTTAATATTTTGTTATTGCATGGTCGCTTACGGGCTATCGAATATGATGGTATTTGGTAGCGGACCATTTAGGATTTTTGAACATATACGGAACATAAGCAGCGCGATTGGAGAACATTTTGGGCAGCTCTTCCAATGCATGATGTGCTTTCCGGCCAATTTCGGATGGGTAATGTCACTGATTGACTGGTTCCTTCTGCCGGACATTGCAATCACTCCGTTCAATATAATCCTTGCTGGAACCGGTTACTGGTGGCTGGCACTTCTCCTTGACTGTTGTTTTACCACGGGAATTGTCTGGATAATTCACCATGTTGAGGAATACTTTGAAGATTTGGCGGAAGCATCAACGAAAAGTGAGATTGTTGAAGAGCGAGACCCGGATAACATTGAAGTGGACGACATTACAAGGGAGTAGTTATGGATTTCTTAATGCAACAAGAGGTGTCCGGTATAAGACAGGATATCAGACACGGGGAAGCCAAACAATTCGCCGAGAAAAACGAATTTGAAAGGAAATTGCTTGGTGAGCTTGGTGAGGAAATGGAGAAGGAATTGGAAAACCCCGACCCCAAGAGGAAAAAGGAGTTCGCCAAGAAATACACAAAGAAGAAAAAGCGTAGGGTTTGGAAAGAGAACCTGATGCGGATATTTGGGGGACAAAAAAAGGAGGCCGATTAAAGCCTCCTTTCTTCATACATACATTATCTATTAGTACTCACCGCAGTCGACTTTGAGAAGGGTAAGGTCAAGCTGGATTTTCTTTCCGTTCTCACCATTCTCGGTAACCTTAAGACCAGCATTACAGTGAGCCGCATCCCTGTCATCAGCAGTTAAGACAGCGAATTCAGCATCCTGTACAGCATTATCGTTAAGATTTTCAGTGAGTTGCTCAAGGAGGTTCTTAATACCCCAGATTGACGTTTCGCCAGAGGTAGAAGCGGAAGTACCAAGAAGTTCAGCATCAGCATCTTCACGGGCTGCTATCTCGGTTGCAATATCATCGTTAATGAAGTCAATAGCCTGTTTGAGCTCAGCATCGTCAATAGTTACAGCAGTTGCACCTTCACCATTGTCAGAAACGCCAAGTTTAACGAAGTTCTCAACAGAAGCACCCTTCTCAACAGCAACCTCACCAAGCTTCTCCTCAAGTGCCTCAATAGCCTCGTTGATGGCGGTGTCGGCACTTTCGCGGATAGCGGCTTCCTCTTCAATAGCTTCCTTAAGGTCATCTGAAAGCTCGTCAATAGCGTTGTTGATAGCTTTCTGGATGTTGCTAACCTTAACACCGTTCTCGCTTACCGAAAGAACAGGCGCTGTGTTACCACTATCATCAATAACTACCAATTCGCTATCGGCGTCAACCTTAACCTTAACTACGTGATTGTCAACTTCAAGACCGTCTTTGAATTCGCTTTCTTCAAGGAAATCATTAACGTTAATAGCAACAAGCTCGTAAGTACCATCTTCCTTATGGTAGATGAGGTCAAGTGCTGTATCACCAGAACCAGAAACAAGACTTTCAGGGTCATCCGGGTCAGAAAGAACGTCGTCAATATGACCTAGGAATGCGCTGTGGAGTGAGCTGTCCTTGTAGACCTTGACGGTATCACCAAGCTGGCGTCCGTTGTGGTCAAGAAGGGCGAACTCTTCCTTTACGTTAGCATTGCTAGGAGTGATTGCGGAAAGCTTAAGGTCAGCAACAAGTTCATTATTGTCATTAAGAACGATAGTTGCATCGTCGCGGTTAACCTTTACAAGGGTGCTATCGCTACCAGGGGTTACGACGATTGAGCCGTCCTCACTTTCAATCTTGTTCGCCTCAATGTTTTCAATGATGCTTTCAATGACCTCGTCAAGGGTATTTGCTGAGTCGTAATCAATGAATTCGGTGTTGATACGACCGGTTTCAGCACTTACAAGACCATCATTTTGGGTAACATTGACAACCGGCTTACCTTCCTGGGCTACACCAGCATAATCAAGTGCGCCAAGAACATCTTCCGTTGCGGCTGAAAGCTCCTTTACAACACCGGAAAGGGTCTCAATCTCGGTGTGTGCGGAAAGCCAGGCACCGTCAATCGCTTCGGTAATGCCTTCACTCTTAATGTAATAGTTAACGGCCGAAGAAGCTTCGTCCAATACGCTTCTAAGCTTAAGATATTCCTCTTCGTGCCCGTCAGCCTCGTCAATAAACATTTTTGTGCTAGCGGCGGCAGTACCAGCGGTCATTTCCTCGTATGTCTGCTCAATTGCCTGCCATACGCTTAAACCACTGTTCCAAGCTTCTGGGTCATGAGGAAGGCCGATTTCTTCGTTAAGAGAATCAATCTGCATCCCAACAATGTCAAGAGCATTTTCAATCTTTGAATCAATGGCTTTCTCGGTAATGAACTTGGCTATGGTACTTGCACTCTCACTATCGCCAACGGTTTCAACGTACAGCGCAGCGTCTTCAACGTTGTTATGCTGTACGGCAATTTCACCGAGGTTTAACGCGCCAACAGGAATTTTCTCCTGACTGGAATGGGGGTTTACAAGTATTTGTCTATTATCTCTTTTCATTACTTAAATCATTTTTTTCTTTTTATTTCCCACGGTCATAATGACCGTGGGATTTTAAAAAATTCTACTTAAAGTTAACTGTCGTTAAATATTAATATTCACCGCAGTCAATAACTTCAACATCAACAACACCATTGGTAATAGACATTGACCTTTCATTAGTGATACCAGTAGATGTGCATGCTGTACCGAAGGTGATTGTCTTAGCCTCTGAACCATCGTATTCAACATCATTTGCGTCGTCAGCGAAGGTGAGTTTCTGGTCAACCTGTGTAGCGGCATCGGCGTGCGCAGCAGTTGAAGCACTGTTAACCTTGTCGTTTTGAGTAGCGGCAGTAATCTTACCATCTGCAAGTTGTACAGAAGTTAAGAAATAACCGCTGCCAGACGTTTGGGCGGTTGAGTCAAGGTCGGCAATAGCATCTTGACGAGCCTTTGTTTCTGCGGTGATGGCAGAGTTAATTTCGTCAATCTTGGTTTTGAGTGCACTGTCATTGATTGTAAGTGCGGTGGTTCCGGCGGTGGTTGCGGTATCAAGTGCGAGTGCAACGAAATTCTCAACCGATGAACCTTCAGTAACCTTTGCGGCGTTAACCTTATCGCTAACAGCCTTTAATGCCGCATCAAGTTTTACATCAGCATCGTTAAGTGATGTTGCGCCGGTGATATAAGTAGTCCCAGTATTTGCTGCATATGTTTGCCCGGTCTGGCCATCAACAGCCTTACGTGCAGCGATTTCAGCGTCAAGAGCGGCCTTTGAAGCAACGTCTGTGAGGTTAACTGTGTAGGTAACGGAGTTGTCATCACCAGTAGTAGGAACGATGGTCATATTGTTTCCAGCGTCAGTGCCTTTAACAACCTTCGTGGTAGCAGCGGCCTTAGCATCATCAATCTGGTGCTCGAGTTTTGCAATTGCCCCCTTAACATCATCAGTTGCAGCGATAGCAGTGCTTGCTGGCTTTTCACCCTTGGCATAACCATTAAGGACCGCATCAGAAACGTTCGCCCTCTTTACAGAAATTACGCCTTTAGTTTCGTCAACTTCCGTTACATACTGGCCAGCAACGGCGGTATCTGCATAATTAAGACCATTAACAGCCGCATTGATTGCAGCGGTTACACCATCGAGTTTCAAACCATTCTCACCGACAGTGAGGAACTTACCGTCACCGGTATCATCACCTGTAGTGTCAAGTTTGATAGAAAGCTTACCATTAACTGATTGAATACCGTTTTCAACCTCTGTTTCAAGGATAAGGTGAGCCATGTCAACCTTGGCCGTCTGCGTAGCACCACTAGCATCAAGGTACTCGTAGATTAACTTCTGGGTTGTCTCATCATATGTGATGCTTACGATGTGGCTATCTTTCGCAATGTCAATAGACTCACCAATCTTATTGTTGTCTGAGTCACGGAACTCATAACGCTCCTTAACGGTTGCCGGAAGAGACTCGGTTATCTTTACGAGGTTGAGATTGGTATAAAGTCCGCCGCTTTCGCCATCAAGTTTGATTACCTTCTCACCTGATTTAATATTAACCTTAACATCAGTGGTTGTTGCTGTACCGGCAGGCTCAGTTACGACAATGGAGCCATCAGCGTTCGTTATCTTATTAGCACCAACCTGGTTCTCGAGTTTGCTTAATGCAGTGTTGATTGTATCAGTACCGGCGATAGCACCAGTAGCGGCAGCATCCTTAGAATAACCACCGAGCTGAAGGCCTTTAACGTTCGCCTTG
>Ga0256404_1011754_pt1 | contig 11605 bp, 13 predicted proteins | sample RumenRJG_01DNA_FD_185990 | JGI IMG/M metagenome (GOLD analysis project Ga0256404, IMG submission 185990) | Bovine rumen microbial communities from Lethbridge, Alberta, Canada - RJG_01 | ecosystem: Host-associated > Mammals > Digestive system > Stomach > Rumen | place: Canada: Alberta | collected... | reverse complement strand
GACCTGTCTATCGTTGCGGGGGAGCATGTGTACGTGATGGAGTTCAAGGCGGACAAGAGTGCGGATGTAGCGCTGAAGCAGATCAAGGAGAAGCGCTATGCCGACAAGTTCCGCCTGGAGAAGGGGAAGACGATCCACCTCTTGGGCATCGCCTTCAGTTCCACGGGGCACACCGTCCAGGACTGGAAGGAAGAGATACAGGCCTGAGTCTGAGGCTCATCATCCCGGAGACCAAGTGGCGTTACTGTGTATCGTTTGCAATCACATCCACACATGCCTTGGAAACCTGGGTGGTGTGGTTCAGCATACGGAGCTTTCCCTCGTCGCAGAGCTCACCCACCAGCTTGCTGGTGGTCACCCGGGCACTGCCGACGATATTGGCGATATCATACTGGGTATATTTGGTCTGCAACGGATACCATGCGCCATCAATCAGTTCGGTGGTATCGGCAGTGGCGCAGAGCAAATGAAGGATGCGTTGCTTGACCGGTTCAAAGGAGATACGCTCGATCTCATGACGGAGGATCAGCATTTTCCGGGCCATATTGTCCATGATGAGATTCCGGAATTCCTTGTGCTGGTCAAAGAGTGTCTGGTATGAGGTGCGGCTGATGACCCACAGGACGGTTGGTTCCATCGTCATGCTGATCAGTCCGGTTGGGGCGCCGATGATGACGGGGGTTTCCCCGAAAAACCAGCCGTCCCCGAGCGTATAGATGATTTTCTCCGATCCTTCGTCGGTCAGGATATAGTGCTTGGTCCTGCCATGGCGGATATAGTAGACCGCGTTCATCAATTCCCCAGCCTCAAGAAATACCTTTTTTGCAGGGTAGAAACGTTCTGTGCTGTTCTGGCGCAGAAGTGCCTCGATATGGGAAGGAAGGTGCAGCGGTTCGGTGAAGGCGGAATTCGATGTAGTCAGCATGGCAGTACCCCTTCAGCAGAGTATAAGGATTTTCTTGGAAACCTGCCATGGCTCCTGGTGGGGAAAAGCAAGAAAAAAAGCGGCCCCATGACGGAGCCGGCCTTTCGATGGCATACGGATGCCTGCCTTAGTTGGTGGCTGCAGGTTCCTCTGCCTTCACGATGTCAAGCAGTTGGATATCGAACTGGATGGCTTGGTCCGGTCCGATGTCGCCGGCCCCGAACTCGCCATATGCCAGTTCCGCGGGAAGCCAGAAGCGCCAAGTGGAGCCGACTGTCATCAGAGGGATTCCCTCGATAAGGCCGTCAACCAGGTTGTTGACCGCCATGGTAGGAGCCTCATCGCCCATCGTCTTGGAGTCCTGGAGCACATTGCCCTCGAGGTCCTTCAGCTGGTAGTGGAACTTGACCTCGTCCTCTGCGTTCGGGTGGGCGCCGTCACTCTCGACGAGCACCTGGTACTGCAGGCCGCTGGGGGTGGTGACGACACCTTCGGCATCCTTGTTCCGGGCAAAGAAGGCTTCTGCGGCAGCGACGTTCTTCTGCTTCATTTCCTCGGCGAGCTGTGCCTGGTAGGTCTGGAAGGCCTCCTGCATCTCAGCCTCGGTCATGACCGGAGTATCGCCTCTGCCGGCATCCATCATGCCATAGGCGAAGTAAGGGCCATTGACGTTCAGTCCCTGGCTGACCATGTTGTAGGTCACCAGATAGCCGTATACGTAGCTGAACTTGGCCACGTTGTCCGTCGGCTTCTCCAGCTCTCCAATCGACTCGATCTCGCCAAGGTCGTTGCCGGTGTAGGTGATGGGGGCTTGTCCTTGGGCCCAGACGTTGGTCTGGTAGTTCTCAAGCTCGGCATTCATTTCCTCACTGGTGAAGAATTCGGTAATCGGCTTCTTCGCCGCAACTTGCATGGCGTCCAACGAGCCACGTACGAAGTAGTTGACATGGAAGTAGAGACCCTGGCTGGCAAGGGTCTTCAGGAGCAGATACCCATAGGTGTAGCTGAACCGGCCGATCAGGTCGTTGGGTTTCATGACGACGCTCTTGCTGATGTTGTAGGAGGTGAGGTCCAGTCCCTGCTCGATGTTGACGTTCTTCAGATACGTGGCATAGCCGGTATCATCCAAGACAACTTCGAGATAGTCTCCGCTGGACAAACCGCCAACCGGCCAGTTGCTATTGGTCTGGCCATCGGCGAACATGGTAGTCGTCGTGCCATCCTCCAGACGGATATTATACACGGGTGAGTCGCTGGAGGCGTCCATCACTTCCAATACGCGGGCAGCCTTGCTGTCAGCCTGCTTTTCCTTGGCTCCTGCGGCAAATAGTCCGCCACAAAGGGTCACGCTGGCCAGGGCGAGCAGACCCACTTTCTGCATACGATTCATTGCTGTTCCTTTTTCCCGCGTACATGCGGGTACCCTAAAGGTGGTGCATCAGCCTGCAAAAGTCAATGATGTTCATGAAAATCCACGGAAGCACCTATCCGGGCAGGTTTCTGTTGGGATAGAATGCAGGGCGGAGGAACCGCATGCAGATTTATCGTGTAACGGATAACGCGTTCAAGGCCTATGGCGCCGTCATCGAAGGGCTGGAGGTCGCACAGCTTCTTGATCGATTGGATGGCTCGACGGAGTCTCCGGACGACCACACCATATACGTCGCGGACGATTCTTCGCTCGATGCTCTTCCCATTCATCGGGATCTGCAGGACCGGGTCTATGGAGGCATGCCGGTCCAGATCGGCTACTGCAACGGGACCAATTACAGGCTCAACTGCCTTGAGTATCATCGTGGCAGCGAGGTCAATGTCTCTTCCAGGGATTTCATCCTCCTGCTTGCCAAAGTGACCGATATCCAGGAAGGCAAGCTGGACACCGCCAACGTCAAAGCGTTCCTGGTACCCGGCGGAGTGGTGGTGCAAATCTATGAGACGACCTTGCACTATGCGCCCTGTGCCGAGAACTTCCGGGTGGTGGTCGTGCTTCCGAAAGGGACCAACACCGACCGTCCCGTAATCAAGCCAGCCTCTTTTGAGGACAAACTCCTTTGGGCTCGAAACAAGTGGTTGCTTGCCCACAAGGATGCTCCCGAGGCCAAGGATGGGGCCTATGTGGGACTCGTTGGCGCCAACCTGGACATCCGGCGTGATTGATGTGGAACGAGGATGCGGATATGGGACACGTGATGGAAGGAGCGCTGACCGGACTGGATCGGGAGATGCTTTTCCGGTGTGTCGAAGTGGCCCATAAGGCCATGCTTGCGGGAAACCATCCCTTCGGGGCGATTGTCGCCGACCCGAGCGGAAGGATCATCGCCTCTTTTGGAAATGACCGGAAGGACAGCCCGGCCATGCATGCCGAGACCAAGACCTTGCTGGAGGCGGGAAGGGTGGCAAGCCAGCAGACGCTTTCCTCCTGTACGCTGTACACTACCTTCGAGCCCTGTGTGATGTGCGCCGGTTGCATGTATTGGACAGGGGTAGGCAGACTGGTCTACGGACTGGACGAGGCGAAGTTGCTCGCGTTGACCGGAGACAATCCGGAAAACCCCACCTTCACCCTGGATTCCCGCACCGTCTTCCGACACGGGCAACGAACCATCACCGTTGTCGGTCCGGTCGCAGACCCGGAGCTCGAGACTGCAATCCTGAAGGACCATCTTGATTTCTGGAAAAAGTGAGTTTCAGAAGAGCGACATCTGATCCTCGTCCGTATCGTCCCTGTTTCCCAGCACGGAAGCCTCGTACAGTTCGAGAATCATCCGTGCCTGTGTTTCTACCTCGGGTATTTCGTCCCGGGGAACGGCCATCACGCTACAGACTTCGACATCCAGGGCATCGCACCATTTGAACAGCAAGGGAAGGGAGGGGATCGAGGAACCGCACTCATATCGGACCAGCATGTTCTGGCTGATTCCGCAACGTACCGCCACCTTTGCCCTGGTGAGCTTCTTGCTCTCCCTTGCGTATATCAGGTAGGCGACCGTCCGTGCCGTCCTCTTGAGCGATTCCTTGTTGTTCATGGCTGTATCCTAGCGGAAAAAATCAGGAAAGAGCGCATGCGCCCTTTCCGTCAGGAACTGGCCGCAATTGTCTTCAGGAATTTGCGGAAGCAGAAGGCGAGAACCATCGTCCCGAGAATGATGATGAAGGAAAGGGAGTTGATCACCGGACTCACCCCGTAGCGGATCATCGAGTATACGTAGAGCGGAAGCGTTCCGCTACCTGGTCCGGAGACGAAGAAGGTGATGACGAAGTCCTCGAGGCTCATCGTGATGCACATCATGAACGCGCTCAGGATGCCCGGCATAAGGCTCGGCACGACGATGCGTGTCATGGTCTGCAACTCGGTGGCGCCAAGGTCGTGGGCGGCCTCGATCGTGGAGTAGTCGAACTCGTCCAACCGGGCGCTGATCATCATGAATGCGAAGGGAAGGTCGAATGTGGTGTGGGCAATATAGATGGTCAGCATGCCGAGGTTCATCCCGATGGCACTGAAGAAAATCAACATCGAGACGCCGATGATGACTTCGGGGAGCACCATAGGCAGATAACTGATGGTGATGATGTACTCCTTGCCGGGGAACCGGTACCAGCGGATGGCGATTGCCGCCAACAGACCTAGGAAAACCGCGCTGAAAGAACTGGTCAATGCGATGACCAGACTGTGTCCGAACGCATTCCACAGGCGCGGACTGTGCAGGAAAAGCTGCTCATACCAGACAAGGCTGGCCGATTCCCATTCGGTTCCCTTGTTGCTGTTGAAAGAATAGAGCACCACCACCAGCAACGGAATGAACAGGAAGATGACCACCAGACAGAGGACGGTACGGGAAAAGGATACGCTATGGTTGCGTTTGCCCGTCATTTTTTCTCCTCCTTGTGTTTGGATTCGGCTTTTTCCCGCTTTCCGGAACCGAGCATCCAGAAGACCCCGATCAGGCTGATCAGCGTCAGCACCATGCTGAAGGCGCTTGCAAGCGGCCAGTTCCTCGTCTTGGAGACCTGGTCGACAATGATGTTGCCGATCATCGTGCTATCCTTGCCTCCGACAAGAAGCGGCACCGTATAGGCACCGAAAATCGGGATGAAGGTAAAGATCAGCGCGGTGGTGATGCCGCTCTTGATGTTGGGGAGCAGCACCTTGTACATGCTCTGCGGCTTGCTGCATCCCAGATCCCTCGCCGCGTCGAGCAACGAGAAGTCGAAGCGGTCGATGGTCGTGAAAAGGGGGAGGATCGCAAAGGGTATGTACATATAGACCAGGACCAGAATCACGCTTCCATTGTTGTAGATCATGTGCAGTGGCTCCGTGATCAGGTGCAGGCGGAGCAGCACGTTGTTGAGAAAACCATCAGTGGCCAGGATGCTGATCCAAGCGTAGATGCGGATCAGGCTGTTGGTCCAGAAGGGAATGATCACCAAAAAGAGGAGCAACGTCTGGTGCCTGCTGCGCGCCATGGCGTAGGCGGCCGGCAAGGCAAGGGTGATGCAGAGGAACGTGCTCGCGGCGGTGATCCAGAGAGTCCGGAAAAGCACCTTGGCGAAACTCGCCTTGCACATGCCTTGGTAGGCTGCCAGCGAGAACTGCCACACGACGCCGCCGTACAGGCCGCGTTTGAGGAAGCTGTAGAGGATGATGATGGCAAGGGGAATGGTAAAGAAGAGGGTGAACCAGAGCCCCATGGGCCATCCGTAGGCGCTTCCCTTCAGTTGCTCCTTGTCGATCAGCTTGTTGGTGTCGTTCATTTGTCCAGATCCTTGACGAGATAGCCATCAGCCGCAGTCCAGTTGACGAATACCTCGTCCTTCCATTCGATTTCCGGACCATCGTCCAGGAAGGTGGTGTGCTGCTTGAAGACCCTGATGGTCGGCCCGTCATGGTCCAGCTTGACGAACAGCTTGGACTGGAACCCGTTGTAGACCGGCTCGGCGACGATGCCATGGAAGGAGTTGATCAGCTGCCCCGCATGGACGGCCGGATCGTGTAGTGTCACCCGCACCTTCTCCGGACGGATGGTGAAGGCCTGATGGGCACCGACCGGTTGCGGGTCGTAATCGGTGACCAGCACGTGGCTCTTCAGCTCGGGCACGTCGACTTCCATCAAATACTCGTCCCCCTCTTTCTTGCAGGAGAGGACCGTGCAATCGAAGTAGTTGGTCTCACCGATGAACTTGGCGACGAACTTGGTTGCCGGAGCCTCATAGATTTCATAGGGAGTGCCGATCTGCAGCACCTTGCCGCGGTTGAAGACGGCGATGTGGTCGCTGACCGACAAGGCCTCGCTCTGGTCGTGGGTGACGAAGATGAAGGTGATGCCGACTTGGTCGTGAAGCCGGTCCAGGTCGATCAGCAGGCTCTGGCGCAGTTTGGCGTCCAAGGCGGAAAGGGGCTCGTCCAGCAAAAGCACCTTCGGTTCGTTGATCAGGGCACGGGCGATTGCGACCCGCTGTTTCTGCCCACCGCTGAGCATCGACGGCTTCTTGTCGATATGCTCGTCAAGTTGGACCATATGCACATACTGCCGTACTTTCTGGTCTATCTGGTCTTTGGGGAACTTCTTGACACGCAACGGAAAGGCGATGTTCTCATAGACGGTCAGGTTGGGGAAGAGCGCGTATGTCTGGAAGACCGTGTTGGACTGGCGCTTGTTCGCGGCAAGGTGGATGACACTCTTGCCATCGAAGCAGACGTCGCCGGAGTCTGGAAAATCGAAGCCGGCGATGATGCGAAGCAACGTGGTCTTCCCGCAGCCGGAAGGGCCGAGCAGAGAGAAGAACTCGCCTTGCTTGATCTCGATGTTCACATGGTCGAGAGCCGTAAAATCCCCGTAGGTCCTGCTGACATCCCTGATGGAAACTGGTACGCCGTTCACTGTTCGTACGCCTCCAATTGTTCATGATCTCTTGTAGTTTTGGACTATCCGAGAATGGGATGGTAATGTCAATGAGTTTGGGCGAGAAACTCCGTCGATTTCAGACTTTCCGCAAACCGACGGAAGTCCTTCGGTTTCCCGTAACTTTCCTGACGCGAGTGGGTTTGTTGGAGGGAGGGGGCAGGGAGATGAAACATGTGGCGGAGAAGGGGAACGGACAGGCTCGCGTATTGGACGAGTGCGAACTGACGTGCGTGTGGGGTGGCACCCACCAGAAAGCCGTCATCCGCCTTCAGGGGTACGAGGAGCCCTACCTCCACATCAACGAGCAGGAAAACGGCTATACCGTCGACACAAACATCGAGAGCAGCCAGGTAACCCGCAAAGGGAACCTGATCAACGTCATCATCAGCTGAGCACACAAAACTCCACGTTCAAAATCCTCGCGCGTGAGTATCTTTATGGACGTAAGGAGAAAGCGCAATGAAGAAAAGTTCGATTGTCATGCTGGTCATAGCCAGCCTGCTTGTCTTGTTTGGCGTGGGTATCATGATTGGCAGTGCGGTTCCCTATCAATGCATCCGTTACTATGGTGGCTACTCCATCCGCTACAGCAGCAGTTTCAGTGAAGCGTACCAGCTTGCCAGATTGCTGGTGGGTGGATTCCTGTTCCTTGGGGGAATGATGTTCTTCTCGGCGGTCGCTGTCATCCAGGCACTGTGCCCTTGCCGGCGAAAAGATGTTCCCGCTGCCAAGGTTGTCCGTCCAGAGGAGGCTCCGAAGGTTGCTGTCAAGGTTGATGGGCAGCCAAAGGCGGAGAGGGGGTCGGCGCAGTCCGATAACGAGTAACCCTTGTGTGCAAAAGGCCCCGATACTTGCATTGTTCGGGGCCTTTGCGCTATAAAGACTAGCGGACGTGCCCATAGCTCAGTTGGATAGAGCATCTGCCTTCTAAGCAGAGTGTCGTAGGTTCGACTCCTACTGGGCATATCAAGCGGTTCCCTGAGGAATTGGGGAATCGCTTTTTTTATGGCTGTATGCGCCAAAATCGGGCTTGCTCCTGGCGAGGGAGGCCTTGCAAGAGATTTTGCTTGACCCGAGAACTGTTTCAGTTCAACCATTTGGATGGAGGTGTTCATGATTCATAGTAGATTGGTGCTCGCCCATGGCGCGCTGTCATTGGTTCCTTCCGAGTTCGCCAAGGAGTTTCCCGGCAAGAAGCCCTTGCTTTTCGCAGATGCCAATACCTGGCGTGTGGCTGGAGAGCAGGTATGGAAGGAGCTGGGAAAATGCGAGAAGCATGTGTACGATGACAAGGTGTATGCCGATGATGCCTATGTGGACGAGACTGCTACGGTCATCAACGCGCACCCTGACTGCATCGCCGTCGCCGTCGGATCGGGTACCATCAACGACCTTTGCAAACGCGCTTCCTTCCTTGCCGGGCGCCAATACCTGTGTGTGGCGACCGCCCCGAGCGTGGATGGGTTCACCAGCAACGGCGCTGCAATTACCGACCATGGCCTGAAGGTCACCCAGCAGTGTCCGGCTCCTTGCCTGGTAGTCGCCGATCCCGACATCCTTTCCGCCTCTCCGATGGACATGATTGCCAGCGGGTACGGGGATCTTGCCGCCAAGGTTCCTGCTGGAGCCGATTGGATCATTGCCGATGCGCTCGGTATCGAGCCGGTCGACCAGCATGTCTGGGAGATGGTGCAGCCGAAACTCAAATGGCAGATTGCCGAACCGGCGAAGCTCCATGCCCGGGACAGCGAGGTGATTGCCCGGGTTTTCGACGGCTTGATCCATACTGGATTCGCCATGCAGGAATACTTTGATTCCCGTCCGGCAAGCGGTGCCGACCACCTGTTCAGCCACGTCTGGGAAATGAACCATATCGGGTTCTGGAAGGGGGCGGCGGCCAGTCATGGCTTCAAGGTGGCTATCGGAACGCTCTCCTCGACCGCCATCATGACCGAGTTGCTCAAGCTTGCTCCCAGTGACCTGCGGACCCTGGTCGCCAAGGCGCCGCATCCGCTCTTCGCCGAACGCGAGGCCCAGGTGCGCACGTATGTCACGATCAGCAAGTCGGTAGCCGACCGTCAGGTGGAGATCTGCAGACAGAAATGGCTCGAGGGAGAGCAACTTGACCAGAGACGGGCGAAAATCCTGGAGGTCTGGGAAACAATGATGGAAAAGGTGCGTCGGCAGATCATTCCTTTCGACGACCTGAAGGAACGCTTCCGTCTGGCTGGCTGTCCGACCGAGCCGGGCGACCTGGCCATCAGCCGCCAGCAGTGGCAATACGGCATGCGGGTGGCGCAGATGATGCGCAAGCGCTATACCGTATTGGACATCGTCTACGAGCTGGGCTTGATGGACAGCATGATTGAGGAAATCAGCAATCCATCCGGACCTTATTTCCACAACTTCGCTTGACGCTTTTCCTTATCCTTTTCCCTCTCCTCTGCATGGCAGGGGAGGAGGAGAATGTCTCTTAATGCGAGTAAATCGCACATATTTTTCTCTGCAAACCTCTTGAATACTTATGCATGCTTGGTATAAAGTGTGTCCAACTTCAACGGGAGGACGCGCAAAATGAGACATTCCGGTTTTTCCATGTGCATGATGTCCTCCATGATGCCCGTCCGGGCATAACATATTCTTTTCCTCTTTCAATCGTTCGTACTGGTTTGTGGATTCTCTCAGGGCTTTTTGTACCCATGAGCAGACATGTCGAGGCCTATTGTGCCAATTACAGGAGATACATCAATGAAGAGAACTTTGACTTTTGCCCTCGCGCTCGTGCTTGCCGCATCGGCTGCCTGGGCCAACGGCGCCAAGGAAGCGGCTCCGAAAGCAAACGGTGCCGCAGTGGCGGGAACCCCGCAGAAGAAGGTGCTTGCCTTCGGACAGGCAACCTATGGCGAGACGCTGGACATGCAGATTTCCACCGGAAGTCTCGCGGCCTCCATAGCCGACGAGGTAACGGAAAGCCTGTTGCGCTTCGATGACGACAACAACGAGGAAGTGGTGCTTTTGACCGACTTCCCGACCTTGAGCGAGGATGGCAAGACCTATGCCTTCGAGCTGAAGCAGGGGGTCTATTTCACCGATGGCACGGAACTCCATTCCTCCGATGTCAAGTTCACCTTCGAGCGCATGTTCACTCCTTCCACCGGAGCGAAGAGCTACAGCTATTTCAACATGATTGTCGGAGCCAAGGACATGCTGGCAGGCAAAGCGACCGAGCTGGCAGGCTTCCAGATCCAGGACGACTATCACTTCACCATCACCTTGGAATATCCCTTCGCGCCGTTCTTGGAGAACATCGGGACCAGTTACGCCGACATTTTCCCGGAAAAGGCTTGCAAGGCTGCCGGCAAAAGCTGGGGTGTCGACACCAACCTGATCGGTACCGGCCCCTACAAGATCCAGAGCAACGACGGCAACACGGTCTGCGTCCTGGTGAAGAACGAGAACTACCATGGCGGTCAGGTCAACCTGGATGAGATCGACATCAAGTTCTACTCGGACAACACGACCAAACTGCTTGCCTATGAGAACGGCGATATCGACGTCACGGATCTTTCCGCCGCATTGCTCGGGCAGTACAAGGATGCCTATGGCGACCAGATCACCTCCTACCATCCGCTCGGAACCACCTTCCTGAGCCTGAACCTGGACAACGAGGTGCTTTCCAACCTGAAGGTCCGTCAGGCCCTTTCCTATGCGGTCGACCGCCAGGAACTGGTCCGGTACGTCCTTGACGGGGCCGGAACCCCGGCCAACACCTACTTGAACCCGGCCATCCCCGGACACGACGATTCGCTTCCGGTCTACGAGTTCAACATCGAGAAGGCCAAGAGCCTGCTTGCCGAGGCTGGGTATCCCGATGGCGTGACCATCAGTGGCGGCAAGGTCCGCCAGAGCGAGTCCGCCCTCGCCGAGGCCGTACAGGGGTATGTGGCGCGCGCCGGCATCAACCTGGTCTATGACGTGGTCGACAACGCCACCTGGAACCAGGCCCGCGCGTCCCAGAGCCTGCCGTTCACCTTCATCACTTGGAACGCCCTGTACGCTGACGCCGATTTCCAAGTCTACAACTACTTCTACAGCACCTATAGCAAGGGAAAGAGCGTCAACTACAACAATCCCCAGTTCGATGCCTTGATGGACCAGGCCCGTGTGGTCAGCGATCCAGCAAAGCGCGCCGAGCTGTACAGGCAGGCCGACCAGCTGATGTCCCACACCGACCAGGTCTGCGTGCCGCTCTACTATCCGCAGAGCCAGTTCCTCGCCAGACCCTACGTCAAGAACATGAAGGTCGGCAACCTGATCTACCATCTGTGGAATGTGGATCTCGATGCCGAGGCCAAAGCGAAGTTCTGAGATCGCGTCAAAAGGATGAGGGGGGATTCCCCCTTGTCCTTTTGGTATGCTTGCGATATGCATAGGGAAGGAAGGTGAGGCATTGAGGCATTATCTGATACAGCGGATCTTGCTTGCGCTTGGCATTCTGCTTGCCATCAGCATCATCACGTTTTTCGTTCTGAACATCATTCCTGGCGACCCGGTCGCCCTCATGCTGGGGGACAACGTCGACCCGGAAACCATCGAGACGGTCCGGCACAACCTTGGCATGGACAAGGGGCTCGGCACGCAGTATGTCGAGTGGATTGCCGGATTCGTGACCGGAAACATGGGCGAGAGCTATTTCCAGCACAAGCCGGTGCTGGGCATGATTGTCGACGCTTTCGGATATACGGCGCGGCTTGCGGTGGTCGCCTACGCGGTCGCG
>Ga0256404_1011752_pt1 | contig 11607 bp, 9 predicted proteins | sample RumenRJG_01DNA_FD_185990 | JGI IMG/M metagenome (GOLD analysis project Ga0256404, IMG submission 185990) | Bovine rumen microbial communities from Lethbridge, Alberta, Canada - RJG_01 | ecosystem: Host-associated > Mammals > Digestive system > Stomach > Rumen | place: Canada: Alberta | collected... | reverse complement strand
TCGTCGAAAAAGTAATCGGGGTACTGTTCCGGCGCAGCGCCTTTGGAACGCAGAATCTGATATCCGGTCGTGTTTTCCGTTATAGCGCGCAGGATGCGGCACTCAAAGCACCACTCGTCTCCGAAGTCAAAGAGGTAGAGGAATTTTTTGCCCTTAAAGAGTGCGATGTCGCGGATACGATAGTTCGCTGCGCTTCGCCCCTCCCTATTATCAGGGCTGAAGTAGGCGTCCCAGTGGCTCCAGGCTCTGTCATCCATGAAAAAGGCGTAGAGGTGGTCGTTATCGAACTTAAATACATCCTGGATAATGTTGTGAAGCTCTTCCAGGGTTATGTCAGCGCAGACGCGGATATGGCGGTAGCATCCGGTATAAGGGGATACGCTGATCACATAGGAAAGGGGTTCTTCTGCACGGGCAAGGCCTTTACCGGTCTTTTTGCTTTTACCGGCCTTTTCGTTTCGGGAGGTGCCTTTGCCTCGTTTGTTGTTCCCGCTTCCGCGGCTGTCTTGCCCAAGCCCATCAAGCCTGCGAAGCAGACTGTCGATGCGCTCTTTGAGAGCGGAGGGGATTCCGGGAGTGACCGACAGCTCGGACAAGGATTCCGTCACCTCTTCGGGGAGATATCGCAGGAGTTCATCTCCCATCGCTTCTATTTCGGTCAGCATCATTGTCAGACCTTTTTCAATCTGAGAAAAATCGGCAGGCTCGGCAGGGCCGGGCTCCACAGCACCTGCGTCTGTGGCCAACATATGGTCATATAAGTCGAAGAGTGTGACATCCAGGTCGGGCAGGTCTGTTTTTTGAGCGATATCGATAGACGCCTTTTCCATCGTCTCTGCCAAAAGAGCAAATGTCCTGGCGTTTTGAACGAAGATTTTTTGCGGGCGCATTTTGCGTGCGGAGAGAGTGGCCATAAACTCAGAGAGTAACTGATTGTATCCGGATTCATAGTCCCTCGTGAGGGACATGCTCATGACTTTTCCGTCTGATTCTTCCACAGCAATCAGGATTGCGGGATAATACGGGACGTCATCGGGGTGCTCCTGAACCGGGTTGTTCAACCAGGTAACACGGCAGTCGATGATGCCTTTTTTGCGTTTCGAACGGATTTTCCTGAGGATTTCTTCATTGGAATAGTTCCCGGAAGGATAGGAGGCACCGCGGCGAGGAGGCAGCGCTGCCATGCCGGAATGGCGGTATCCCTCCGGAGTGTGAACAAACAAAGGAACCTCATGGACTGACTTGCCATCGATCCGACGGAGCTGTTCTCTTAAAGAGGCATTATGATCGAGATCATCGGAAAGTGCAATTGCAGCTTCCAGGCCTGCCGCCAGAAGTTCCAGGTCGTGCTCGGAATTGACAACCCAGGGATACATGCAGGGCGTATACCTGGTGAATAGAGGAAAGGCGTTCTTTCCGGCGATACGGATGCCTTGGGATCTGGCGTATTCGCGTACTTCCTCGAGGTCGGAGGGATGCATCATGTCCTTGTTCTCAAAGGAACACTGGATGCAGGAAGAACTGATATAATTCTCGAACGAGTCCGGTCTCATCATATCGTCGAAAATCGGGTCAGCGTCAAGAAAATGATAGTAGCTGTAGAACTCATTCTCCGGATAGACAGCGACGGAAATATGCTCGCCCATCCTACCCATTATGCAGATAAATATGGTTTCACCTTTTTCTGTTCGCACGGCAAAGACCTGTGTGTCAAACAGGCGCAGCCAAAGCTTTGTCTTTCTGTACCGGAAGGCAAGGCTATATAGGTCTTCTCTGGTCATATATACCTCCTGACTGATGAGAAAGATCGTTACTGTGTATTCATTGTATCAGGAGAAACGATGTGGAACAATCTCTTGTTATTTTGAAAGGTACGGTATAATAAGTTGTGTCAGAGGAGCGGTCCTCTGGCACATTTTGTATTTCGTGGACACAGGAATGGGAATAGATCTGAATCCGGGGGCTTGTTATGATATCTTTCGGAACACGGAAGAAGGCAGGGACACATGAAGTTATTCAGTAAAATATCGTGAGGCATCTTACAGGCGTGCGGCTGAATGGGGTGAGCAGGATTTTGACCATAGAGAACAAGGCCAATTATATCTTCTATATTAATGGGATGATGGCCGCGGACGAGCTGGTCATTTATCACGGGGGCTGCTACAGCCCGATCAAGGGCCGGTGGTTGCACCTGATCGCGGAGGAAGCAGAGAAGAGCAAGATCCAGGTATTTCACTGGAGCGATATTGATTTGGGGGGATTCCGGATTTTTGTGCGGCTTAGAGACGAGATATTCAGCATTCTGAGACCCTATAAAATGGATCTGGAGACCCTTGAAAAATACGGAGACAGGTGCATGCTGATCGATGATCAAAACTATTTGGACACTTTAGCCGTGTTGGAGGCAAAGCCGGAGTATGAGGTCTTTTATGAAGTGATCCGAAAGATGTGCGGCGAAAAGATAAGACTGGAGCAGGAGGCGGAGATTGTATAGCGGGCCCACTTAACGGGTGACGCGTTTTTCGCCTCAGGATCGCCTTGGAAAACGATATATCGTACGTTCTGTGATTTCTTATATGTCTCTTTCAAAACCCTTCATTCAAAAATTGAGGCTATAGAGGTAAAAGGATACGATATATCGTTCAGAATGTTATTCATGTAACCTCCTCCTATTAGTTCGTATATACGGGTCAGCCCCTTTACACCGGTAATCAGTCTCGAAGGCACCGGCAGCAACATTGAAAGCTGCCGCAGGAAAGCCGGCCTTAGCGTGCGGGATCTCCAGAACTATTTTGGGTTCGAGTACCCGCAGGCCATTTACAAATGGCAGCACGGCGAATGCCTGCCGACAGTTGATAATCTCTTAGCTCTCTCCAGGATCCTTGGGGTGAGGATGGAAGACCTCCTGGTCTATGAAGACCGGGAGGTCGTTCTGTTTAAAGGGGAGGTTGAGGTTATTCGTATATCAGGAGATCACTACACTTATGTGAAATCGACGAGACGGTCCGCTTAGCGGCGGCTCGCTCTGCGAGCCTTGAAAACTTAAACAACAGGTTTAAGGAAAGAGGCCATTGCCTCTGTTATCATAAGACCATCGACAGGGAACGATAACGTTTAAAGAAAGAAGTCAGGCAGAGGACCGACTTCCGGTGAACAAAGGATTTCCTATCGGATATAGGCGCATACAGCAGCGCTGTCAGAGTCATACTTGCAGGAAAAACCACTGTGCAAGAGAAGGAATTGCAGGTGGGTAGTGTAGGCCGTGTGGCACTCGTAAACCAACCGCCCGAACTGTTCCGAGAGGAGGTGCAGTCGCCGTTGGGTATCTAATCTGACAGATCCAAATTAACTATTTCGGCATAATTATCAATCGCGTCTGCATATATCCGGTTCTTTACCCAAGTTCACCGTGGCGTTCACCACGACCGACGTGCAAAACGCCGCTTTGGAGCAAAGACGCAAACAGGATGTGGACTGACCCGGAGGATACGGAACAGTAACAACGGGCAGTTACACCAAACACATCAGGTTAGCGGTACAGCGTCCGGGCGACGGGATGCATTCTCTGCCAAAAAATTCCGAAACGGGGAGGATATCAAGGAACAATTCAGAAAGAGACGGGCCCTTGCCTGAAGCGTGAACTGCTGTCCTCGCGGTGGCTGAAATGCCGTCAGCACGGAGGAAAGCGCGGAAAGCGACAATATGGGAAGTGGGAAGATTTGGATGGCTTGGATAATGTATGGTGATATGTGAATGGAAACCGCCGCACCGAGAATGAGTTCCCGGTTGCGGCGGTGTGTTAGTTATATGAATATATGGTTTATTATGGGAATGTATCTGGTGTCATCCTTACACTTTACGGCTTACACTTTATTAAACTGTTTCGATTTGCTTATTCGAACGAATTAAAACAGAAGATCTGAGTTTATTTCAAGTTCCAAAACAATTCTTGACTGTTGGAGAACTATGATACCGATTATAATTGAAAGAAGATCCTTACAACAATCGGGAGGCTTACAGCGATGAAGAAGCATATATATGTGATCAATTTCAATGGCGGCAGCGGGCAGAATAAAAAACTGTATCAGTTCGGAAGCGTGAAGAATATTGCTCTGTATATTGGGAAGAACAAGGCATCGATCCGATATGAGTCGGGAGCGCTGAAGGAGCAGGAGGACTTCATAACTTTCAGGATCAAGCTGTTTCGCGATGCTTACAGAAAGGTGCATCTGCTTCATGCGCTCATTTATAATACCGGTCTGAAAGTTGATAGAATTGCGATCATTATTGATGGAGCCGCGAAAGAGTATGATAAATCCTGTCCGTCATTTCCTTTTCTGTATTCGATGATCAAGCCCAAAGATCTTGGGCTGGGCGGCGCGTGGAAGGATCTCATCCCGGAAACACTGACTGTTGCGAAGTCTGTGATGGATAAGGACCTGCGCTTCGTTTCGGCGTTCTATTTTTTGATGGCGAAGTCAAAAGATTATGAGACGGAACGTTTCTCCAACTTATGGACTGCTATGAATGCATATTATTCGTATGTGGCTTTGTGCTATGAGAAGATGCTCCGCGCGGAGCTGGGCGCAGGAGAAAATGAAAAACTGCACAGCGCGCTGACGCTGCATGGGGATTATCAGATGATCGGGGCCCTGTGCTGGCTCATCGGCGGGAAATATCGCAGTTATGGAAAGGAAGATACGGATCGACTGTGGAGACGGCATTGTGTAGAGAACGCATTGGGACATTGCGAAGAACCGCAAGTTCAAAAATTGTATGAGGCGGCTGTTGAGGAAGCAAGCGGAGCGGAACTGCCGGCCGAGTATGCGGACCTGGCTTCCTGCGCGGAGGAGATCGGGGTATCACTTTTCGGGCTCCTTCTTTTGGTGTATCCCTATCACTGGCGCTGCGACCTGTTTCACGGGAACAGGACTCCTGTGCTCTTTTTGGCGTGCACGGATCATGAGCTTACGATGCTGCATGTGATCAATTACTTCCTGGAGCGCTTTCTGAATGAATCCATTCCCAAAATGTTCAAAGAGGATTTCTTTACAGAGGCAGAATACGAGAAGGTAAAGCAGTATATGCGACTCATTACTCCGGATAAAGGCGGGAAGAATAAGTTTGATAAGTATTTTGAAAGCACAAAGAGGTAGAGTTGACAACAGAGGGTATGGAATCGGAAAGGGATTTTCTGGGAAAATGCTGGGAAAGAATGATATGCACCGTATAGAAGGAGAATATGATAATCATGAAATCTATATTTAGCAGGAGACTCTCTTTGTTTATAGCTATAGTTTTGCTGATCACAATGACTGCCTGTGCAAAGTCTGACTCTAAGGAAGAATCATACGAAGCCGAATCTTCCGACCAAAGCGAGGAAGGACGGCAGGCCGACGAGAACACAGCAGAGCCGAGCCAGCCGGCCGAAGACGCTATACAGATCCTGCAGCAGGCCGATGAGGCCGCTCAGGAAAAGTACGACAACCTGGATCTTAACGATAAAGAATCAGTTATTGAAATGGTCCGGGCGCTTACACAGATAGAATCGGCGATCGACCTGGCCGAAAAACAGCAAATCGCAACATGGGACGATGATAGGAAAATTCTTTCTATCGATGAGGAAATACGCTGCGTGAGAGTTAGCGGCGGGGCTTCGACTACTATCAGCTATATGAAGGGACGAAAAGGGCTCGTAATCGTACATTACGGAGGAGATGATTATTGCCTCTATTATGTGTGTGACGGAACACTGATTGGCAGGGAATCGGGACACAGTACAGGGAGACTGGACTTTTCCGGCTGCCTGCCAGAATGGAAAGATGATCCGGCCGGTGAAACGCATTCGATTATTGATGGGCGGGAAGTAAAAGATGATTACGGTGACTACGAGTACGATAAGGAATTGGAGCGTGTGGAAGAATACCTGCAAAAGGCAGAATCAGTATTTTCTATTCCTTAAGATACCTTCACATATTGCTATATCTTCTTGCCTCACGATTTTTATATTGTTCACGCTTCCTTTAATGAAGTTTATATTATAACCAAGATTGAAGAGGAGCATCGCACAGCAGCTCTCATTCAATGGGTGCTGCTTTTTTTCAGCATCAGCAAATACATCGGTTATTATTCCAATTCGATAGGCCTCCGGCGACTCGAGACTGACAAGAGTATTCCTGTCAATGTAGTTGACAGTGCCGTCATTACAAGTGAACTGCACGTAATCCTTCATTCCCTGGCAGATATTTGCTGATCCGTTTTCGTAGCATGCCTGGAGGAGCTTCGAGATCATGTCAACGGAAACCATGGGTCTTGTTGACTCCTGGAAGATCACGACATCATCTTCGGAGTAGAGGTTCTTTACATACTCCAGGCCGTTCTTTACCGAAAGGATACCGGAGGAGGCGGCGGGAATCAGTCCTTTCAGTTTCGTTATATGGAATTGCTCGGCATACGCATTGACGATCTGTTCCCAGCCCTTGAGACAGACGATGTAGATATCATCGATTGCCGGATGGGCTTGGTACGCCTCGAGGCAATACACAATCACCGGCTTTCCGAGAATGTTGATAAACTGATTCGGAATGTTTTGTTGGTTGCGAATGGATTTTCCACCGGCAAGAACAATAGCTATATTCCTGTTGCGGTTGGGAAGGACTGCTTCCTCATAAATCGGGGCAGAGAGTTCGGCGGGGCGGGAAGGTGCAGATTCTCCTGTTATAAGAGCTTCGACAGTAGTGTCCAGGACTTCGGCAAAACGTTGTAATTTTTTCTGTGTCACATCATTTTCCCCGGATTCTATTTTGGCGATCGTAGATCGGGTCTTGTAGCCAAGGGCATCTGCCAACTCCTGCTGGGACATCCGAAGTTCAAATCTACGTTTCTTAATGTTTGTTCCTACGGACATGTGGGTTTCCTTTCTTTGAGTACAGCGGCTTTTCCTCAGTTCTCCTGCTTCTTTTCAGACATTTGTCGCCGCCGGCAGCGTCATTGTATAGTGTTGGTTACTATGGAAGTTCACTGGTATGAGATAATCTTTGGATATTATAAATCAACGCTGGGTGATTATCAATGGGCACCTCGGCGAATTCGATGATTATTTGGCGAACATTCACATTAGATTGTTGATTGGATGTTGACGCTTATGCGCTGAAACACTATAATTACTATCGATAATTGTACTGAATAGATTGAGAGTGTATTTATAATCACCAAACGGTGATTAACATATTGCTCTGGGAAAGGAGTTTAAGATGAATATAGGTATAATCCTCGCCGGTGGTACAGGGACAAGGGTAGGTGCGAACATTCCAAAACAGTTTATCGAAGTGATGGGAAAACCGATTCTCGCTTATACTCTTGATAACTTTCAGGGTAATCCGGAGATTGACGCCATAGAAATCGTCTGCCACAAAGACTGGGTGGATCATGTGCGGGAGATATGTGAACAGTACGGAATATCTAAACTTCGCTGGCTTACTACGGGAGGGGAGACCTTCCAGGAATCCGCTATGAACGGCATTTTCAACCTGAGGGACAAGATAAGCCCTGATGATATCGTTGTGGTAAGCTTTGGAGTTTCTCCTTTTTGCACGCCCGATATCATCAACGATAGCATTCGGATTGCAAAAGAGCACGGGAATGCCATTAGTGCAGAAGATTCACCTCTTTGTACATGTATAAAGGATGACGAGTTCAGTACAACTCAGAATCTAATTCGAGAGACAATCAAGGGGTTTAGCAACCCATGGACATTCCGATATGGAGAACTGGTCGAAGCTTATGAGGAAGTACAGAGAAGGGGGATCATAAACGATCTGGAGCCTCATACAACATCTGTTTATCTGGCCTTGGGTAAACGGCTCTGGTTCTCAAAGTCGTCGGGATACAATTTCAAAATCACTTTAAAGGAAGACCTTGACAAGTTTGAAGGACTGCTTCTTCTGAAAAAACAGCGGGAAGCAGAGGGAAAGAAAACTGACTGGTAAGAAACCAGAGAAAGGATAAATCAATGATTACCTATAAGGAATTTGAAGTCATCAACACCATGCTAAAAGCGCAGGAGGATGTTCAGGATCTTCCGAAATATGTCTATTCCAACGTGCATTATTACGCATTCAAATCTCAGGAAGAGGTTTCGGAACTGGTAGCAAGCCTTGAAGCGAAAGGGTATATTGCTGGAGGCAAAGTGACAGAGCTTGGGCTGAAAGAGATTGAACCGCTTAAGGTGAGCAATGCAGTCATTCTGGCAGCCGGTGGTGCGGACATCAATGCCAAGTCCGTGTATAACATGCCGAAGGGCTTGTTTATGAAGAACGGTGAAACTCTAATCGAACGTCAGATCCGGCAGTTGAAGGAAGCAGGGATTAATGATATTACCGTTGTTGTTGGATACAAGCAGGAGCTCTATTTCTTCCTTGTTGATAAATGGGGTGTGAACCTCGAGATCAACACAGATCTAAATAAGAATAACATCTATTCTCTGTACATGGTCAAGAATTATCTCGGCTCAACCTATATCCTGAACTGCGACAATTATTTTGAAGAGAACCCGTTTTCTGCGTATGAGTTTAATTCTTTCCATGCCACTGTGTGCAAAGAGGATGCCCACAATGAGCTGGTGGTAAAAAAGAACCAGTCCGGACGTATCCTTGACGTATACAGCTGCGCAAAGAGTGGTGAGTGCATTTATGGACATGCTTATATTGATAGCGAATTGAGCCGCAGACTCGTGAAGTTCATGGATGACGAGATTGATGATTTCCGTATTTCAGCTCTTTTCTGGGAGGAATTCATTGCTCGTCATTCCGATGATTTGGAAATGTATGTCCGCGAATACCCGGCTGACTTCCTGTTTGAGTTCGATTCTATCCAGGAGATTCAGAACATTGATGGCCTATTCTTAAGCAACGTTTCCGGCTGGATCAACGAGAAGATTTGTTCTGTCTTAAATTGCACCGAGGATGAGATCACCGATATCAATGTTCTGCAAAAAGGTCTCTCTAACATTCTGTTCACATTCGTTGTTCGCGGAGAGCGCTATATTTTCCGCTATCCCGGCGACAGCACTCAGTTTTTCATTTATCGTAAGAATGAGTGTATGGCAAATAAGCTGGCGGCGAAAGCGCATGCGGATGATACATTCATTTATATCGACGAGCAGGGCGCCAAGATTTCCAAGTTCCGCGAGAATCTGATCGACCTTCACGGTGTATACTATTATGATGTCGAGCTGATGAAGAGAGTTGCGCGGAAAATCCGTGCTTTCCATGACGCCGGATATGATATGGAGGGCTGGGAAGAGTACAATTATGATCCGGTTTGGCAGACGGAACGCCTCTTTAAGGAAGCTTCCAAGATGAAAGGCGACCTGTTCAAAATCTTTGAGAAAGAATGGATTCAGATCCGTAAACTGCAGAAGTATGCGGATATGGATGGCGTGAAACACACCATGTGCCATAACGATATCAATATCGATAATGTACTCCTTACTGAGGACACGCTCGATATTATTGACTATGAATTCGCCGGATACAATGATCCCGGCTATGACTTTGGACGTGTCATTGCAGGCTTTGAGTATGAAGCTGATGAGCCAAAGATTCTGGATATCCTGGAGGCTTATTTCGGCCGCCCTGCTACGGAGATGGAGCATCGGCATTGGATGGCGTATTCCACCATTCATAACTGGTACTATGTTGGCTGGGCTCTATATAAGGAGAGCATCAATGAATATACTCGTGACTGGATGCTGTTCTTCTTCAAGCAGACCCATAAGCTGTTGAAGTGGTGCCTGCCAAAATATGAAGCTGTTTATGGTCCTATGGAGGATCCCAAAGCGGCTCCTGAAGGATGGAAAGAATGAAGGACCTGTTTGAGGCGTTCTGCATTATGAAGGAGCAAAGGCAGAAATGGTGATTTACGTAGTAAGGCATGGAGAAACAAACGCAAATGTTAACGGTTATCTACAGGGATGGACGAATGATCCGCTAAATGAAAACGGGCGAAAACTTGCTGAGATAACCGGGCGAGGCATGCAGGGGATCAAGTTTGATTGCTGCATATCGAGCCCTCTGACCAGAGCAAAGGAAACTGCGGAGATCATACTGCGAGAGAGTGGAAACGATATCCCGATACAGTTTGATGAGCGTATCAAGGAAATCAATCTGGGGGACTGGGAAAGAAAAAAGTTCCGCCCGGGTGAGCGAGAAGTTGATGAACACGAGATAAAAATGTTTTTCACAGATCCGTTCCGCTTTGCAGGTTGTCCCAACGGTGAAACCATAGCACAGGTGTGCGAACGAACGCAGGATTTTCTGAAGGAGCTGATCAGGAGAGATGACGACAAGACGTATCTTGTGACTACCCACGGATTTGCACTCAGGGGAATGCTGAATTTCCTTTATGATGATAAAACAGACTATTGGCATGGGCGGGTTCCTTATAACTGTGCTGTGAATATCATTGAGGGAAAGAACGGCATTGGGAAACTGATAGCTGACGATAAAGTATATTATGATTTAGAAAAAGCCGTCGATCAGTATGCAAAGTTCTAAAATGTTAGATTAACCGCTCTTAAGTTGAACTGATATTGATGAACAGAGGAGGAAAATGGCGATGAAACTTGAACTCTACAAGATGGAAACCTGCCCTTTCTGCAGAAAGGTATTCAGGGCAATTGAGGAAATGGGCAGAAATGACATTGAGATGCACGATATCAACCGCAGCATGGAGGACAGGGAGCGCCTGATCCGCGATGGCGGGAAGCTCCAGGTGCCCTGCCTGTTCATTGACGGCAAACCGCTCTATGAGAGCGACGATATCATTGCCTGGCTGAGGGCGAATCCGTGAGGAAATGTGGCGGGACTGTAAAGAGATGCGACCTTCTCATGACGCCTGACATATTATGAAGGCGCGGAATAGTCGGATTAACAGGGGCACTTAACGAGGAATACATTTTTCGCTGCTCGCCCGGGCTAAAAAATGATATATCGCACACTCTGGAGATCCTCATATGTCTCTTCAAAAACCCTTTGTTCAAAATTCGAGGCTATGAAAGCAAAATAATACGATATGCCGTTCAGAATGTGTGATTCGAAACGATTAAGTTAGAAACTGGAATCTGTCACCGCACTGTTCCTAGATTCGGAGCCGGAGGTCACATAACCAGCCGCCGCAGGGAACCCTTGCGGGGTTCTCGGACGGATGCTACAATACGTGTCCCGACGGCTCAGAGGCCTGAAGCCTGTTCCTGAGTTCCTCGCCGTCGGTCGGCGACCGGCCAGCATCCGGCTGAGGTTCACGCAAGGGCGGCGTACAGATGAGAAAGAAGTGACTGAATAAAGCAAATACGGCAGTTTGCGTCAGATCAATTAATTAACATGAAGACGAGCGGATATAGTTGTTCCCTTATACTTCGAATGATAAAATCAAGATAACAGAAGACACAATGATACCTTACATTTAGCAAGGTAAGAAGTGTTTTTGTCATACCGGCATCGCTTTCAGCGGTCTGCCGGAGCAACAGGTAATGGTTCGTAAGGACCAAATCAATGGGCTCCGGCAGAGAAAGCAATAAGATGCATTATTTTGCCAGAGTCTGACGCG
>Ga0256404_1011750_pt1 | contig 11608 bp, 10 predicted proteins | sample RumenRJG_01DNA_FD_185990 | JGI IMG/M metagenome (GOLD analysis project Ga0256404, IMG submission 185990) | Bovine rumen microbial communities from Lethbridge, Alberta, Canada - RJG_01 | ecosystem: Host-associated > Mammals > Digestive system > Stomach > Rumen | place: Canada: Alberta | collected... | reverse complement strand
TTTTTCCGATTCCCTCGAACATGTTCTCTGCCTCCTTGGCCATTGCCACACATCCATTTTCCTTCTCATCCTTTATATCGGATGAAATCGAAAAATCTTAAGCGAAAAATGAAATTTTTCAAAAAAAAGAACAGGCACGCATCTGCGCACCTGCCGAATGTCAGAAAAAGAGCAAGAGAACCGCGCCGAAGAGCGTGACGATGCTGAAGCCTCGCATCACATTCGCAATCGGCACGCCAATGGGGCCGAAAATTGCAGGCATGATGCGCCGCACCTCGTAGATGAGGAACGCTGCGCCAAAGAGGATGAACGGTGCGATGCCCGTCCAGAAGCCATAGCAGAACGCCGCGAGCGCGACAATCATGCTCGCAATCTCGCCGCGCGCGTACTTCGTCGGCTGCGCCGGTTCCTCCTTCTTGTCGAGCAGAGCCCGGCTGTGCCGTACGCCGAGTTCGTCCGTCAGCTCCTCGTCATGCGAAAACCAACGATAATGAAACGCCATAACCTACCCTCCCCACGAATCACGCGCCGTAATACGTCTGCACGCCCGCGATGACATCCGGCAGCATGTCATAGAGATTCTGCCCCGGACATGCCGTCGCATTGAAATCACGATGCCCCTTGATCGTGCGGCTGCCCGGCCGCAGGCCATACATCTGGCAGAGACGCGCGACGAGCCGCTCCGCCGCGTCGAGCTGCGCGTCCGTCGGCATGGCAACCTCGAAATTTCCAACGATGTTCACGCCGATGCTGTGCCAGTTTTCTCCATAGCAGTGCGCGCCAACCGTATCGCGTGGCCGCCCGCGCTCAATCGTCCCGTCCTTGCGGATGAGATAGTGATAGCCGATGCCCGCCCAGCCATTCGCGAGATGCCACTGATGCACCGTCGCCGCCGAGACATCGGCATTCGTATTGCCGATATGGTGCAAGATGATGACATCCGTTGCATCGCGATTTTCAAGCGAGCGGAAATGCAGATACGTCTCCCGGATTGGCAGCCCCTCGCCGCCGCGCGTCTGCCAGGCTGCCTCGGCAAAGCGCGGCAGCATCGTCGGCAGCAGCAGCGCCCCGGCCAGCACGCGCCCGCTGTTCTTGATAAATTCCCTACGATTCATGAAACCAAAATCCCCAATTTGAACTCTGACTCTATATTATAGAGAATCCGTCTGAAAAAATCCAGAAGACGTGTTCTGTATTCCCAAAACTTCCCATTTTTGATTTCATGTTTTTTTGTTGCTTTTACAAGTTTTCTCCTGTATAATGAAAGAAAGCAAGATAGAGCATGACATTTGAAGGGGTGAGGCATCATGCTGGGCATCGAGCGTCGTCGCAAAATCATGGACAAACTGAATGAAGAGCGGAAAGTCTACGTTTCCGAACTTGCGAAGCTCTTCGGCGTCACGGAGGAGACCATCCGCCGCGACCTCGAAAAGCTCGAAGGCAAAGACCTCCTGCGCCGCAGCTATGGCGGCGCCGTGCTCAACGAGCACACGAACGACGACATCTCCTTCGTCAAGCGCAGCACAATCCTCAGCGAGAACAAGCAGGCCATCGCCGAGCGCGCCGCCCGCCTCGTCAGCGACGGCGACACCATCATGGTCGATGCGAGCACGACCTGCCTCGCACTCATCAGTGAGCTCCAGCGAAAGAAGAACCTCACGATCATCACGAATTCCGTGCGCCTCGTGCACGACTACCTGCAGGGGCCGTTCCACCTGATCTCGACGGGCGGCGTCGTCCGCGCGAACTCCTGCGCCCTCGTCGGCGACGTCGCGCTCGCAACGCTCCAGCGCTACAACGTCGACCTCGCCCTCGTCAGCTGCAAGAGCCTCGACCGCGAACATGGCATCATGGAGTCAAACGACGCCGAAAGCACCATCAAAGTCTGCATGGCCGCCCGCGCCAAGCGCGTCATCCTGCTCGCCGACCATACGAAATTCGGCAGCACCGCCTTCGTCCACGCCCTCGACTTCGACCAAGTCGACGCCCTCGTCACCGACGAACCCGTCAGCACGAACTGGCGGAACTTCCTCGAAAAAAAGCAGATCGAGCTCATTGACTGAGCACAGACAAAATCCCTGCGACACGATTGCCGCAGGGATTCTTTTTATCAAAATTCAAAAATTAACGATTTCCTGTTGCACGCAGACATTCTTTCCACAAAAAGCTATTCCATAGTGCAATACGGATGCAACGTCCTGCGCACGAAACTCGGCATCATAGTCTCGATCCAGAATCTGCTGGAGGGCGGCTTGTGCTTCCTCTTCGAGCATGTCTTCATCCTCTGCTGTCTTGCACTCAATCATCATGCCGCGCATTCCTTCCTGACGCGGGAATGCAGCAATATCATAGCGACCGAAGCCAGACTCGCGATTCGAGCGAATCTGATAGTCGCCTGTCAGCGTCGCCGTCATGCCAAGAACAAAACCATGGTAGAAGGATTCCTTCCCTTTCGCTGCATCAAAACTGCTCGTGAGAATTTCCAGATACTGGCTGAGGCCGTCGCGAACGGTATCGATGTCGCCATCGACAAATGCCCGCATCAAATCTTCCACATCCATGTCCATATCATCGCTGTGATACCGGTCGAGCACCTCGATGCGGAAAAGCGAACGCAACTCGCGATTCGGCAGGATCAGCTCTGCCTGCTGGCCGATTTCATCATCGAACACGCGCTTCGTCGTAAGATAGCCTGTCGTGACCAACATGGTATAGAGCGCGTTTTCATTCTTGTAAATTTCGCTGTAGATGACATCCTCGCGCACGCGTGTGACAATGGAGCCTCCTTGGAGGATGGTTTCAAATTTGTCCAGAACCCTGCTGCGGGAATGACGCAGCATCTCTCCAAGAATGGAATTCCCAGACGTATTTACCCAATAGGGACGTGGTTTGCAGTCATTATCGAAATAATTCACAACAGACCACGGATTGTAGACTTCCTGTCCGGAAAAACGATAACCATCATACCAATCCTGAAGTTCCGGCAACTTGTCTTCGCGGCCAAAATCTCGCGCAATCTGTTCAACTTCTGTTGTCGTAAAGCCGAATGCTTCCGGATACTGCAAGCGGAAAATGCTATCGACTTTCAGATTGTTCAGCGCAGAAAAGATATTTTCTTTCGTAATCCGCAGGACTCCTGTCAGAACAGCGAAATCCAATGAAGGATTCGATTTCAGCGCAGATGAGAGAAATTCACGGAAAAAGCCCATGGCATCTTCATAGTAATGATGCTCCCATGCCGATTGGATGGGGACATCATATTCATCCAGCAGCAATACCGGCTTTTTCCCATAGTGCGCTTCCAGAAGGCGCAGCAAGAACGTCATCGCATCCACGCGCTCGTCAAACGCGCCCGATCCATCCAGGATCATCTGAAAATGCTCTCGATCGTACGCATTCAGATCATCCTTCAGCAAAAAATCGTATGCACGGAACAAATCGCCAAGCCGCCGCCGCACACGTCCTTGCAGCATTTCCCACGACAGCCCGTTCCAGCCTTTCAACGTGAGGAACAAGACCGGCCGTGTTCCCTGCATCGCCATCGCTTCCGCATCGTTTACGACCTGCAATCCATCGAACAACTTTCGGTTTTCCTCCGCATGATCGATGGAAAGGAAATACCGGAACATGGAAAGCGTCAGCGTCTTGCCGAAACGACGCGGACGTGTAAAGAGCGTCACCTTGGCATGTGCCTTCAAAAACGAGCAAAGAAACGGCGTCTTGTCCACAAAATAATAGCCGCTCCGCACATCTGCGAAATCATCCCGGCCAATCGGCATCACCATCCGCATCGCACTCACCTCATCTGCTCCATCCTGAAAAACTCGTGCTATACATAGTATAGCACGAGTTTCATCGTTCTGTATATTATTTCCTGCACGCGAGCACGATGTCACAGATGCGGTCGACATCCTCGAGTGCGAGGTCTGCGTAGAGCGGCAGCGTCAGCACATGGCGGCTGAGGTGGAGCGCCACGGGGGTCTTTTCGACGTCAAACGCTCCGTGGAAGCACTCGAATGTATTCGTCAGCGGATAGAAATACTTCCTTGCCCCGATGCCCTGCGCAGCCAGCGTATCCGCTACCTCGTTCCGCGTCGCGCCAAAGACTTCTTCCTCGAACACCACGGGGAAATACGCGTAGTTCGGCTTCACATCCTTTTGCACGGGATTCAGCTGCACGCCCGGCACGCCTGCCAGACGCTCGCGATACCGCGCGACGACGCGGCCGCGCTTCGCAATCTCATCCCCCACATGGCGCAGATTGCAGAGCCCCATCGCCGCGCAGAACTCGTTCATCTTCGCATTCGCGCCGATCCCGTCGACACACTCCGCATTCTTGATGCCGAAATTCTTCAGCTGGTAGAGCTTCTTGCCGAAGTCCTCGTCACGGAAGCAGGCCGCGCCGCCCTCGATGGTATGGAAGACCTTCGTCGCATGAAAGCTGAAACAGCTCACATCACCAAATGATGCCGTGCTCTGCCCCTTGTACGTCACGCCGAACGTATGCGCCGCATCGTAGAGCACCTTGAGCTCGTACTTGTGCGCGATGCGCTCGATCTCCTCTACGTTGCAGACATTGCCATAGACATGCACGGGCACGATAGCGCATGTCCGGTCTGTGATCAGGCTCTCGATCTTCGTCACGTCCATCGTGAAATCCTGCGGATCCACGTCGCAGAATACCGGCGTCAGCCCATTTCGCACGATGGCATGCGTCGTCGAAGCAAACGTGAACGGCGTCGTGATGACTTCGCCCTGCAGGTTCATCGCCTGCAGCGAAAGCTCCAGCGCCATATGCCCATTCGTGAAGAGATCGATATTCGGCACGCCGAAAAATTTCCGCAACGCCGCCTGCAGCGCCTGATGCTTCGCTCCCATATTCGTCAGCCAGTGCGTCTGCCAAATATCTTTTATTTCGTTAATATACTCTTCAAGGGGGGGCATCGAGGACCGTGTCACGAAGATTCCGTTTTCCATGATATCACTTCCCTGCCTGCTCATGAGTTGCTATCCACATCGAACACAACATGATATCCATTCGACATCGCACTCGCTATACCTGCATAGACTTTCAGGAAATCCTGCCAGTACGTCTTTTGTCGTGCTTCCGGATGCTGATAGAGAAAATCCAATGCATCCGTCGAGGTCAAAAGCCAGCGCGTAACAGTCTGCATCCGGTCTTCGTCCGTCTGCAGGAAATTGCCGAGAGCGAGTGCGTTCCGCGCCATCATGGCCCAGCAAATCAGGCTTGTCACATACGTGGAGACATCTTTCTGCTGCTGCCCGGAATGCTGGCGGAAGAAACTCATGGGTTCCGTCATGTAAATGGCATCTCCCTGAGTCAGGACGTGAAACCAGGTCGGATAGTCCGAAATCCAATATTTCTTCGATTCTCCAGGCCATCCCAGATGACCGCGATACAATGCCGACTTCTTGACCAGAGCCGTGGTCGGCTCCCCGATGATGTTCAGCATATTCACGAGCATCGCGCGCCCCATCCCGTCCCCATTGACGCGCGTCGTCGTATGGACTGGAGCCTTCGACCATGGTGCATCGGGCAGCTCGTTCCCTTCTGCATCAATCAGCTTGCGATACGAAGTCACGAGCACGACGCCAGGACACTGCAAAAAGAGATCTATCATGGCCGCAATTTTCTCGGGATGAAAGAGGTCATCGTCCATGAGCCAGTTGACATACGTCGCATCTGGGTTGTCATATGTATTGGCACGATGCCAGTTCGCATCGGCACTATCGTATTCTGGATGATGCTCATAATGGATGCGCGGATCATCGGCGAAATCCTGCTCATAGACTTGCTTTGTCTTTTCGTCATGACTATTGTCCGTGACAAAGATGTCAAGATTGCGATACGTCTGGCCTGCAGCGCTCGCGAGTGCTTGCTGGAAGTATGCAGGGCGCTGATATGTCGGAATGATGATGGAAACGAGCGGATAAAGGTCCTTCGAGTATTCATCAAGGAATGCCGCCTGTTCCCGGTCATCGGCAGAAAGCGCATCCCTGAGAAGCTGGCAGGCAGGTGCCGCCTCTGAAAGAACAGCGACGCCGTACCCTGCGCGATGGAACTCACAGCTCGCCGCAGGACCAAGAAAGAGCGTTTCCTTCAGAAGATCCTGCCGCCATTCCACATCCTGCTGTGTGGCCATCAGATAGCCATCGACGGCCTGTACCATCTCACATTGGCCACAAGCGGCAGTCCCCGCCAATGGCCGCCCTGCATCATCAAGGACGATGCCGACGCGCTCCGGCGCGAGATAGGTAATGCCCGACGTCAGAAGACGTTTCGTGCCCGACAATCCCAGCAATCCGATGTCCGGATGCTGCCGAAACGCCGCAACCATGTCAGAAAGAAGATTCTTCTGCAGGATGCGGATCTCTTCACCGACATAGACCTTGTACCGAGCCTCGGACTGTTGCATCGCACGCTGAAACGCCGCAGCACGATTTCGTTCTCCCGCAGAAATTGGAAAGAAGCATACCTCCATTCCCTCAGGCACTGCAAGCGACTGCATGCGTTCCCGCATTCCGTGCACATCAATATAGATGATAACAATGGTTTCCGTATGGCTCATTCCAACCCCTTCAATCTCCTTCAATCTTTTCGCAGATGTTCCTTCATGCTTTCCTGCACGCGAGCACGATGTCGCAGATGCGGTCGACATCCTCGAGTGCAAGTTCTGCATAGAGTGGCAGCGTCAGGACGTGACGGCTCAGGTGGAGCGCTACGGGGGTCTTTTCGACGTCGAATGCCCCATGGAAACACTCGAACGTATTCGTCAGCGGATAGAAATACTTCCGCGCGCTAATGCCCTGCGCGGCCAGCGCATCCGCCACCTCGTTCCGCGTCGCGCCAAAGATTTCTTCCTCGAACACCACGGGAAAATACGCATAATTCGGCTGCACATCCTTTTGCACAGGATTCAGCTGCACCCCCGGCACATCCGCGAGACGCTCGCGATAACGCGCGACGACGCTGCCGCGCTTTGCGATTTCATCCTCCACATGGCGCAGATTGCAGAGCCCCATCGCCGCGCAGAACTCGTTCATCTTCGCATTTGCGCCAATGCCGTCGACGCACTCCGCATTCTTGATGCCGAAATTCTTCAGCTGGTAGAGTTTCTTGCCGAAGTCCTCATCACGGAAGCAGGCCGCGCCGCCCTCGATCGTATGGAAGACCTTCGTCGCATGAAAGCTGAAACAGCTCACATCACCGAAGGATGCCGTGCTCCGCCCCTTGTACGTCACGCCGAACGTATGCGCCGCATCATAGAGCACCTTGAGCTCGTACTTGTGCGCGATGCGCTCGATTTCCTCTACATTGCAGACATTGCCATAGACATGCACCGGCACGATAGCGCATGTCCGATCTGTGATCAGGCTCTCGATTTTCGTCACGTCCATCGTGAAATCCTGCGAATCCACATCGCAGAATACCGGCGTCAGCCCATTTCGCACGATGGCATGCGTCGTCGAAGCAAACGTGAACGGCGTCGTGATGACTTCGCCCTGCAGGTTCATCGCCTGCAGCGAGAGCTCCAGCGCCATATGCCCGTTCGTGAAGAGATCGATATTCGGCACGCCGAAAAACTTCCGCAACGCCGCCTGCAATGCCCGATGCTTCGCCCCCATATTCGTCAGCCAGTGCGTCTGCCAGATGTCTTTTATTTCGTTAATATACTCTTCAAAGGGGGGCATATACGAGCGTGTAACTAAAATCTTGCCATTCATATCGTTCTCCGAAGTTCTTTGAAACGGTTGACCCTCATCTCTTCTCGATAAGCTTCAAAAAGACGCTTCACATTATATTGTGGCTCATACCCGAGTTCTTCCTTTGCATTCGACACATCCATCAAGAATCCGCCGCCAGCCTTCTTTTCTGGCCGATAGATAACTTCCGACGGATGATCCTTCGGTGAAAAGACCTCTATGATGGTTCGAATCTGTTCTTCCAGCGTCACCGGAATGCCTGTGCCAACATTATACCACCCATGGTTGCGATCTGCCTCGACCGCCTTGCAGATCATCTGTGCACAGTCATCGACATAGACCATGTCCTTCGCATAATGCGGATCCCCCCAGAGCTCGATGGGCTCGCCTGCCATTGCACGCTCAATCATCAGATAAACCGGACGCTTTGTCTTGACACCGTTTGGAAAATAATAATGATAAGGGCTGTAGTTATAAATTGTCGGAAAGCGGAAAATGAAATACTTCAGCCCATATTGTGCCAGATAATGCTTCATGAGCTCAATGGCCGTATTCTTCGTGATGACATAAACAGCATGATCCCCCGCATAGTCAAAGTAATACGGAAGGTCAGGCTTCAATATCCTTTGCGGCTGCTCTTTCGTATAAAGTGAAATGTCAAATACCGTCGTTGAAAACAAGATGCGATCCGCATGAACATGACGGCAATATTCGAGTACATTGCAAGCCCCTAGAATATTCGACTGGATATAGCTTTCTGGATGATAGCCCTCCATATACGATGGAATCTGCGCAGCCAGATAGATGACGGCGTACACGTTCTCTTTCGGCAAGACATCAAACTCTTCTGGCCGCGAGATATCAACTGAATAATATGGCACGCCTCTTTTAGAAAAAAAATCCGTCTTCCGACGCCCTGATGCGATGACTTCGAAATCTTTTTCCGCAAAGTATGATTTTGCATAACGAAGCACATAGGAACCAACATTTCCTGTCGCTCCGAAAATCACGATTTTTTTCTTTTTCATGACATCATCCCCTGTCAACACAACGGCTCACCCAATACAGTGATTGACTTCTTCCACGAGCCAGGCCATATCTTGTACATCATATCGTTGGTCAACTGGCAATGGCAAAATATTACGCGCCAGTTCTCGCTCCCACGAACCTTTTGATGCATCTTCCAAAACATTCGGCCAAAGCATCGGAATATAAATTCTTCTGGCAATAAGCTTTTTCCGTACCTCATCTCCATGCGGAATCATGAGCGGATAAGCGAACGCTCCATCTGGGACGCGAAGTTTCAACATATTCCGATTATGAAGCGCCTCATCAAGAATTAAGAAATTTTCTTTCCGGCGTGCTCGTATGAAATCATCATCTGCCCCACGCAAGATATTTTCCGTCAGAAGCGACATCTGCTTAATGCCTTCGTCATCAAAAAACACATTATTCGATACATACTCTTGATAAAATTCCGATGCTGGTCGCTCGAAACGGCCAAGAAGGAAATGCATCCTCTCATGACTTTCATCCTGCGGCAATTCCTCCAATTGCGGGGCATCCGTTGCCAGAAATGCACCATCCGACACGCCGTAGAATTTCCGACAGGTATAAATCGTATCAATTCCCGTCAAGGGTTCCTCAAAATACGCTTGTGCCTCGTCAAAAATGATCTGCCCATATCTTGCCTTGAGTGCCTGAATCTGTTTCTGCGTCAGCTGCCCATACGCATTGACGATATATAGCCATTCACCCTTGCCAAGGTCGAAGTGCTTCGGCATCCAGTCTTCCTCGATAGAAAACTGCCGGATGGCAACGCCTTCTTTCTGACATGCATCGCGAACCGCATCGCAACAAAAAATTGGCAATGCGATTTTCTGAATCTTCCGTGCCCGAATCAGATATCGAAGACATGAACGTCCGCAATTCAACGCCAGCAGACCTTCATGAAACATCGCCCCATGAAAACGTTCCAGTTCTATATAGCCGCCCATTTCGCGCATACAGACTGCCTCCGATTCTTCCTCATTCAATGATGACGGTGATAACATCTCGCAACTTCTTCATGTATGCATCTGATAGCGCTGCATTTGGAAATTCCAAAACCAGTGTCCCAATGGCGGCATTCGCTCCTGTGAAACGATGAACGATGTCGCCTTGGTGCACCCAGATATTCTGTTCTACGACGTACGGCTGGAGTTCTGGAGCAATCTGCACACGGCGGAAGATACCGTCCTGTTCGCCATGAAGAATGACTTCTGCCCAAGCCCCATGATACACTGGATCCTGCAGGGGGGGAATCGTCATGCCGAGTGCTGCACGAATATGCGCCGTAATGAGATCCGTCCCGCAAGCACGTTCCAGCATTTCCGACAGACAGTTGCCGCCACCACGCGGAGAAACCTCCATGATGTAGGGTTTTCCATCCGTTGCGAGGCGTGTCTCAACATTATAGATGCTTGTCCCCATATTCAGAAGATGCATCAAGCGATCGAGTTCGCTCCGTAGCTCTTTCTGTGCTTCAGATGGCATCCTGGAAGGCCAGCTATAGGCAGCAGGAGTATACGGGTTAGACGCACAGTCATCAAAGTATTGATTATCAAAACTTGCAAAAACCAATGTACCATCAACGGAAAAACAGTCCGTATCAGAAGAACAGCCGACCTTTTCCAAGAATTTCTCAATGATGATACGGCCACAAAGAGAACGCTGAAAAGCCGTATCGACTGCTGCTAGAAGTTGCTCCGCTCGATCAACACGCGTCACGCCCTTGCTCCCCGCAGAATCCGTCGGTTTCACAATGACCGGATATTCCAGCATTTCTACATCTTGTAAAACCTCTTCCCTTGAAGCATAGCCTTTCGAAAAAGGAACGTGAAACCCATGCTCCTGCAAGAAATGACGAAACTGGTCTTTGTGCTGGAGAATGTTCACCGATGCATAAGGTGGGGTCGGCAGCCCGAGATGTTCCGCGACATAGGCCGCCGTCACTACGCCTGGATCCGTTGCAAATGAACTGATGCCATCAATCTGCAGGTCACGCGCAAGATGCAGCACTTCATCCTTTTCAATAATGCTGACATTGTGATATTCATCTGCATATCGATGCCCGGAGTTCTCTGGAAGATAATCACATGTAATAACATAAATTCCCATCGAATGTGCTTTTTGAATGACGGGAACAATATAATTCGAACCACCAAGGATAAGCAATTTCTTCATACGGATTACCTTTCAAAACAAGCTACAGATACAGTCTTCTGGAAGATGTCCCAATAGATTGCAATTCATTTTTCATCTGACCATGCCGTATCAATGTCGTATTCGATATGGTATCCATTCGTAAGCGCCGTCGCCATACCTGCATAGGCTTTGAGAAAATCCTGGACATAGGAGGCACTCCACAAATCTGGTGGATAGTCTTTGATGATTTGGACATTGCCATCTGCAAATTTCAACCAGCGGATGATGGATTGCTTCTTGTCCTCATCATCCCTGAAAAAGATATTTTCTCGGATGGCTTCCTGAATCATCATGGTCCAGCAGATCAACCCGCCAAAATGTGCATCAAGTGATCTATGCTGCTGCTCGGGATGCTGACGGAACGAACTCAGGGGATTCCGTATATATATAATGTCCCCCTGCGCCATCAGGCGCAGCCATGTCGAAAAATCTACGATACGATATTTCCCTTCCCGTCCTGTCCAGCCCAGACGGCCGCCCTGCAGCATGTACTTCTTCCGAAGCAGCGCCGTCGTCGGCTCGCCAAGGTAGTTGATCAGGGACAGCAACAGCATGCGTCCGACATCGCTGCCTTTCAGACGCAATGTCATGTTACTAATGGGTTTTGTCGATGCAGTATCCGGCAATACCTTCCCGT
>Ga0256404_1011749_pt1 | contig 11609 bp, 12 predicted proteins | sample RumenRJG_01DNA_FD_185990 | JGI IMG/M metagenome (GOLD analysis project Ga0256404, IMG submission 185990) | Bovine rumen microbial communities from Lethbridge, Alberta, Canada - RJG_01 | ecosystem: Host-associated > Mammals > Digestive system > Stomach > Rumen | place: Canada: Alberta | collected... | reverse complement strand
TCTTCGCCGTATTGAAGCCGTTGGTAATCGCGCTGCCAATGTTGCTGAGCACGGTGGTTACCGTTGATTTGATATTGTTCCATGCCGTCGTGACGTTCGACTTGATATTGCTCATGGCCGTGGTCACATTGGATTTGATGTTGCTCCAAGCGGAGGACACAGCAGAACCTATCGCACTGAGCACGGAAGAGAAAAACGCCTTGATCGCTTCCCATGCCGTGGTGATCGCCGTCTGGATGTTGGTCATGGCGGTCTGGATCGCCGTGGTGATATTCGTCCATGCGGTGGTCACGCCGGTGGTGATATTCGTCCAGGTGGTCGTGAAGAACTCCACGATGGCATTCCAGACGGTTTCCGCAAGGATTCGGATGTTCTCCCATGCCGTGCTGAAGAACGTCGTGATCGCCGTCCACGCCGTTTCGATGTTCAGCCTTATATTTTCCCACGTCGTGGAGAAGAACGTGGAGATGGCCGTCCAGACGGTCTCTGCGGTGGTTCTGATGTTCTCCCAGGCGGTTGTGATCCACGTCGTAATGGCTTCCCATGCCACCTGGACAGCGTTCTTTATGTTCTCCCACAGATTGATCCAGAACTGCCTAAATTCCTCCGAGTTGTTCCACAGGTAGATAAAGCCTGCCACAAGAGCAGCGATGGCGGCAATGACGATGGTGATCGGGTTGGCAAGCATAGCAGCCCACAGCCCCTTCAACGCGCCGCCGACAACGCCCACGACGGTCTTTATCTTGCCGAAGGCCGTGACAATCGTCGGCGCGAGTTTCATCAGCGCACCGACGCCCTGTGTCACCTTGCCAATGAAGATCAGCACGGGACCGGCGGCGGCGATAACCATGCCGATGGTCACGATGATCTTGCGCGTTCCGGCATCGAGACTGTTCAGCCAATTCAGAAATTCGGAAATCTTCTGGATGATCGGCACAAGGAACTCGGACAGGGTTTTGCCGAGCATGGTGATCAGCACGTCCAGGGAGGACTTCAACTGCTCGATGGAGCCGCCGAAACCGCTCATCATGGCCTCCGCCATTTCGTCCGTGGTTCCCGCGCAGTTGGACAGGCTCTCGGACAGCTCGTTCACGTCCTCCGGGGCCGTGTTGATGAGAGCCAGCCAGGGGGCCATCTGGTTCTTGCCGAAGATGGCAGAAGCCGCCGCGATCTGCTCGGATTCAGACAGCTTGCTGAATGCATCGTGCAACTCCTTCTGGATCGTGACGGAATCCTTCATGCTTCCGTCGGCGTTGGTGACGGAGATCCCCAGCTTGTCCATCTTCTCCGCGCCTTCCTTGGCAGGAGAGACCAGACGGGCAAGGCCGGTTTTCAGAGAGTTTGCCGCCTTGTCAGCATCAATACCATTGTTGGCCATGACGCCCATGTACAGCGCGGCATCATTGACAGAGTAACCGGCTGCAGAGAAGATAGGCGCAGCCACGGACATGGCATGGGACAAGCTGTCCACATCCAGGGCAGAATTGTTACACGCAGCGGCAAAGACATCGGCATATTTGCTGGCGTTGTCGAAGGTGTCATGGAAGCCGTTGATGGTGGCAACCAGGCCAGCGGAAACTGTATCGAGGTTGCCGCCCTCACCAGCGGCCAGATTCATGGCAGGGGCCAGCGCCGCCGCCGATTCCTCTGCTGTCAGACCAGCACGGGCAAAGTTCAGACAGGCATTCGCCGCATCGCTCATGCCGTATGTCGAATTGGATGCAGCTTTGGCCATCGCGCTTTCCAGCAATTCAGCCTGTTCAGTCGTGTTACCCATGGTCTGGTTGGTCAGCGTCATGACCTTATCGACCTCGGCATACTTGGATGCCGCAACGGTGCCAAAGCCGATCATGGCAGCAGACGCCGGCATGATGGCCTTGCCTGCGCCCTCGATCTTCTCGCCGACCTGTTGCACCTGTTCACCAGCAGCCGCGATCTTCTGCGCACCGACGGAGCCGAACTTGTCCATCTCGGCATTGAGACCTTTCAACTTCTGCTCGGTCTCTGCAATCTCACGCTGCAAGGCGTCCCATTCCGGGCCGTTGTCATTGCCAGCGAGTTTCATCTGCGCCGCCGCTTCTTTGAGCGTTTCGAGGCGCTGTTTGGTGGCGTCAATGGATGTGGTCAGATTGGTGAATTTCTGCTGGAGCAGTTCGGTGTTGCCGGGATCCAGCTTCAGCAGCTTATTGATGTCTTTCAGATTGTTCTGACTTTGACGCGCAGACCTGTCAACATCGGAGAGCGCCTTGGTCAGTTTTGTTGCGTCGCCGTTCAGCTCTATGGTAATACCGGCGATCCGGCCACCCGCCATATCATCACCCCCGCTTTAGAATTTGTCGAAGTCCGCTTGTGTCGCAAGCTCATGATAGCTGTCCGACTCATTATCGTTCGCGGATTCGACGATCATATCGAAGATGATTCCCTCGTCCAGTTCTTCCATCTCCGCGAGTGATAAACCTATCTGCTTGGCGCGTAGCAGGTACAGCGCCGTATTTACTTCTCGATCAGTTGGTCTTCTTTTTTTTTCGGCTTGCTGGTCGTGGCCCTGTTGTTCATGTACAGCATAATGATGTCCATGGCGTGGACGATGAACTCCATGGTCTCAAACTGCTCCAGCCAATCCAGATAGCCGTCAACGTCCAGCGACTTCATGTCCTTCCCCTCTGCGGAGGAATTCATGATATACGCCAGCTGCGAAACGGTGTTCATTTCGCCGGATCCGACGATGGCGATTGCGGCACCTATCATGTCGGGAGACATATCAGAAATCTCGATCTCGCCATCACCAGCAGCCTGTGCTGTTTCCGCGCTCTTCATCATCACGGCGAGTTTTTCAATGCCGACTTTGTTGATGATGTTGGAAATGCTATCCATGAGCTCCTTGCCGAAGACCATGCGGAAACGCAGCGAGGTGGCGCCATTGGCAACGAAAGGAATGCTTTTCTCCTCGCCATCAGCCATCTGCAAAACAATTTCTCTACGCATTTGCTATCCCTCCAATTATGCAGAAACGCCCCGAGGCTTTGTGTACCTCGGGGCAACAGTCGATTCTATCAGCCAGCCGCCTCGACGATGATGGTCTTGGTGGCCACCACGCTGGCATCGGAAGCCAGCGTAGCCTTGATGGTTGCGGTGCCCTCCGCGACGCCGGTGACAACGCCAGCGCTGGTCACGGTGGCATTATCGGTGTCCAGGGAAGACCAGGTCACGGTCTGGCCGGCGGGAGCAGTGGTCGCGGTCAGGGTGATGGTGCTGCCAACCTCAACGCTGTCATCGCCGCTGATCACGATGGTGTCGGAAGCCAGCGCAGGCTGATACACCTCGTTATACCAGCCCTGATAGGTGGCATCGGCGGTGTCGGAGCAGCTACGGGCCTTCACGATGGTCTTGTTGATGCCAGGGAGGAAGATCGGGGAAGCGGTGATCGTGATGCTCTCGGTCTGCACCTCGGTCTCTTCCTCCTTGGTCTGGGAGCTGACGCTGGGCCTGGTGGCGGTGCAGTTGTACATCACATGGCGGATCTGGTTCACGTCGCCGTCGAACTCGAACAGCAGGGCGAAATGGACGCTGGTGGCGTCGGCGTTCTCGACCAGGACGCCATTCTGATCCATGTAATCGCCCAGGACGTTCACGCGGAAATCCTCCGGCACCATGGCGCTCTCGAAGTCGCCAGAGTAGCCGTTATTGTTGTTCACGACGTAGTACTGAATGCCATCGGCATAGAAGATGGTCGGGGATCCTTCTGCATCCATAGACAGGGACACAGCACCCGGCCACGGCTTCACGGTACCGAAGGACGGCACATTGCTTTCGTTGAACGTGACCACAGCATAGTGGACGTTCTTGAGGTTGTATTTAACCTTGTTCTTCTTGGGCATCGTTACATCCTCCTACTCTGCGTCCGGTCCGCTGTCGTAATCAACAACTGTTCCATACCGGACTTCATACAGTTTTTCGTCTTCGATCCAGACTTCTGTCTTGTTCCATGGAATATCATAGCTATTCAGAACCGCCTCGACCTTCGCTTCGTGTTGAGGCTGCTTGAGATTTGTGTACAGTTCGATAGCCAGTTCCGTGCGCTGGTGATAGGCGATGCCATCAGCGAAGAAGTTATTGGAGCCGGGGAAAAGGAAAACAACAAAAGGCGGGTCGGGCGATTCGCCCTCGGCGAAGTGATCGTAAGCGCACGGCAGGCCGATCTCCTCCACCATCGTAACAACATCATCGTATGTCATGAGGTCACCTCACATTTTGCCAGCAGCCTTTTCGACTTCCTTCTGGAACTCGTTCATAGCATACTGTTCAGCCGGAGCGATATGCACGCGCGCCGCCACGCGCCCACCTCCGCGTTTTGCATGGCCATGTTCCAGCAGATGCGTCAGCATGTACCATTTCGCGTTGTGAACAACGCCCTCGATCTTGTCGGCACTCTCGGATACAACTTTGAAGCGCCATCCCTTGGAATACCCGCCTATGCGTTTCGGTGACGATCCTTTCAGCTGCTTCGCTGTGTCTTTGCCGACCTTCGTTGCGGCTTCTTTTGTCGCCATGGACAGATCTTCCGTATACTCGGACAGGTATTCGTTTATGGTGGATGCCAGCTGATCGACGCTTATCCTCCGATTGCTCATGCACTCACCGCCTTTTGCCATTTACAGCGGATACGAACGGACTGGTTTTGATAGTTCATTTCGTCCACGGCAATGATATCGTAGATCGAACCGTTGAAAAGAACCCTAAACCCGTCGCTGGTCAGTGCTTTCAATTCAGAGCAGTATCTGACTTCAAAGTTGACAGACTCTTCGGGAATGGTCTGCGCTTCCCCCTGCTCCTCTTTGTCGAACTGATATGTACCGGCATATGCCCAGCAAGAGAAGTAATCCGTCCACGTGTTGACGTGGTTCAGATGCTTGTCCGTTGTGACGGTGTTCTTCTGTATGGTGATACGCTTATTGAAGCGTGCCACTTTACGATTCATCAGAACACCCCCTCCCGAACAAAGCAGAGCAAATTGCGCAATGTAATCGCCAGATCATTATGATCGGCGTCCTCGCGGTGCTCGAACAGATAGCCAACCGTGTACAGGATTGCTGTTTTGAGGACAGCACGCTTTCCGATCAGCTCTCTGCTGTCTTGCTCTGTGGGCTCTGCGATAACCTCTGCCCAGGCTTCATCTGTCAGCCTACCGACATCCGCGCAGTATTGCTCGGCGGTAGCGAGGAAGCTATTGATAAGTGTTTCCTCGTCCGCCGAATCAACGCGCAGATATGTTTTCGCCTCGTCCAGCGTAACAAGCGCCATATCAATAGCCTCCCCTCGTTATCATGCAGAAGGCTCGACGATGCGCAGCTTGTATGTGGTCTCGGCATAGCCATCAGCCCACAGCGTGAAGCTGTCTACCGACTTCTGGGTGTTATCTCCAGCCAGCACCAGATCAGCCGCAACCCAACGGACGAGGTAACCAGCGCCAAGGCTGCAGCTGGTAGCCTCGGAAACGTCCTCGGCAGTCAGCAGCTTGCCGTTGTACTTCAGACCGGTAATGGGAGAGATGCCGGCATTGACGCCAATGCCCAGCCACTTGTGGACGCCCCAGCCGTTGCCGCCGTCGAAGTCCTTCAGTTCGGACACCTTCTTGTCCAGTGTGATGGTGATCACGCCGTTGCTCTCGGCCACAGACGAGATATGCTCTGTGTTGTCCTGCCTGTCGGCATGGCCTGCCACACTATCGCTCACGTCCTTGGTGACAGTCAAGGAGAAGGCGTCGCCGACCATCAGGCCGGCATTCTTCAGCTTGGTGATCAGACTGTTCAGCGTGGTGCGCACCTTCGCCACAGAGTCGCTCTGGACAGCATCGGTGCTCATATTCTCCAGCAGACCGCCGTCGTTGTCACCGTCAAATACCAACTTGCCGCCGACATGGGTGACGTCGCCGCCAGGTTCGGTGTAGTTTTTCACATTGAAGCTCATGTTTTATCCTCCTCGTCCTTGAAAGAATATCGAGGGCTGTTTCTGCGAATGAAACAGCCCTCTGTATCATCAGGAGATAGTGGTGCTCAGCTTGCGCACCGCTTCGGGCAGGATCAGCTTGCCATCCACGCGCTCGGTGACCAGGAAGCCAACCTGACCGTTGACGGCGAACAGCTCATTCAGAGCCTTGATGGTCATGCCCTTGCGCTCGGCGATGTAGTACCAGGAGAAGTCACCGAACAGCAGCGGCACATAGGTGCCGGCGGTGGCACCGAGAACCGGGTATTCGGGAGAGGTCTCCACGGGATAGCCCATCAGCCTGTCGGGCTGGCCCTGGGTGAGCGCGGGCTGCCACATGTAGATGCCGTTGCCATCCTTCAGCTTGCGGATGCCAGCCAGGGTAGCATCGTTGGTCATGAACACGGCGCGCTTGCGGTAGGGCGCTTTCAGGTCGTAGATCAGGTTGATGATGTCATCAGCCTTGATCGTGCCGGGGGTGGCGCAGGTCAGGAGACCGGTCGCGTCAGTGATGACGCCAGTGGGACGATCATCCTGAGGATCGACGCCGGTTCCGGTGATGAATGCCGCTTCCTCGGCGACACCGATGGCGCGGGTCAGAGCACGCTGGATATAAGCCTCGATGTTGAAGGCAGAATCATTCAGCAGCTCCTCGGTGGCCTTGATGATGGCACCGAGCTTGTGGTGGGACAGGGTAACCTGACCGAAGGAGACATCGGTCTGGGAATAGGCGGCTTTTTCGTCCGTCCAGGTAGCGACAGCATCATCGCCGGCGGACGGGATCTTCAAGGTCCCGGAGCTGGTGTTGATGGTCGTGGCCAGGCGGCGCATGACGCCATCTTCCTTCAGACCTTCGATGATCATGTTGGCGAACTCGTCGGGAACAGTGTAGCCGCCATCAGCAGCCACGCCGACGGACAGAACGTCGGCAGTGTTCTTGAACTTGCCGCGCATCCCGTCGAAGAAGCTCTTGTGGTACTCCTTGGAGGCGGTGGTCATGCGCTCGGCTCCTTCACCAGCGCCAGCGCCGGGGCGGTGGATGATGGGAGTGCCGATGGGCTGCTTCATGGAATTCTCCATGTCCTCCAGCCGCTGCTGGCGCTCGATCTGGGCGGTCAGATTCTTGATGTCATTCTCCATGCGCTCGTAGGTCTGCGCATCTTCGGCGCTCATGGTGCCGTTCTCCTGGGTGTGAGTATCCAGGAACTTCTTGGCCTCCTCCCATGCGGAGGCACGCTTGTTGTACAGCTCGTTGATGGTCATTGATTTTTCCTCCTTAGAAATTTTTCTTGATCTCGTTCAGTCGGTCGTAATACGCCTTGACGTCTACGGAGTTGTCAGTATCCTGTTCGGGGTCGGGCTCAGGATCCACGTGGTACGCAGCTGTGAGCTTGTTGGTTACGCTGGCGACATAGTTCCTGGTGCTGTAGTCAGCAGCTGCAGGAGCGCTGTCCTTCTCGCCATCCATGTATGCGATCTTGTCCGCAAAGCCAAGCTCCACGGCCTTTCGCGCATTCATCCAGGTCTCATCCTCCATCAGCCTGGCCAGCTTCTGCCTGGACATACCAGTCTTGATCTGGTAGGCGTTGATGATAGATTCCCTGACCTCGTTGAGAATGTCGATTGCCTTCTGCATCTCATTGTGATCACCAAAGGCGATGGTGGCAGGATTGTGGATCATGATCATGCCGGCGGGAGAGATAAAAACATCCGTTCCAGCCATTGCGATTACGGATGCCGCAGAAGCCGCAAGAGAATCAATCATCACTTTGATGCGCCCCTTGTGCTCCATCAGCATGTTGTATATCTGGGCGGCTGCGAATACATCACCGCCGGGGCTGTTGATCCACACTTCGATGTCTCCAGGATGGCTTTCCAGTTCCTGCCTAAACTGTTCCGGGGTGACTTCGTCGCCCCACCAGGTATCCTCGGAGATCGGGCCGTTGAGGTACAACCGATTGGATTCTTCACCGCCATCGTTGGTTACCTTCGCCCAATTCCAGAACTGTTTCATTCTGGATTCCTCCTTTCTCTACGTTTTGCGGGCGTCATCACTTCATTCCGACGCCTCCTGCCTTGCCTGAGTAATGGGTATCATGTTGCCGTTGACCAGGTAGTCATCGCCGCCTTGATCTGCGGGAATCCTGTCCATGTTCTCCAGCTCTCGGATGTCATTTGCGGACATCCACCCATTCTGGCGTCCGACGGCGTAGCCGTTCATGCGGGACTGATAATCACCGCGCAGAAGGCCGTCCACGTTGAATTTGATGAATACCTTTCCCTTTTCGGCTGGCTGCAAGAGGGAGCGACACATGGACTGCTCCCAGCGGCTCACCCAGGGATTGAGCGTATACTTCACAAATTCAAGGGATTGCTGCTCGATATTAGAAAAGCTCGACTTTTCCAGGTCGCCGACCATGTGCGGCGGTATGCGGAACAGGCGGGCAATTTCATCGATTTGGAACTTGCGCGTTTCAAGGAACTGCGCCTGTTCCGGCGAAATGGAGATAGGCGTAAATTTCATGCCCTGCTCCAAAATGGCAACGTTCTGCGCGTTGGAGCTGCCACCAAATCCTTTGCGCCAGCTCTCGCGCACCTTTTCGTGGTCTTTGATAACGCCGGGGTATTCCAGGATGCCGCCGGGAGTGGCATTGTTCGAGAAAAACTTTGCTCCATATTCCTCTGCGGCGATGCTCATGCCGATGGCGTTCTTTGCCATCGCAATCGGCGAATATCCAACCAGGCCGTCGAAGCCCAGGCCGGGAACGTGCAGCACCTCATAAGGCGAAAGCTTCACGGTGCCTTTCTTCAACTTGACACCGTCCTCGGTATACACCTGGTATTGATAATAGAGATTGCCGGCGCTGTCCCTGTCAACCTTCATACGATCAGGCATGAGAGGGTACAAACCGAGGACTTCGCCCTTGCCGTTGCGGATAATCTGACTGTAGGCGTTTCCCCACAGAAGCAGATGCGTCATAAGCGTCTCACGGAAGATGAACGATGTCATCTCCGGGTTCGGCTCGTCGTGCAACAGCTTGTAAAGCGGATGTTCAAAAGCCATCTCCTTGCCTCCGTCTTTGTACTTGTAGACGTGCAGCGGAAGATCGGCGATGGTTTCCGCGAGGATGCGGACACAGGCATACACGGCTGTGATCTGCATCGAGGTTTTCTGCGTCACCGTCTTTCCAGAATTGGACATCCCCGGAAAAAACCAGTAAGCGCTGCCATTGGTAGTGTTTTCCATGGGCTTGTCACGAGCCCGGAAGATGGAGGACAGGATTCCCATATTCACTCACCCCTTAAATAAACATGATGCCATGATCGTCATATACGCTCGTCTGCGGGTTGTTCCCGTTGACCAGCGCACGATCAAGAGCCATGATCGTTGCGATAACGCCATCGATCTTCTCTGTGCTCTTTTCTTTATCTGCTTTTATGTTACCGGAAGGGTCGGTTCTGACAACGACATTGTCCATCATCCATTGCAGGACTGGATTCCCGCCATGAGCAATCTTGCGTTCCAGCGTCAGCTTGAATAGCTCCCTGGTCGGCGGCGTCATGTTCTTGAAACCTTGACCGAAAGGCACTACTGTAAAGCCCATACCTTCAAGGTTCTGTACCATTTGGGTCGCTCCCCATCGGTCAAAAGCTATCTCGTTGATGTTATACAGTTCGCCCAGGTTCTCGATGAATTTCTCGATGTATCCGTAATGCACGACATTGCCTTCCGTGGTAATCAAGAATCCTTGCTTTTCCCACACATCATATGGGACATGATCACGCCGGACACGTTTTTCGAGGTTTTCTTCTGGTATCCAGAAAAATGGCAAAATGATGAATCTGTCTTCTTCATCCAGCGGAGGGAATACCAAAACAAATGCCGTGATGTCTGTCGTACTGGAAAGGTCAAGCCCGCCGTAGCAAATTCGACCTTCCAACTCGTCAGGGTTTACAGGGAAAGCACAGGCGTCCCATTCTGCCATCGGCATCCACCGCACAGCCTGTTTCACCCACTGGTTCAGACGAAGCTGGCGAAACACATTCTCCTCTGCAGGATTCTGCTTTGCGCTTTCGCATGCAGCTTCCACCTTGTCGATGGTTATGGTCTCACCCAGCGATGGGTTTGCGCGTTTCCATGTCTCCGGGTCCGTCCAGTCATCATTATCAGCCGCACCATAGATACACGGATAGAAAGTCGGGTCAACTTTCCTTCCGGCGAGGATATCCAGTGCTTTCTGATGCTGCTCATAGCAAATGGAATGTGTGTCAGTGCCCGCCGTTGTGATCAGGAAGTATAGCGGCTGCGTCCTGGCATCGCCGGAGCCTTTTGTCATTACATCGAAAAGGTTACGGTTCTGCTGGGCGTGAAGCTCGTCAAAAACGACACCATGCACATTGAATCCGTGTTTGGAATATGCCTCAGCAGAAAGCACCTGGTAAAAGCTATTCCTTGGCAGGAATGTGATGCGCTTCGAGGACTTATTGACTTTGCAGTATTTTGACAGCGTCGGAGAATTCTCGATCATAGCTGCAGCCACATCAAAAACGATGGTGGCCTGCTGCCGATCAGCAGCACAGCCGTATATTTCTGCGCCGTCTTCAAAGTCGCCGCAAAGGAGCAGGATGGCAACTGCCGCCGCCAGTTCCGATTTTCCGTTTTTCTTTGGAATCTCAATGTATGCGGTATTGAATTGCCGGTAGCCGTTTGCCTTGAGCGTACCAAACACATCACGGATGATGCGTTCCTGCCATGGCATGAGATAAAAAGGCTTTCCAGCCCACCGGCCTTTTGTGTGTGACAGGCATTGAATGAAATTGACAGCATGATCTGCCGCCTTTTCACTGTACCTGCTGGTTTTCAACATGAACCGGGTGGGCTTGTAGTCTACCATCCTTCGCGCCCACCTTTCAGAAGCGATTCCATGCTGTTTTTCGGTATTCCCTCATAAGGCGTCAGGCTATTCTCTTTTACAATACTGAAAATCTCATACCAGATGATGTTAGCCTGCTTCTGGTACTGCAACTCCATGGACACAAAAGGGCTTGTTGTTGCCAGCTTTGTTGTTGGATGCTTGCCTATAAGTCCATACTTGCTCAGTGCTTCAGAGCATTGAATGTACCTCGCAAACGCCTCGGAATAGCTTTCGACCTGTCGCGGGTTTACCAGAGTATCACAGCCTCGCGCCTTGAGCCATGCCATCGTTTCCTTGTAGATGGCGTCAGCACCCAGCGGCTTGCCATCGTGCTGCTTCGCGGATAGGTAGGCGCTCGGTTCTGGGATATCGGCTCCCTCAAGATCAGCGCCTTCCGGCAGCTCTCCAGCGCCTATGGGTGTTACTGGAAACGCCATCACCTCTGCTGGACGTCCATTGAGGGTCTTTTCAGCCAGCCCATCCTTTGACGGACCAGAGCGAGGACGTCTGCCGCCCCTGTTGGTGCCGTCCTTCGACATATTTTCACCTTCTTCTTACGGTCAGCGGGGGTAATCCACTGTTTGAACCTCAAAAAATGTTTTCGAGACTGGCCGCCGGTCTGTTGGGCGGTTAACACAGAGATAACACACCCCCCTGGGGGGCAGCGTTATCAGTAGGTGGGCCTGCTGTCCTCTCGACCTGTCTTGC
>Ga0256404_1011748_pt1 | contig 11611 bp, 13 predicted proteins | sample RumenRJG_01DNA_FD_185990 | JGI IMG/M metagenome (GOLD analysis project Ga0256404, IMG submission 185990) | Bovine rumen microbial communities from Lethbridge, Alberta, Canada - RJG_01 | ecosystem: Host-associated > Mammals > Digestive system > Stomach > Rumen | place: Canada: Alberta | collected... | reverse complement strand
ATATTATAAACCATGTTTTTAAAAATTTAAAGATGTATTTAAGAAATCGTTACATATATTAAGGACATTAATTCAAATGTAAAATTTATATTAAGAAGCAAATCCGCATGGTATAATAGATTCATAGAGTGTACATTAAAGGAGGATTTATATGATACCTATTTTTGATTCAAAACGTCAATATGCGCAAATCGGCGAAGAAGCTGAAAAAGCCGTTTGCGAAGTTATGAGAAGCGGATGCTATATTTTAGGACCGAATGTCAAGGCTTTAGAAAGTGAATTAGCATCATATATCGGATGCAAATATACCGTTGCATTGAATTCAGGTACTGATGCTTTGCATGTTGCTTTGCGTGCCTTAAATATCGGTGCGGGTGATGAAGTTATCACAACAGCATTTACTTTTGTAGCAACAGCTGAAGCTATTGGTATAGTTGGTGCAAAACCTGTATTTGTAGATATTGATCCTGATACATTTAATATCGACCCTTCTAAAATTGAAGCTGCAATCACATCAAAAACAAAAGCAATCATCCCTGTTCACTTGTATGGTCAACCTTGTGATATGGATGCTATTATGGATATCGCTCACAGACATAATTTGAGAGTAATCGAAGACTGCTGCCAAGCTATCGGTTCTTTATATAAAGGCAAAATGGTTGGTACTTTCGGAGATATAGGTTGTTACAGTTTCTATCCGACCAAAAACCTCGGAACAATGGGTGATGGCGGACTCTGCACAGTTAATTCCGAAGAACTTCGCGATCACTTAATTGCATTAAGAAACCATGGTTCTATGGTTCGTTATCATAATGATGAATTAGGCGTAAATTCTCGTTTAGACGAAATTCAAGCTGCAATTTTGAGAGTTAAAGCAAAACATATAGACGAATGGAATACCGCAAGAAGAGAACGCGCATCATACTATAATAAATTATTCTCATCTTGTCCTGATATTCAAACACCTAAAGAATTAGACAATACATATTGTGTTTATCACCAATATACCGTTAAAATTCCGAATAGGGATGAAGTTCACAAAATGTTATCAGATGCGGGAATCGGTGCAATGCTTTATTATCCTATTCCGTTACATTTCCAAAAGGTTAATGCTTGGTTAGGAATGGGTAAAGGTTCTTTGCCTGTAACAGAAGCAAATACCGAATGTGTAATTTCACTTCCTATGTTCCCTGAATTGACAAAAGAAGAACAAGAAACAGTTGCTTCAACTTTGATTTCTTGCATTGAAAAATCTAAATCAGCAATTGGCGTATAGGTTTTTCTAAACAGATAATAAAAAATCCCTCTTAAAATATAAGAGGGATTTTTTATATTGATAAATCTAATTTTTTTCCGACATTATTGTCTGTAACTATATTTTTATGTTGATGCGGAACGGATTCTGATTTTGTATCCTGAAATGCTAATCTGAATTGTCTTGCTGCCATATCACTGTTTGTTGTCGGGAATGAATTATTCACAATGGCAAAATTACCGGCATTCATATCAAACGCCGGATTTGAACCGTGGATTAATGACGGATCCGAAAATGCTCGTGGATTAAATTGTAGTGCGAATTCTCCTGCCATTGCTTTTTATCTCCTAACCCAAAGTGTGGAATTGAAAACATCCGTCACTAGGGTTTCCTGATTCATTATACGGGTGCAAATTGCCTACTCCCGGATGAGGGAAATATGTTCTGCCATTGAATGTCATTGCTTGATTTGCATCCATCATTGTTTGCGTATAAACGCTTGTTACGTTCGGGTTTAAGCCGATTGCATACCATAATGCCATTAAGTTATTTTTTACAACACCAAAAGTCGAACTCATGATGTTTTTGGTTTCATCATCATAATTTTTTATGCCTAAATCTGTTGTAGAATAATTCTCGCTTTTTGCTGAAATGCTGCGAATTGATTCAATTGCTCTGCTTTCTTGTGTCATATATAATAATCCTTACTCTGCTCTTTTATATATAAAGTATATAAATAATAAATAATTGCTTTTTGTTTTAAACTTTGTAAAGTTATGTAACAAAAAGAGCCTTTACTGAAATACGAAAAAATTTAAACACTTTATATAAATGTAAACACGATAGATATCAGGAGAGAAAAAATGATTTTATTATTCGGAGAAAAAGCAGCAAAATCAAATTCAACTCATAAGAATTCTAATATAAAAAATCATCCTGTTGAAAATTCAGGTATTCTTGCTAACAGAAGTATTATGAGGGGTTTATTGGATGCTAACGAATATGATACATATATGTTTTCTCAACAAGCAGAAATTGACTATTCTATGTATTCTGAAGGTGAAAATTCAATTGCAAGCATAGGTTTTATGAGCGAATTTTCGGATGCCGTATCAACTTTGAGTGAAGGGGTCAGCTACAGCGCAGATTCCTTCGGTGGTTGTGATTGCTCATGCAGTTGCGGTTCATTCGCATCATTCTGCTAATAAATATATGACGGGTGATTTGAGAAAAAACATCTTTCCTTATTGGAAAGATGTTTTTAGTTATTTCAGAATTTGTTCCTGTTCAAGAATATATTTGTTTTCCGGTTCTAATTGTTTTGCTTTTTTTATGTATTCTTTTGCCAGCTCTAAATATTTATCATTTTTCTTCTGGTTATATAAGGCTTCTGCCGAATATGATGCGTATAAATACGCCGGAACATAGTTTTGATTAACACTGAAAAAATCCTCAAAATATTTTAGAGATTTTTGGAATTCACCGTTCAAGTACGATTTATAACCAAAACGAAGATATATATCTTGAGAATCTTCGGGATGGTAATATTGGTTTGAAGCTTCTTTGTTTTCCGGTGCGCTTATTACAATGGATTTTCTGTCTGATGATAAATTTACATCAAGAACATCTGAATTGTATATGTTGTATTTGCCGATTTCTGCCCATTCGTCTTCCATAAAATATTTTCTGTTTTCTTTAAAATTTTGTATGCGTTTTGCGGCATCAGGGTGGTCGCTCCAATAATCACCGGGAGTCGGCAATGTATTTAAAAACGAAAGTAGTTCCGCACCTTCATTCAAATCATAGCCGGCTTTTGCAGCTAATTTTGCGCCCTCTAAATCTGCGGCATATTCCATATTTTTTGAATCTATTAAATATTTTCTTTCCATTGCTTTGTAGGCAATTATTGCAGCACTATTTCCGCTTTTTGCAAGTTTGTATTTACGATTCATTCTATTGATTGTCGGAGTAATTCTTTGCTGATGTCCTAATAATGCATGTCCCATTTCATGACCGATTAACATTGCAAGTGCATCATCATTTTTGGAAAAGGTATCGTATATTGATGTACTGATTGCAATATAATTCATGTTTGTTGAATATGCGTTAGGGTTATCCGCATCACGATATACACCAATTCTCCAATTCATATAATCAAGCTTGTTTGCTCTGATTATTCGTTCGGCTACTCTGTATATTTTATAATAATCTTCCCCTTTTGCTTGCGCGTTGTAATTGTCAAGAGTTCTAATTCCAAATGATTTTGCTATTTTTTTATATGATTCGTTATCTTTTTCCAGCTTTTGATTATATGATTGCTCGTCTATTTTTTCGTAATTTCCGAGTTTTATAAGTTTTGGGTCTTTTAACCCTCTGTTAGAAACAGCAATTTCTGTTTGAGGGGCTACAATATTATTATTCAAGTATTTTTGTGTAGTTCCGTATTTTTGCGCATGTTTCATTTCTTTAATTTGCAGTTTGGCATAATCCTTTGCACAAACAATGTTGACAGATAGTAGACAAACTAAAATTGCTGATAAATATTTTTTCATAATAACTCCTTAACTCCAATATAAATTTTATCACATTCTTAAAAATATTTCAAGGGATATGAATTATTACGCAAATTTCTGAGCTTGTTGATTTATATATTCTTTATCTTCAAAATAATTGATTTTCATTGCACGTTTCATTTCTTCAAGTGTTATTGAAGCTTTTTTACGGGCAACAATACTACCTTCTTCGAGCATTTTATAAATTGCAGGAATATCTTTTTCAAATTCTTTTCGGCGTTCTCTTATCGGACGTAAAGTGTCTTGTAATACACTATTCAAAAATCTTTTTACTTTTACATCACCTAAACCGCCGCGGGTATAGTGTGCTTTCAATTCATCAAGATTTTTATATTCAGGTAAATATTTTTCAAAATGTTCGTCATTACAAAATGCATCCAAGTATATAAATACAGGGTTGCCTTCAACATGTCCGGGGTCTTCTACCCTTAAATGCGTTGGGTCGGTAAACATAGTCATAACTTTTTGCTTTATTTCTTCTTCAGAATCCGACAAATATATGCAGTTGCCTAAAGATTTACTCATTTTTGCTTTTCCGTCAGTGCCGGGTAGACGTAAGCAGGCGCTATTTTCAGGCAATAAGATTTTTGGTTCAATTAGCACATCTGTATTATAAATATTATTAAAACGACGGGCAATTTCGCGTGTTTGTTCTATCATTGGCGACTGGTCTTCGCCAACAGGAACAATAGTAGCTTTAAATGCGGTTATATCTGCAGCTTGGCTTACAGGATACGTAAAAAATCCGACAGGAATCGTTTTTTCAAAATTCCTCATTTGAATTTCAGATTTAACGGTTGGATTTAATTGTAATCTCGAAACTGTAACCAAATTCATATAATAAAAAGTCATTTCACAAAGTTCGGGAATTTGTGACTGAATAAATAATACGGATTTTTGGGGGTCAAGTCCGCAAGCAAGATAATCAAGAGCAACTTCAATAATATTTTGGCGAACCTTTTCAGGATTTTCCATATTGTCGGTTAGGGCTTGTGCGTCAGCTATCATTATATAAATCTCATCAAATTCTCCTGAATTTTGAAGTTCTACTCTGCGTTTTAATGAACCGACATAATGCCCTAAATGCAATTTGCCTGTTGGTCTGTCACCTGTTAAAATTATTTTTTTCATTGTTTCACCCTTATTATATATTTTAATTTTACATCAATAAATTTTACGAGTAAATCGTTTAGCCTAACACTACATTAAATTCGCAAAATTCAAGAAATATTGTTCAATAACATTCATAAGTAACGGTAATATCCATACCATTATTGCAGCTCCTAGAACCGGTTTAAATAAGAAACTTAATTGAAACACATTTACCTGCGGGGCTGTTCTTGAAATTACACCCAGAATGATATCCTGACATAATGTTGCTAAAAGAATCGGGGCAGCTATTTGTAAACCCATATACAAAGTATTTGATGATAGTTTTATTAACAAATCCATTCTTGCAAGTTTTACTAAAGGGACATTAATTGCATATAACGGAAAAACTTCAAAGCTTTTCATCAAGGCTTTGAATAACCAGTAAATCCCGCCCAACTGAATAAAAATAATTAAACCCATTAAAGATATAATATTAGATAATATTGATACTTGGGAAGAACTCGACGGGTCAAGTGTTGTGGCTGAAGATAAACCCATCTGCATATTTATCATTTCCGCACCGCAATCAACCGCGATTACAATAAGTCTTGCCATATATCCGATAATGGCACCAACGACAAGATTCAAAAGAATAGATAACGCGAAAGAATCCACTTTTTCTAATACCATTTTTGGGTCAAACAGCGGTATAATCATTACTGTTATTAAAATAGCAATGGCAAGTTTTACTAATGAAGGTAATTCTTTTCGACAAAAAATCGGGGCAAACCGAAAAAATCCCAACAGTCTTGTAAAAATTAAAAAGCCTGCCATAAAATATGAATTTATATGAGGAAATAATTTTATAATGTCTGTTAAAATTCCGTCCATTATCTACCCATAATTCTTTTTGTTTCTACAAAATCCGGCTTTGGCATTGGTGTTCTGGAAGCTGCTCCGTACTTTTCCCTGGTATTTTTGTCTAAATACGGTACTTTCCCGGGATGTTTCATTATGTAATCAACAGATTCGATATTTTTAAATCTGTCTTTCATTTCTCCCGCGAAAGGTGTCGTATAGTTATAATAATTTGAATCTAATACAAAAGTCTCACTTTTAGGAACTGTATTAAATGCCAAAACAACACCTTCTTGGAATAAATTAGTTAATAACCTTAAGAAACCGACTCCGCCGATTATGATAACCAAGAATACCCCCAAAATTTTTGGAGCTGCGGCTATCGTTTGTTCTTGAACCTGCGTTACTGCCTGTAAAATACCCACAACAAGACCAATACCCGCTGCGCATAATACACAAGGCATTGAAATTGCCAGCATCATTAAAAATCCTTTTGCCATATATTCTAACAGTAATTCTACCATTTTATTTATCCTTATTTAGTTGTAACTTGTTACCAAACCCTGCACTATAAGCGCCCAACCGTCTACAGCAATAAATATCAGCAACTTAAACGGCATAGATATTATTGTCGGTGATAACATAAACATACCTAACGCAAGCAATATATTCGCTATGACCAAATCAAGTATGATAAACGGAACAAATATTACAAAACTTATCTCAAAAGAAGTCTTTAATTCACTGATTATATATGCAGGTGCAACTTCCCATAGCGATAAATCATCAGGTGATTTTGGTCTTGTTTTGTGTGTCATTTCAACAAAAAATGTTAAATCACTTTCTCTGGTTTGCTTCAACATAAACTCTTTTAAAGGTTTTGAACCCTCCTGTATTGCCTGAACCATATCGTGATTTTTTTGATACGGTACAGAACCCATTTCATACATTTTGCCAAAAGTTGAACCCATTGTGTAAAAAGTTAATATTATTGATAAACCTATTATTACAATAGCAGGCGGAACTTGTTGTGTACCCATTGCGGTTTTTAACATTGAAAAAACTATGACAAAACGCATAAAACTTGTCATTGCACAAAAAACGAAAGGCAGTAATGAAAATACTGTCATTACCACTAATATTTGTATTACAGGATTTAATGTTGCCTGATCCATAATCTTCCCTTATAATTCGTAAACTTTTGCCGCCATTTCTTTCATAGTTGAAAAACCGTGATTTTTTACTTCGCCAACATTGATGTTAACTTTTTTACCATGATTTTTTGAAGTATATTTGGTTTTTCGATTTCCCCGAGCTTGTACATTGGGGTTCATATCTGTTATTACTTCGAGATGTATCGGATTTTTCCCCGAAACTTCCACCTTATTCTTTTTTGCTTTTTTGATATCAGTAACATTTGTATTTGCTGATTTTGAAGCCACAAAATCAGAAATATCAATGCTTTTTATATTCTCTTGCTTAGCTATTCGTATAATATCTTTAAATCTGTCCATTTCCCCGTCTTGATTTTGTACGGTTACTTTTGGCTGAACAGTTTGTCTAACGGTAATATCGGTATCAAGTTTTGCTATTAAAGATGTTTTATCGACATCTGATGCAATTAAAAATCTCTCATCACCTGCTTTTACTATCATAAGTGATTTGCGCGGATTAATATTCATAGTTTCTTCTATTGAAAGCGTTTTAGCACCTTTAGCTGCAAAACCGCCATGCATAAATTTTTTATACACAAATAATGCAAAACAAATTAAACCTGACATTGCAAGCGTATAAACAATAAAATGTACAACATAACTACCCATTTATTTTATCCTCTATATATTATCTTCATCTTCAAGTTCAAAATCACTATAGTCGAAATCTTCTTCATTTCCTTCTTCAGTATTTTCATAATTTTCTTCGTTCTCATTTGTTTCCGAATTGTTTTCAGAAGTATTCTCTTCATTAGTTTCTTCTTCAGAATACTCTTCATTATTGTTTTGAGAACTTTGAACAACCTCTGCTGCGTTTTCTTGTGCCTTTGTCATAATTTCAGATATTTTTACTCCGTATCTGTCATTGACAATAACCAGACTGCCTTTGGCAACAGTTGTCCCTTCTACTTTTAAGGCAATTTTATTATTATATAACGAAGCCATATCCATAACCATGCCTTCTTCTATTTTCTTTAAATCACCCAATGATATTTTTACGGCATCAAATTCTGCGATTAAATCAACTTCAATAGTATCCCATAGATTTTTGTCAGCACCGGCCATGCTATCTCCTCCCGTATCTTCTTGCTGTGGCATTAATATTCCCATATTGGGATTTATATTTATTGTTAATTCTCTTTCATACAACATCATCTTGAATGCTTCAAGTTTGCTGTTTTCGAATACTACAACATCTCCAACATCTAAATTCTTTATTTCATACAATGGAAATCTGGTTGATCCTACAATGACAGATACCGGAATTTTGCTTGTTAAGAAATCTGAAACAGAAAATTTTTCTCCTTCTGATTCAACTTGAACAGGTTTTAATAGCGCCATTGGCACTGTCACAACAACCTTTCCGCTTTTTTTAATTTCTTCATCCGCATCAAGTATCAAAAACGTCATATTTATCATATCAAAATTCGTACGTTTTAATTCTTTTATTGCGGGCGGGTCAACCGTTAAACGCAATGCGTTATACATATAACAATTAAATGCGGTCATTATCTTTGATTCGATTTCAGTAATTTTATTTATGTTAAATTTATTCTTTGATTTTCCTAAAATCTTTTCCAATATTATTTCTATTGCTTGATCGGTTAATCGGAAAAATATATCATATTCATCATCAATTTTTACTTTTGTAACAAAACATGATTCTTCATTTATCATACAGTTGATATTTTTACTAAGTCCGATAAATTCTAATCTGAAATTATCATCAAAGAATTTATCACTTGCATCTTGAATGACAGGAGAAAAAGTATCTTTATACCAGCTATACTCTTTGCATAGCTCGTTTGTTGACATTGAATTTTCTAATACATTTTTTTTCAAATTACTATCCCAAATTATTATCTCTGTCTCAAAGATAAAGTTCCCGTACCACTACTTCATGTTCGTTATAATGGAAATTTCGAAAAAGTCATTATCTCTCATGAAAATTCTAGCAGATTTTTTGCAAAGGGGAAAATTTGTAATATATTGCAAAGGTTGAGTAAACTCAACCTTTGCACCCGTTTATTGAATAAATTTTGCATGTTATGTAAATCAAGAGTATATACGGATTATAGCGATTTTTATTGTTTTAAGAATTGTTAACAAATTTATAGAATAAGGCAATTCTTTAACACAAAAAACGTTTATATATATGTAAGGGAAAATTCAGCATTAGACTTAAGGGAAAAATAAAGAATAATCTCTAGCGTAATTAAATTCTAAATATGTGAAACAAGGATTTAAGTAAAAAAAGTTTTTTATACTCTCTCTCTCTTAATATCCTCGTGTTTATTTAATGTTGCCGTTAAACTTAATGGCAACTTTTCTTTTGTATAGATACTTTCAACGATTTTCTATTTTTATGCAAAAATGCAAAAAATCAATTTGGTAACAAATTTGGTAACACTACAAATAAATGTATGAATAATCATTGAAGATATTTTATTAAAATTCTTAAAAATAGTGTGGGTATTAAAGGTGCGTATAAACGCACCCTACATAACTGTACAAGAAAAATAATAACTTTTAGTGTTTATTTATATGCTGTGATAAATATTGTTCAAATATTTCTACACTATCCCCGACTAATTCAACACAAGGCCTTTTTTTATAATAAGTTTGATTGCGTTCTGACGGTGTTGGTGCTGTAGAAGTTTCGACACCTTGCAATAATTCGCGGCAAATTATGCTGCCATTTTTATCTTTGAATTTTTGCGCAAGCTCTTGAACAATTTGATATTGCTCTTTTTTGTTTTGCGCCGAATTATCGGAATTTGAAAAAGCAAGTCCGCAGGCCATAAACATTCCGCTGACAGTCCCGCAAACTTCTCTCATCCTGCCCATTCCTCCGCCAAATGAGGATGCTATTTTCATTGCTGTTTCAAAATCAAGCCCCAATTCTTCACAAAAAACCCCTAATACTGCCTGCGAACAATTATAACCCGATTTAAATAATTCCTTTGCCTTTTCTGATTTTACGCTCATGATTTTCCCCGTTCTACTATCCAGTATATAGGATATTAAAATTATTATCAACAGTTATTTTATAGGATTGATAAAGACTTTATTTATGGTAATATGTATTGCGAGTGTGGAATTAAGATAAAGTGTCTAAATGTTTAAATACTTTAGAACTTTTTGAATATAGGAATTATATGCCAAATGTAAGTATTATTATACCTGTTTATAATGTTGAAAAATATTTAAAACAGTGTTTGGATTCCGCCATAAATCAAACACTCAAAGATATTGAGATTATTTGCATTAATGACGGGTCAACAGATAATTCGTTAAAAATTTTAAACGAATACGCGCAAAAAGATAATAGAATAAAAATAATTAATCTAAAGAAAAATGTGGGTCTCGGCAAGGCTCGTAATATTGCTTTTGAATACGTTACATCTCCTTATGTTATGTATTTGGATTCTGATGACTGGTATGAGTTGAATGCTTGTGAATCTGCATATAATCAAATCTCAAAAAATGATAATGATATGGTCTTATTCAGAGCGTATACTTATATGGATGATACTAAAACAAAAGAAAAACGAAATGAAAAATTTCAGGTTATAACGAAATATGAAAATCAATCACATATCAAATATCTTGATTTAAAGCCGTTGTATTTATATAGTATCGCCCCTTGGTTTAAAATATATAAAACCTCATTTATAAAAGACAATAATCTTATATTTGAAGAAGGTATATATTATGAAGATCAACCATTCTGGTATAAATTAATCTTGTGTAATCCGGATTTTTCAATTTTAAACAAGCATTTGATATATTACAGGCAAAGAGCAAATTCTATTATGAAAAACCCCGTGTTTTTCATCGATTCAATATATATTAAAACAAAAGTTTTTCAATTATTCAAAGAATACGGAAATCCGAATTACATGAATGAATTTTCCATTTTTTGTTTAAAAACAACTATTCCTAGATTTAAGAAATTAACGGAAAACAATTTTTTATTAAGTATAAAATTTTACAATACATATAGAAAATTTTTAAAAATGATAAATTACGAAATAGATATAGCAAAATTTAAAAAGGAGTTTAAATACATTGATGCGCAAAAAATTCTAAAATATAATTTGCTTCAATTTTTATTATCAAATTTATTATGCACCGTTTTTTCTCGATTTATTTCCGAAACAAAAACACACAAAATAATATCACTATTCGGTATTAGAATGAAATTCATAAAATAATATATTATTTTTTCTTATAAGAAATTTTTATACCCAAAACGCATATAATCTTTCGATTTGTACCATTCTTTATACAGAATATAAAATCCCTTATTTTTTTTGCCGCAAGCCATATTTTATATTTAGCATAATCATTTTTTATAATAGCCAAGAACTGCTCTTTTTTAGCCTGCGTAAAATATTTAAATATCAACCCTTCCGAATACATATTTTTAAAGATTTCGCGCATTTTATCGTAATATTCTTTCTTATAAGGTCTGTCTATTTTTTCTAAAAACATTAAACAGCCCTGATACGCTGTATAATCATAATATTCTTTTATATCGCCGTTATAGAGATTATTTTCGATAAGGATATTTTTAGCCTGAACCCTTCTAATCAAATAATTTAAAATCTTACGTG
>Ga0256404_1011747_pt1 | contig 11612 bp, 9 predicted proteins | sample RumenRJG_01DNA_FD_185990 | JGI IMG/M metagenome (GOLD analysis project Ga0256404, IMG submission 185990) | Bovine rumen microbial communities from Lethbridge, Alberta, Canada - RJG_01 | ecosystem: Host-associated > Mammals > Digestive system > Stomach > Rumen | place: Canada: Alberta | collected... | reverse complement strand
GAGAGTATGAGGTAGATAGGGCAGAGGTGTAAGTGCAGCAATGTACTCAGCTGACTGTTACTAATAGGTCGAGGGCTTATCCGCGTGGCTTTCAAACTCTGGTTTGGAACTTCCTCTTTTCGGTATTTCGGTTTGGTGTGATTACCAACGGGTGAACCGTTGGTTTTGCTATATATAGGTTTGCCTCAATAGCTCAGTTGGTTAGAGCATCTGACTGTTAATCAGGGGGTCCCAGGTTCAAGTCCTGGTTGGGGCGTAAAATGCAGCGTTGGCTGCATTTTTTTGTTTTTCTGTTATTATTTCAAGTATTTGCCTTATCTCAATTGATCAGCTTTATTTTGATCTAATTTCATTCTTACACTTTATTAAGTACATTTTGTTTTTGTTTTCAATATTGAAATTTAATATTTTTACTGATAAGATAAAGCGGCTTGATGATTAACAGATGTTAAGTATTCACGGATCAATATTCGTTTTCGTGAATATGAAGCTTCAGGAAAGGGGTTCGTTTTTTTATGAAAAAGACACTTACCATTGGTGAACTCAGCGTTGCTCAGGGTGAGAAGGTTTCGAAGGTCATTACCGTACCTGGTACGAATTATGAGCTTCCGATCACAGTAATCAACGGTTCTGAGGATGGAAAAGTATTTCTTGCTACCGCCGGCGTACATGGCTGCGAGTATCCGGGCATCCAGTCCCTGATTGAGCTTTCTCAGGAAATCGAACCTGAAGAGGTCAGCGGTGCCATTATCTTTATTCTTGCGGTGAACCCGCCCGCATTCTACGGCAGAAGAGCATATGTCTGCCCGGCTGATGAGGAAAACAAGAACTTCAACCATATTTCTCCGGGTAACAAGAACGGCACAACTGCTGATCGCGTTTCCGCATTTATCTTTGATGAGATCGTTCCGCAGTGCGATTTCCATGTTGATATGCACAGCGGTGATATTGTAGAGGATCTTGAGGAGTTCATTGCTGTTTGTGCAACTACTGATCCCGAGATGGAAAAGTTCTGTACCGAGGTTGCAAAGCATACCTGCTTTACGCACAGGATCAACTCCCACGGAAGACGTGAGCTTTATAATTCTTCCGCGATCGACAGAGGCGTTCCGGGACTTCTCTTTGAGAGAGGCGGACAGGGTCTTCTGAACTGGGATGAGGTAGAGCGTGACAAGGATGATATTGTCAGCATCTGCCAGTTCCTGGAGATCCTTGACGGAGATCCCATTGATAACTCCGAGGGACAGATCTACTATCCTCGTCATTACTGGGGCGAGACCGGACATACCGGCTGCTTCTACAAGTTCGTAACCACCGGTGATGAAGTAAAGAAGGGACAGAAGATCGGCGAGATCCGCGACATGTTCGGGGAACTCCTTGAAGAGATCCATGCACCTTTCGACGGACGTGTTAAGATCTCCAACAATACCCTTGGTGTCAGCAAAGGTGACGATACCTTCATGATCGGCTGCACCAAAGAAACAGACTGAATCTGATCAGATGACAGCCCGGCATCTCTTATAATGAGATTCCGGGCTTTTTTCTTTGAAGTAGCATGGTTTTTACCAGCGTGTTATAATGAGAGCCGGCGGGCATGCCGCCGATAAGAGACATGTTTCTAACAGTTTTCTATTTTTCAGGAGTACACTCATTTGATTAAAGTCAATAATCTGAAAAAATGCTACAGTGATAAGCCGGTGATTTCCGATATTTCTTTTACGATATCTGAAAACGGCGTATACGGCTTTCTCGGACCGAACGGTGCCGGTAAATCGACAACCATGAACATTATTACCGGCTGTCTTGCAGCGACGGAAGGCACGGTAGAGATCGGCGGACATGATATCGTGGAAGAACCGGAGGAGGCCAAACGCCTGATCGGTTACCTTCCTGAGCAGCCCCCGCTGTATATGGATATGACGCCAAATGAATACCTTTCATTTGTTGCTGCGGCCAGAGGCGTAAAGAAGGACGAGATCAAAACGCAGGTTGCGCGTTCCATGGACCTTACCGGGATCACGCCGGTCCGGGACAGGCTGATCAGGCATCTTTCCAAGGGCTACAAGCAGCGTGTCGGTATTTCAGAGACTCTGCTCGGTGATCCCAGGATCATTATACTCGATGAGCCCACGGGCGGACTCGACCCCAAACAGATCACGGAGATCCGTGATCTTGTGAGAAATCTTGGAAAGGATCATATTATCCTGTTTTCAAGCCATATCATGCAGGAGGTACAGGCGATCAGTGATCATGTCATGATCATTGCAAAGGGCAGACTGCTTGTGAGCGGCAGGGCAGAAGAGCTTGAAAGATATCTTCGGAAAAAGCCGGTGCTTCGTATCCGTACACGGACGAACCGGGCAGCGGCAGAGGAGCTTCTCCACAGTGTTACCGGGATTGAAGAGATCACGTTTGACGGTGAGGAGGAAGGAATCACTGCCTTTCATTTTACTGCGGATGATGAGAACGGCGCAGCAGAATCTGTGTTCCTTGCCTTTGCCGGCGCAAAAAGGAGCCTGATCAGTCTGGAACATGAGAGCATGACTCTTGAAGAGGCCTTTTTGCAGCTTACGTCCGGGCTCGATACCTACGCTCCGGACCCTCAGGCTTCATCTTTGAAAACACCGGATCCCGAAGAGGATGAAGAGACTGCAGCAGTCTCCGGCAGGGAAGAGGACGGCATTCATGGTTAACATTATCAAAAAAGAATTAAATCAGTACTTTAAGGGAATGTTCGGTTACTTTTTCGGTGCTGTTCTCCTGGCGTTTGCGGGGATCTATACCGTGATGGTCAACTGCAATATGGGCTATGCCGGCTTTGAGTACACACTGAATAACATGTCCTTCATGTATCTTATCCTGATCCCGATCCTGACGATGCGCGCCATTTCCGAGGAAAGAAAACAGCGCACGGATCAGCTGCTGTTTTCCCTTCCGGTTTCGATGCCCGAGGTAGTGATCGGAAAGTATCTGGCGATCCTTATTGCTCTCCTGATCCCGGTCATCATCATCGGCTTTTATCCGCTGGTGCTGATGAAGTACGGAGCGCTTTCCCTGAAGGCGGCCTACATAAATCTGGGCGCATTTTTCCTGCTGGGCGCATCTCTTGCTGCGATCGGTCTTTTTGTTTCCTCACTTACGGAGAACCAAGCCATTGCAGCCGGTTTAAGCTTTGCGGTCTTCCTGTTTACCTATTTCGGTTCCAATCTGACAGATTATCTGCCGGGCACTGCGGAAGCTTCTCTGGCGGCTCTGATCGCCGCAGGCGTCATCATTGCCCTGATTCTTTATGCCCTTACCAAAAACATTACAGCCGCAGCCTGGGTCATTGCGCTTTCTGTGACTGTGCTGACCTTTATTTACCGCAGGAATGCGCGCATCTTTGAGGGCCTTTTTGCAAAGTTTATCGGCAGCCTTTCCCTCTTTGAGCGTTATTATGCCTTTGCGCGCGGCGTGCTGGATATCCGAGCAATCGTCTACTTCCTGTCCGTGATCGTCTTCTTTCTGTATATTACGGTGCATTCTCTTGAGAAAAGGAGGTGGAGCTGATGACTGAAAAGAAGAGCAAAGGACTTAAAGGCATCCTTCCTGAAAAAGCAGAAAAGAAAGCGGGGGCAGGCAGTGCAAACGCAAAGCTGATCCTGCAGAGGGGTGCGTTCAGCCTGATCACATCGCTCATCCTTCTTGCGACTTTGATTTTTGTGAATCTTTCCGTGTCAAACCTTCCTTCTGAATGGACACAGAGGGATATTTCCAGCACAGGGCTGTATCAGCTGTCTGATCAGACCTTAGAGGTCCTGTCCCGTATTCAGCAGGAAACGGATATCTACTGGATCGTTCAGAGCGGCCAGGAGAACAGTGAGATCCGAACACTCCTTAGCCGCTATCAGGATCAGAACCCTTTGATCCGGGTCGAAGAGGTGGATCCCGTTGTCAATCCGAATTTCACCGACCGCTATACCAATGAGATCATTCTTGACAACAGCCTGATCGTGGCGGGAGGAAACCGCAGCCGCTATATCAGCTATAATGATATTTTCACCAGCAGCTATAATTATTATACCCAGGACGGATCCACAGTATACTTCGACGGCGAGAACAAGATCACCAGCGCGATCGACTATGTCAATGAAGGAAAGCTTCCGACTCTGTACCGGGTGACCGGTCACGGCGAGGCAGTCTTGAGCATTGCATTTGAAGAGGCACTGGCGCGGCAGAATTATCAGCTTAAGGATCTTAACACGCTGGGACTCGAACAGCTGCCGGAAGATGCCGACTGTCTGATGCTCGTCGGGCCCACCGCAGACCTTACCGAAAAAGAAGGAAACATGATCTCGGACTACCTGGCATCCGGCGGCAGGCTTCTTGCCTTTACGGACTATGAGCATACGGATCTGCCGGTATTGATGGGGCTTCTTGAACACTATGGCGTTGAGGTCTATGACGGACTGGTTCTGGAGTCGGATCCCAATATGTGTTATGGGAATTATCCGATGCAGCTTCTGCCCGGCATCATCGGACATGATATTACTCTGCCCATCACGCGCAGCGGATATCTGGTGCTTGTGCCCATGGCACACGCCATGAAGGTGCCGGAGGCATTTCCGGCAGGCATCAATGTTTCCGCACTGCTTACAACATCCGCCGGCGCTTATGCAAGAGAGGGCAGGATCACCTCCCTTCAGAGAGAAGAAGGGGATGAAGCAGGTCCCTTTGCGCTCGGAATCGCGGCGGAAGAGAGGCTGACCGAAGGAAAGAACCGGATCGTCTGGTTCAGTACATCCCAGATCATTAATAAAGAGTATGATGCCATCGTAAACGGCATCAATACCGACCTGGTCCTCAATTCTTTAGGGTGGCTTACGGAAAATGATTCTTCCATCACGATCCGCTCGAAACAGATCTCCGCTGCAAAGCTTGCGGTTCCGTCCGCGGCTGTTACCAGGATCGGTATTGTGCTGGTCGGTGTGATACCGCTATTGTATCTGCTGATCGGCGCGGTCATTACGCTCAGGAGGAGAAAGAAATGATGAAGCAGAAGAAAGAACTGGTCATCCTGCTCTTACTCCTGGCAGGATCCATAGCTATGTATGCAGGATCGGCGGTTATTAAGAAAAATGCCTATCCAAGGGAACAGGCTGCAGCGGGCACCTCTTCGCTGCAGAGCCTGCTTGAAGGTGTTTCGGCTTCAGAGATCACCTCTCTTTCATGGAATAACGGTTCTGAAGAGATCAGGGCGGTAAGAGACAAGGGCACATGGTCACTCGAAAGCCATCCGGATCTCCCGCTGCTTGTGAGCCGTCCGGAGGAGATGGCAGATGCGCTTGTTTCCCTGAAGACGGAAAGGACGATCACAGGGCAGGATGCAAAAGACTATGGCCTTGATCCCGCAGCACAGTCTTTAGCCTTTGAAACGGCGGACGGCAGCAGTCACACCCTTTCGATCGGAAACAAAGCCAGTGTGGAAGATGCCTGGTATGTTATGCTGGATGATACCGGTAAGATCGGTCTTGCATCAACCGAACTCCCTTCCATGCTGACAGCTGATATTTATAAGCTGGTCAGAAACGAGTCAATGAAAACGATTCTTTCTCCGGACAGGATGGAGATTCAGCGTGCGGACGGAAGTTCACTCGTGCTTGTAAAGCCGGAGGATCCGGAGAAGTACGCATATACAGACTATTACACCTGGTTTGTTGAAGATAACGGTACCCTCAGAGCTTTGGACAGAGGAAAGGCGGAGGACCTGGTCAATACCGTACTGCAGGTAAAATGGCAGTCATGCGTAAACTATCATATTAATTATAACAAAGACGTTATAAATGAGTATGGATTTGACCATCCTGCCTTACGCGCGGAGGTAGAAGGCGGCGGTGAAGCGGTTTGTCTGCTGTCCGGAGCCGCTGCCGGAGAGGGACTCTGCTATGCCCAGCCGGAAGGGTCAGATATGGCCTATACCATTAAATCAGAGGATGCTGATAAGCTGGAAAGGGCTTCTTATGATTCGCTCAGGCCGGAGGATATCTGCCATATGAACTGGAGCCGGGTCAGCGAAATATCGATCACAGCAGACGGAAGGACCAGAAACATCGGTGTAAAAGCCTCCGAACCGGGAGCCGAAGAAAAGTATATATATACCGAAAACGGCGCTGTGCTTGATTATCAGGCTGTTACCGACATCAAGGCCATGATCGATAAGATGGTCCCCGCAAAACAGCTCGAGGATGCCTCCTATGTCCCTTCCGGGGAACCGGTCCTGAAGATCGTATTCAGGCAGGACAATGAAGCATTCGGCGAAATGGAGCTGGAATTTTACCGCTACAGTGACATGTATGACCTTGTCCGATTCAACGGGGAGACACGCCAGCTCATCAGTGTACACGCTGCGGATGCGGTGAGAAGACTGACGGAAAGGCTTAACTGATATTAATATTTTTATGTATTTTATTAACAACATTTAATGGCTGTTCACAATTTTGAAAGATTTTTGTAGACAGTTTGTATAAAACCCTATATAATGAATTTGCTATAAGTTATAAGGATGGGTTATCCCATCCTGAACGCAACATATTCTGAAGGGAGATCTTATGAAAAGAAAAGTATCACTTGTTATTGCGGCTGTGATGGTAGCAAGTTCTCTTGCAGCCTGCGGCGGATCAAGTACTGCTACGACGACTGCAGCTCCGGCAGCAGCTCCGGCTGAGACCCAGGCAGCAGCGGCAGGCGAGACCCAGGCAGCAGCTGAGACTCAGGCAGCAGCGCCTGCAGCTTCCACCGGCAAGACTGACCTGACCATCATCAACACCGTTGAGCCCCAGACCCTGCTTCCGGGTTCCGAGAACCTTTCTGCAGGTCATCTGATCCAGTGCCAGCTGTTCGATACCCTGGTCATGGAGACTCCGGGCGCACGTTCCACCCTTGTTCCGGGCCTTGCTACCGAGTGGGAGTACTCCGAGGACGGTACCAAAATCACCTTCACCCTGAGAGAGGGCGTCAAGTTCCATGACGGCACCGAGATGACCGCAGATGATGTTGTCTTCTCACTGCAGAAGGATGCTGAGGGTTCCTACAACGCAGACGCAGCAGCCCTGATCGATTCCATCGAGAAGATCGACGACACACACGTTGCTGTTTCCACCAAGTACGCTTACAAGCCGTTCCTGCAGGTTCTGGCAATGCCGTCCTTCGGTATCTACAGCCAGGCATGGTATGAGAAGTGCGAGGCTGACGGAACCAACATGGCACGTTCTGAGAACGGTACCGGCGCTTACAAGTTCACTGAGTGGCAGTCCGGTGACTACCTCACCCTTGAGGCGTTTGATGATTACTGGGGCGGCGCTCCGGCCATCAAGAAGATCACCATGAAGATCATGACCGACGGTCAGACTGCAGCGCTCTCCATGGAGAGCGGCGAGGCAGATGTCTTCTTCGGACTTGACTCCGCTGACTACGAGACCATGAAGGCTACTCCGCATATGGTCGTATGGGATGTCCTTTCCAACGGTACTCACTTCCTTGCTCTGAACAACGGCGACGGTTACTTCTTCCATGACAACAAGGACGCACGTAAGGCAGTCCAGTACTCCCTGAACCGTGAGGAGATCAACCTCGGCGGTCTGGACGGTACCGGCCACGTAACTCCGTATCCGGTCAACCCGGATCACTTCGGATATGATCCCGACTGGCAGCCGACTCCGTTCGACCTTGACAAGGCAAAGGAACTCCTTGCAGGCACCGGCTATGACGGAACCACCATTGTTTACAAGTCCGCTAACTCCTCCTGGTATCAGAACCCGGCACAGGTCATGACCGAGGAAATGCGTAAGGCAGGCTTCAATGTAGATCTTCAGATCATGGAGCGCGGCGCATGGGAGGACGATGTCGACGCAAAGGGCAACTCTGATGTCTGGAACTATATGACCTGGGGTCAGTTCCCGGATGCTGATGCAGATCTGTATATGTATCTGCACACCAGCCAGCAGGGCATTGAGTACGGCAACATGTTCTATGCCGGCAACGAAGAGTGCGACAAGGCACTTGACGGCGGCAGATACTCCATCGATGATGATGAGCGTTTCGAGTTCTATCATCAGGTTGCTGACATCAACGAGGAAGAGGCTTGGCTTGCATTCCTGATGACCGGCTGTAACTTCGCAGTTACCACTGATGAGGTTCAGGGCTTCGTTCCGCATCCCGCAGTATTCTATCACATTAAGGACTGGTCTCTGTAATGCGTGCTGATCAGTGATCACTGATCAGATTACGGATGAATGAGAGGATGAATGGGGGTTGTGGATTCATCCACAGCCCCCTTTAAATTTAGTAATTATACTGCACCCGGCAGTAATAGTTACAAGTGCAGAAAGATGAGGATCCTATATGGGCAAAATGATAGGACGGCGCCTTCTGATGCTGATTCCGGTACTCTTGGGCGTTTCGATTATTCTTTACTCCATCATGAGTCTCACACCCGGTGACGCGGCCACGCTGATCCTGGGCGACTCCGCGACAGCGGAGTCTGTTGCGAAGCTGCGTGAGGAGCTGGGATTGAACGGCGGATTTGTCGAGCGTTATGTCCGCTGGCTGACCGGCTGTCTGCGCGGCGACTTTGGCATTTCCTACAAGACACGTAACCCGGTCTTCACCGAGGTATTCCAGAGATTCCCGAACACTGTAAAGCTTGCATTCACTGCAATCGCTATTTCTTCTATCTTCGGCGTATTATTCGGAATCCTTTCTGCTGTCAAGCAGTATTCCGCTATTGATAATGTCGTTGTAGCAGCTACGCTGCTCTTAAGCTCCGTCCCGGACTTTTGGCTGGGCCTCATGATGATCCTGCTTTTCGCAGTCAAGTTAAAGTGGCTCCCCTTAAGCGGCGTTGATCACTGGTACAACTTTATCATGCCCGGCATAACGGCATCCGCCCACTACCTGGCCAACACCATACGAATGACGCGAACGTCCATGCTGGATGTCATACGTGCAGACTATGTACGTACGGCAAGAGCAAAGGGATGTCCGGAGCGTACCGTTATCTTTGAGCATGCTTTAAGAAATGCACTGCTTCCCGTCGTTACCCTGATCGGCGTCAACATGGGATGGCAGCTGGGCGGCACCGTCATTACTGAGCAGGTCTTCGCTATCCCCGGTATCGGTTCCCTGATGATCACATCCATCAGACAGAAGGATGTCCCGGTCGTGCTTGGTGCTCTGGTATTTATCGCACTGCTTTCGAGCCTGATCAATCTGGCAACCGATGTCCTGTACGCGTATATCGATCCGCGTATCAAGTCACAGTACGTGAAGAAGTAAGGAGGAAATGATTATGAGTGATAATACAAATAAGACACTTTCCGACGCTGAACGTGCTGCGAGAAGAGCAAAGTATAAGAAAAAGTCGGAGCTGGCTGTCGTTTGGAGACAGTTTAAGAAGAACAAGCTGGCGCTTTTCGGTCTGGTCATTATTGCGGTCATGGTCGTGCTGGCACTGGCTGCTCCTCTGTTTATTGATTTTGAAAAGGATGTTATCGAGCAGAGCGTCATGGACAGACTGAAGGGACCCTCTGCAGAGCACTGGCTCGGTACGGATGCATACGGCCGTGATATCCTCTGCCGTCTGCTCTGGGCAGCCCGCGTCTCCATGTTTACCGGTTTTACCGTCATTGCGATCGGTATCGTCGGCGGCATCATCCTTGGCGCTACCGCAGGCTATGTCGGCGGTGTGGTCGATAACCTCATCATGAGATTTATCGATATTTTCCTGGCGATCCCCTTCACCCTGATGGCGATCTCCATCGTTGCAACCCTCGGAAACTCTATTCCGAACCTGGTACTGGCTCTGAGCCTTTCTCTGATCCCGAAGTTTACGCGTATCATACGTTCTTCGGTCATCGGCTTAAAGGGTCAGGAATTCATTGAAGCAGCCAAGCTCTGCGGCGCAAGCGGCCCGGTCATTGTTCTGAAGCATATCATTCCGAACGCACTCGGCCCGATCATCGTTGAGGCTACCCTGGCAGTTGCGAGAACCATCATCGATATCGCAGGTCTTTCCTTCATCGGCCTTGGCATTCAGCCGCCGAATCCGGAGTGGGGCGCAATGCTGTCCGATGCAAGAAAGTACATGATCCAGTATCCGTACCTGATCATGTCGCCCGGTATTGCGATCGTTCTTACCGCGGCTTCTCTTACCCTGATCGGCGACGGTCTCCGTGACGCTCTCGATCCCAAGATGAGAAACTGATGAGGAGGACTGACCATGGCTGAGAAATTACTTGAAATCAAAAACCTGCACGTCATTTATAAAACGGACGATGCAACCGTACGTGCCGTAAACGGTCTGAATCTGACGGTCAACAAGGGAAGAACCGTCGGCCTTGTCGGAGAGACCGGCGCAGGCAAGACAACCACCTGCCTTTCGATCCTCCGTCTGCTTCCCGACAGAGTCGGTGAGATCACGGAAGGCTCTATCGAGTATAACGGCGAGGACCTTCTGAAGGCATCCGAGGAAAGAATGAGAGAGATCCGCGGTTCAGAGATCTCCATGATCTTCCAGGATCCCATGACCGCGCTGAACCCGGTATTTACCGTTGGTGACCAGATCGGCGAGGTCGTCAAGCTTCACAATCCGAAGTTCACCAACGAGGACGTGATCGAGAGAGTCGAGACCATGTTCAAGCTGGTCGGACTTCCGCCCGAGAGACGTGTGGAGTATCCGCATCAGTTCTCCGGCGGCATGAAGCAGCGTATCGTCATCGCAATGGCACTTGCCTGCGAGCCTCTGCTGCTTCTGGCTGATGAGCCTACGACTGCTCTGGACGTTACGATCCAGGCACAGGTCCTTCGTCTGATGAAGGATCTGAAGGAAAAGCTCCAGACTGCAATGATCCTGGTCACTCATGACCTCGGTGTCGTAGCGCAGACCTGTGATGAGGTTGCGATCATGTATGCCGGAGAGATCATCGAGTCCGGAACACTTGAGGATGTTTACGACGGCGACAAGCATCATCCATATACGGTCGGCCTGTTCGGCTCCATCCCGGATATCCATTCCGAGGCTGCCAGACTGACCCCGATCATGGGACTGATGCCTGATCCGGCCAACCTGCCGGACGGCTGCAGATTCAATCCGAGATGCAATCATTGCATGGAGATCTGCAAGACGCAGGTACCGCCGCTTTATGAGAACGGAACGCACCAGATCCGCTGTCACCTGTTCAATAAACAATAATAGGAGTGTAGCATATGTCAGATGTATTGATTGAAACACACGGACTTAAAAAGTATTTTAAGACTCCCAGGGGACTGCTGCACGCTGTTGATAATGTGAACATCCGCATCAACCGCGGTAAGACACTCGGTGTCGTAGGTGAGTCCGGATGCGGCAAGTCCACTCTCGGAAGAGTCCTTCTTCGTCTGCTGGATTCCACGGACGGCGAGATCCTCTTCGATGGCAAGGATGTCGTAAAGTTTAACAAGCATGAGATGGTGGAGTACAGAAAACAGGCCCAGATGATCTTCCAGGACCCGTACTCCTCGATCAACCCCCGTATGACGGTCAGCCAGACGATCGCGGAGCCGATGGAACATTTCCATACCTTCGCTAAGAAGGAGGA
>Ga0256404_1011746_pt1 | contig 11613 bp, 12 predicted proteins | sample RumenRJG_01DNA_FD_185990 | JGI IMG/M metagenome (GOLD analysis project Ga0256404, IMG submission 185990) | Bovine rumen microbial communities from Lethbridge, Alberta, Canada - RJG_01 | ecosystem: Host-associated > Mammals > Digestive system > Stomach > Rumen | place: Canada: Alberta | collected... | reverse complement strand
AGAAAAACCCCCGGCGTCATCGCGACGGCGGAGGCTGAGTTTTTGGAACGAATCGGGGTTTGGGTACCGGACCCCGGGCCGGTGATGATTAAGGATTCTCCGGATCCGGTTCGGGTGCGGCTGCTACGGCGTAGGTCGCGAGTGCCTGCATCGGCACGGAAGTCTCGCCGGTGGAGGAGTTCACCAGGAAGTACTTGAAGAAGACCTTCGGAGCGCCGGTGCCCAGGGCGCCGTGCTTGGCCTCATAGGCGGACTTGATGTCGATGGCATCGGTGCCGGGCTCCTCGACGTCCATAATCTGGACAGCCTTGCCGTAACCACGGGTTACGCCATTGCTCTGGCCTTCGGATGCCTGGATGATGAGGTAGATGCCTCCATTGTCGGAGAGCTCCTGGTCCAGTTTGAAGGTGAAGGCCGCGCTGGAGCACACGATGGTGGCGGTGGGAGGCGTTTCCACACCGGTGAGGGTGGGGGGCATCAGCATGATGTTGCCGCCCAGTTTCACGACCCAGAAGTTGAGCCGCTGGAACAGGTTCAGACCGGAAATCTTGCCTTTGGTGCCCAGAACGGACTTGGCGTCCTGACTCAGGGCGAGCTTGTTCCAGGCGAGGATCTGCTCGTTGGTCAGGGACTTCCACTTGGTGGTGATCATCTTCATGACACCCTTGTTCTTGGCCTGGTCAACAGTACCGATTCGGCCGCCGTAACCACGGTTCTTGATGAACTTGCGGCCCTTGACTTTCGCTGCGGTAACGCCCTTGGCGCTGCCGGACATCTCTTCGAATGCGATGGAGGGGATGTATTTCATAAGCGTTTAAGGTTAAGAGGGTTAATGGATTTGAGTAATAGATATAGTATAGCAAAAGCTAACAAGATGAAAGTGGCGGTGCCGGCGTGCATCCGGACTTTTTGCCACCAGGTGAGTTTGCGCTCTACCTCAACGGTCCGGGTGGTGAGGCGGTCCCGGTAAACCAGGCTGTCTATATAGATTGTCTCGGTCTTGACCTTGACGGGAAGCCTGGCCGGTTTGGTCTCCAGGGAGTGAAGAAGGATGCCGTTTGCCACTTTGGCTTCGCTCTTTGCATAGGTGTTCTCCAGTCTTGACAGCGTATCGAGCGTAACGTTGCGCTCAATGATAACCGGGAGTTCTACCGACACCGTATCCGTCTTTGTCACCGTCTGCGTTCTCACCTCAACCCGGGTACTGTCCGACTGGGAGAATGGACAGGTTTGCCGGACAGTACCGCAGGAAGAGGCTGCCAGAACGGCGGCGAAAAGCAGAAAGATAGAGAAGAGGTTTTTCATAGGTTAGGTTGTAGGCTTGTTTTCATTTTCCAATACCTGGTCCAGTTCGGCCTGGAACTTCCGGAACTTGACATCGTAACTGGCTTTGACTCCTAGGATAGCACCGCAGAGGATTAGCAGTTCACTGACGATGCTCACGGCACTGGTGTCAATCTGGCCCAGGGGCTCGATGAAGAAAAGGCACACGCACGCGATGAGGACGCCGGCGCTGAAGCTCGCGATGGCGATGATGCCCTGAAGGCGCGTGAGTTGCATTTTCTTCTCGTTGGACATAAGGCCTGGGCTATCTGGTGGGTATCACAACTTTGAAGAACTTGCGCGATGCGTTGGCAGACTCGGTCACGTTGCCCTGCTCAATAGTGAGGACCCCGTTGTTGATGTTCGCATTGTAGAACTTGCTGCCGGTCTGTGAGGCGTAGTCTTCGGTGAAGAACACCGGACAGCTGCAGCTGACTATGGAGGAAAGGAGGCCTTGAAGGGAGACCTTGACATAGGGAGCGCCCTCATCAAAGGTCAAAGTGTCTGCCCGGAACACCAGTTCCACATAGCTGCTATCGAGCACGGCCAGAAACTCTGCCCCGGTCATCGAGCCCTGGGTGACGGTGAAGTTGAGTCTCTTCCGGGTCCCGGGAGCCAGTTCCAGCTTTCGATTCTCCGGAGTGAGCAGGCACAACATAATGATGGTATACTGGCCGTCGGCGTCGTAGCCGTGGATGGGACGGACGCGGATGGTGTTCTTGTCCTTCAAGAATACCTCTGTAATGGTGGCGTCGTTGGTTTCGCCGTCTCCGCGGATAACATAGGCGGCAGCCTCACGGCTCTTTCCAATCTGGAAGTCCTCCTGCACCTTCACCTCAAGGAAAGGCGCGCGACGGTACTCCTCAGCGGTAGTGGTAACATTGATCTGGCCAAACATCACCGTAAAATAACGGGTCTGCTTGGGCATCAGGATGATATCGTTTTCGGATGCTCCGAAGTTGTTGCTAATGACTGTGAGCATGGTTATTCAGATTCTAAGTTTGCACATACAGCCGTATCCTTCGCAGTCGCGTTGAAATAGGGCTCGTTGTTATAGTTCGTAAGTTTGACGGTCTTTGCTCCTAGAGCCGTATTTACAGACAGTTCCAACAGCCCAAAAGACAGCGTTCCCTCGAAGCTGTGTTTAGCCAACAGGAAGGCTTCGCAGGTCGGAGTTCCGTCAGGAATGGAAGGGATGGAGAAGGTGGATTCGGGGTTACTGCTCAAGGAGAAGGCAATCCGTCCGTTCAGGAGTACCCGCCCGTCAACCATATCCATGTCCATTGAGTAGATGTAGGTATAGCGGACACTGCCCTGGGTCTGAGATGCCAATACAATCCTGATGCGTCCGTCCACATCCGGAGCCGGGCCACCGCCACCATCCCGCACCAGCCAGGCATGGAAGAATGGGACGTAGCCTGTACCATAGGACATGGCATTGGGTACGCCAGAGAGCAGTAGGGCGCTGTCTTTGAACCGGCCCTCAATGATGGCGCAGCCAGGTTTACCGTCGCACTGACAGGTCACAAAAGGAACCACGGCGTCCACATCTTCCGGGAAGTCCTCGTCCGCATTGGTGACGAGGTCAATCTTCTCGTAAGGCTTATTGAAGGTGAGTTCGCTAAGAGCGAAGGCCAGCAGCATGAAGTGCTCGTTGGCATAGTAGTATTTACTCTGGATATAGCCCAGTCTCTCCGACTGGGCCAGTTGCGGAGACTTGAGCTTCTCTAAAGTCACCTGCAGGTCGTGGAAACCACGCAGGCCAAAGAGGGTGAAGATCCAGATTTTCCGTTGGTGGCGGTCCGGCCAGATGTCCAGCTTCTCGATGCAGAGCGTGTTCCTGTTTTTAATCCAGCACTTGGCCGTGGTACCCATCCATGCATACGGCCCCATGGCCGCGCTGAAGCAGCCGGCAATAGCGGAACGGCTTAGACTCAGGTTGGGAAGGTAGATTTCCAACACCTCGGCATTCTGATAAGCCTCGTTGGTATCATCGTATTCAAAGCTGCCGTTCAGCACAATCTCGTGCTCACTCTGGTAGTCCTTGAACTGGATGACACCGGCTCCGAAGTTATTTCCTGTACTCTGTATCATGGTTAATTGATGAATTCAAAGGTTAAACTGGTCCCGAACACCTCGCCAATCTTGCCCCACATGCCGCCACGCTTGGCACATTTGAACTGGTACTCGCGGCCCCAGGCATAGGTGTACATAGTAAAGAAATGCGGCATATAACCTTTATTGGCGTTGGACCGGCCGAGCATAACGCTGGTGAAGTTCTTTCCGGTACGGTCAAAGGCCTCCTTGGTGATGTTGCACAAAGCCTCCTGAACGTCGTGCTTGGTGGCGTCAAACTTGATATCCGCCGTGACAATGGTTGAACCGGGTGCAAACTCCACGTCCATATCCGTGATGAACTTGCTGTCGTCATCCACAATGTCGGAGTTCTTGAACGTGGTCCTCTTGGCCAGGGCCCGGCCGGTGTGGGCGCTGCCGTCCTGGCAAATGCGGGAGACTTTCACGGGAACGCCGGTAAAGCCGGTAGCCGGGTCAATCCAGTACATTTCCACGAAATACTTTTGTCCATTGACCGGACTAGTGCCCATCACATTCTGGAATGCCTCGGTAAGGTCGATGTCTCCCCAGTCCGGCACTTTGTCAGGGGAGATAATCACGGTCTTGTCCCAGCCATTGGATACACCACGGCTCTGGCCGTTGGACATCTTGGCAACCAAAAGAAGTTCCGCCTCTGGATCCGGGACACCGGTGAAGAGAATGATGTTCTCGGAAATGCAGTAATCCGTGAACTCCACAGTTGGGATGGCCACTAAGTTGGCTGGGGCAGAGGAGAGAAGCTGCGCCTCGCCCACATAGGCGCGGTTGGAATTGAGTTTGACAAAGAGGTTGCTCCCGGAGAGCTTGGCCTTCTGCCCAAAAACGGACTTGCCGGAGACCGTCTCGGCTAGGTTCTCCCAAGTCTTCTGTTCTTCGGCTGTGAGGTTCTTGTATGCCTTGGAAATCTTCGACAGGGCAGAGCGGCGCACGAGCTGGGAAGCGGTGGCGTATCCGGTGGGATAGGCCTTCAGCGAAAGGATGCTACGACCGTCCTGAAAACGAGCCGTAACACCCTTTGCCGAGCCGGAGAAACCTCCGAATGCGATGGAAGGAAGAGCAATCATAGCGCATCTAAAGTGTTAGTTTAGGTTAATAAAAGGGTTCGGCTATGGCTCAATGCAAAAAGGGGCTTGGATATCGCCATATCCAAACCCCTGCGCAAAAATAAGAAAATGTTTTTACAATAACAAATTATTTGTAAATAAAAATACTTTCTATCAATAAATTAATACAAAATATATCAAGTTATACTTTAGGTAATGGTTTTGTCATTCTGAGCGCAGCAAAGAATCTACCTTCTGTGCTTTGTCAGGTCCTTGTATCCGTACTCGCGATTCGGGTTTATGAAGTCCAAAATGCCATCGACGTGAAGCCCGATGATAGCTTCTTTACCTTCGTTGGATTCCAAGAACAGAAGGCTTTCTTCGCAGTCTTGGAAACCGTTTTCAGTCAGGACTGCCGGGCAAGCTGTCTTCTTGAGAATCGCGAAATCACTCTCTATGTCTGGATCACCGTCCGAATAGTCCATTCTCAGCTGGTGACCGGGGAGCCAAAGTCCGGCCTGCTTGTATAGACAGTCGGCCAGTTTGTCACTTCGCGTCTGACCTTTGCAGGTGTACGCGCTCCAGCCGGTGGCATTGTACCAGCGGTCGCCTTTGCCGGCGGCATTCACGTGGATGGACACCAGGAGGACATTGCGTTTGCCCAGTCGGTCGCACCAGCAGTTCGCTCGGTAGCATCTGGCGCTGAGGCAAACGTCATATTCCTCCGGCACCAGCAGTTCAGCGTCGTAGCCAAGGTCTTTACAGTCGGCCACGATGGCATGGGCAATTTCCCTTGCCCAGGCATATTCCCGGAATCGGCCATCAGGGGAGCTCTTGCCGGGAGTGTTCACTCCGTGGCCATTGTCAATCAAGATTTTCATGTTGCTCGGTATTATTGTTTTGTGTGTTATCCTCGGATGAGGGTTTTGAGGGGTTGTCGGTTTGAGGGGAATCCTCGTGCTTTCGGTAGTGGCCATGGGAGATACGCTCGATGAGTTCTGTCTCCCGCCACTCTTTCAGGTAACGCTCCACGCTCTTCTGCGAGATGCCCAGTTTCATCGCCTCTTCAATGGCCTGTGCTGTTCCAAACTCTGTGGGCAAAACCTTCAGCAGCTGACTCTGCCTTTCCGATCGTTCAGAGGCCGGGCGGTACAGCTCGTGGCTGGAGAGTTCCTTGTACACGCGGGCGGTGTGTTGGATAAGGACGCGGGAGATTGTCATTGCCGCTTTGAAGTCTTGGTCATGGCAATAAAGCATCGGCGGAAAGTCCAGTTCATCGGCCATCCGGAGGATGGAAAGAATCATTGCAATGCGGTAGGTGATAAGGCCTAAACGTCGGATGGAAGCTATGATATCATCGCCAAAAAGATGGTAGTAATCCCACTGTGTCTGGCGGTAATAATCATTGAAGTTAGATTTCTGTGAAGCGGTGAAATAGAACTTGATACCAGCATTCATCTGAAGGTTTTGATAAAGTTTCAGAATGCGCTCGCCAATGCGGTCGAAGGTGTCATCCAGACTGTCTGCATCCTTGTGCTGGGGGAACATGTTCAGCCACTCCAGACGGAAGTCCACGTAGTAAAAAATGAAGCGGCTGAACAGGCCGTTCTCCGTGTCCGGAATAAGCGAAGCAATCTGCCTGGGTGTGCCGGACAGAACGGTGGAGAGTTTCGGCTGCAGCAGTTCCACAAACTCCCTGTCCTTGCGCCGGGTGTAAGATATCGGCTCATGATGGAAGGCTTTTCGGAATCCGTCGCTGTAGTTGCCGTAGTCGGAGGCAAAGACATTGGCCAGGGTGTCGCCCTCGGTCTCGAACATCAGGCCGCAGCCGTCGTTCTCGCTCAGGATTTGATAAACCATTGTTGCACTGGAGTTGGCCGGGATGATGAGCGTACGGCGCTTGGGCTCATCCGGCGGCAGCAGGGATGGGTCCCGTTTCTTCTTCCGCTCATATTCGGCCTTGGCTTTCCGGTAACGGGTCATGTCCTCGTCATAGAGGAACTTCAGTTGGTTTTGGATGGGCTGGATCAGGCGTCGGCAAAGCGTGAGTCGGCCCTTGCCGGCAGATGCCGGTGCCGTGATGAAGAGGAAAAGGTTGGGATACACCGGCCGGTCTCCATAGACTCCGGAGAGGTGTGGGAGGCAGGCGGAGAGACTCACGATGGAGCCCAGGATGAGCAGGTCGGCGTCTTCGTCGGAGTTGGCGTTTAGCGCAATCTCATCCAGCAGGTCTGGCAGCTTGCCCCGGAGGTCCTGGGAAAAAGTCGGCATTCGTTTTCCCCTCAAACCCTCAGAACCCTCAACCCCTCGGCCTGGGGATTGTATCCCATACTGCTTGGCAAAATAGAACAGTGTCCTTGGCTTGATGCCATCGCCCTTCGAGCGCATACACTTGTCATACTGCTTGTCGGCCTCTTCTTCGCTGTAGTTCGGATAAAACCGGGAAAGCCGGAGGAAGTAATCCCGGCCCGCCTCGCCCAGCGCCTCCTTCAGCGCAAAGCCAATCTCTAACCACTGGTGATAATCGCCGGTGATGTCCACCTTCCTCGCCTCAACTGCCAGTGTCAGCCGCTCAATTTCATCGGCCAACTTGTTATCCTGAGCTGTTCCGTTATCCTGGTGCTCTTTGTCATCCTGGCGTCCCTTGTCATCCTGAGCGCAGCGAAGGATCTCGCTCTTCTTCTTTTTCCAGTCACCTGGTTCAAAAGTCTTCTTGCTCATGGCTGCCTCCGTCTTTCAGGGTTCAGATACGCATTCGGGTCGTAGGCAAGGAAACAGGCCCGGCCTACATCCTTGCATTGTCGGTCCGGCTCAATGTGGTAAGTCTCTTTGCAGTACTGGGCCACGCTCTCAAAGTAATCCTCATGGTTCGCTTTCACCAGGTCAATCGGAATAATCCACTTGAGCCCTTTGCCGGAGGGGCTCCGGAACAGCAACTGGGTGTCAAAGTACTCGTCTCGCAGCAGCTTTTGAAAAAGCTCTTCCAAATCCGGTACATGGTCGAAGTCAATGCAGAGAAGGCCGCTGTGTCGGACCAGGTAATTCTTGCCGCGGATGGTGAAAGTGCCGGAGGGCGTGATGTAGTCAAAGTTTGCAGACTTGAAAGCTCGCTGGAGCTTCGAGTCATCAATGGAGCGAAGGCGCTGTGTCGCCGGGATGCCCCAGTGGCCGGTGATATAGCGGTAGGCATCCAGGAGTGTGATGTTTTTGCAGGGGTAGAGGTTGGAGATGGGCGCCTTGAAGTAGGAAAAGGTGGTCTCCGTATTGGCCGGTGGGAGTTTGAACTCGCCGGTGTGGATGTCTACGCCCAGGTTCAGTCGCAGGGCTTCATTCACGGCCAGCAGTAAGTCGGCCCCTTCAAATCTCCAGTGCATGCGGGCAAAGTCAATCACGTTGCCGTCCGGCAGGTGACCGGAACTGTCGTGGTGGACCGCCAGTCTGGGCGGCAGCTTCGCCGCCGGATCCATCTTCCGAATCTCGATATGCAGGCTTGGCCGGGAGTTGTCCCACGGATTGCGGACCCAGCCACAGTCATCGCCTTTCACATGCATAAGGAAGTCGTGTGGGTACCAGGTCTGGAGTATGAAGGTGTAGATGTCGGTGCCATAGAAGGTGCGGCTCAGGATGTTCTCCCAGTTCAGTTCGATGCCGCTCCAGAGGCTGGGGTAATCACTTGCGGCCATAGCTGCGTCCTCCATTCTTTTTCGGCCCGCCCTCCTCATCGAGCACCATGCCTTCCGGCAGTTCGCCGCGCTCGGCCCGACGAATCTTGTACTCGGGATAGAAGACATGGCCGTTCTCGTCGTGCTCTTGGAACAGATACCCTTTCTCGTGCCAGTGCCACATGGTGCTGCGGCTCTTCACACCCAGGCGTTCCATGGCTTCACCCAGCGGTACCTTCCGCTGGCCGTTCTGCTCATCCCATTGCTGTAGCAGTTCCGTGACCACGCCTTTCACAACGGCCTCAACGTCCTCTTTTGCCATCAGACAGGTACGTAGTTGTTCAGGAATAAGAAGAGGAAAGGCCTGGGCAGGTGCCGGGTCCGGGGGATTGGATGGTGGTTGGGGTAGGGGCTCCGACGTTTTCCTCGGCCTTCCTCTTTTGGCTTTCGCCGTTGTGGTCCGGCTCTTGGCCACGGCGATGTTGCGTTTTGCGGTATATCCTTTGATCATTGCTCTTCCCGCCCGTTCCCGTACTCCCGGCCCATCGGGAGAAGGAACGTCGGTGCCGTTCATCAGGTCAGGTGGGCCTCCTGCCATCCGGACGGCATCGCAAATGTACAATCCCGTTGTATCCACATTTATGGAAAAAGCTGGAATTCCATAAAACTCCGGCTCATCCTGTTCAGTTGTGTACAAAAAAAGCAGCCGGCGCAACAACTGCGTCGGCTGTATAGAGTGCGGGATTCGAACCCGCGAGTCCGCGAAGGGCTGCTTGAGTATCAGTCAAGTGCATTACGTACCGCAGTTATACTGTCATGTCATTTGTCAGTTATTTGTTTCAATATCTTGGTGGCATTCTCCAGTTCCATTGCCTGTCGTTCAAACTTATATGAGTCATATCCCACATAGTCATAGAACAAAGATTGTGCTCCAAGATGCCCTTGAAACTCTTTGTCTAAAACCGGGAATGGAGGCTTGCAATTGAATACTTTTGCATCGAGGGCGGCTTGGATGTTGATGAGAGCATCAACCCGGTAAGCCTTGTCAATCCACCGGTGCATCTGCGCCAGAATCTCATCGGCCTTCTCCGGAATACGGATGTAATCGGCAAAGGTCTTTGTCGGCGCTTTGGTCAGTGTCGTTCGCTTTTGAGCAGTCGTGCTTTCCAAGGCATCCAGCCTTTTCTCCATCCGGTCCAGTTTCTCTAAAATGCGGGACAGGAGGACCACCTGTGAATCTGGTGTCTCCTCCTGTCCTTGCAATAGAGTATGTGCGTCCCGGGCTACTTTGGACTCGTAGCTTTCCTCGGTCTCCCCGGCCTCCGCTTCGCAGGCGCGGTTGCTGCGTCCGCTTCTGCAACCGATACTGGTTCCTCGATTCTTATCTTCTTCGGCCGGCCAGGCTTGCGTTTGGGCGTATCGTCCGGCTTTTCTTTCTTGGGCCTGCCAGGTTTGCGCTTGGGTTTGGCGGGCTCCGCCGGCTTCTCCTTCTTCGGCCTTCCCGGTCTCCGCTTCGGCGTCTGGTCCGATGGCGCTTCCATAGAGCTCTTCGAAGAATCCGCTGTCAGGGTCGTCGAAGTCAAACTCGTCGTCGAGCTCGTCCCAGTTATCCTCAACTTCCTCGGCCTGCCACGTTTCGGCTTCATCTCCACTACAGGTGCCTCTGCCTCGGGTTCCGGCTCTACCTCCATTTTCGGACGCCGCCCCCTTTTTACGAGCGTCAAATCTGGATTGACGTGGAAAGCCTTTTGGCCGAAAGCAACGTTCATAAGTGCAAACCTATCAGCGAGTTCCAGGTTTGTGTATCGGTAAACGGCATCACTGCCTTCGGCATGCAGTCCTGCAACATAGGCGTTCACCTGAACCTTGTTCATGATGTCCACGTGTGTCTTACGTGCCAGGCGGCTGCTGGCCACCTCATATAGTGGGAAATACTCGTTGTCACCTTTGGTTTCATTGAACTTGGCAACCGGCCGGTCAATGCCGCAAAGCTTCAGCAGTTTGCGGAGTTCCCGGTTATACACCGCCACGGTGTAGTTGGCCTCCTGCTCATTGAACGCGAACTTCGTCCGCATCACAATGTCATAGGCCACCCGCACCAGGGGTGTCTTAATCTCCACCACGTTCTCCATGGCCTTCATGGTCTTGTGCGGAATGTAGTGGATGAAGGGGATGCCCTCCGGTGACACGGCAATCCGGTCCATGCTGAACTTCATGAAGTCGCCGATACGAGCGCCGATGCAGCAGTTCAGCACAAACATATCCTTGCACATCTGGAGTTCCGGCGGTACCTCGGTCTCCAGGACATGCTTGAACTCGGTCTTGCGGAGGAAGAAGGGCTCGTCGTTCTTCATCCGCATCATGATCTTGAAGCGCTCATGAGAGATTTTTCGGAAGGGCGATTTGAAAATCTCATCCGTATTCTCCAGCTCATTGAAGAAGGCCCGCAGGCCCTTCATCTCATGGACCACGGAGTTGTTGGAGATGCGGTGGGTGGGGTAGCGCTTGCGACCGTCCTTCACATACAGCTTCGAGTACTGCTCAACGTACAGGTACTCATCAGCCACAAAGGCCCGATAGTCCATCAGCATCTTCACGTCAAACTGCTCCGGCATCATGTTCGAGTGGCCCTTGATGTGGAGGAACCTTTCCATCCTCCGGCACATGGCGTCATAGTGCATGTGCCTGTGCTCGCCAATCACGCCATCACGATAGGCCTCCTCGATATACCGCTTGAACCGCTGTATCAAGTTCTCATCGCCGTTGGGATGGAGGATGGCTTCCGGCGTGTCGGGGTTAAGAATCTTGTCCACCTCAACCTGCAGGACCTCGCTCCGCATGTCCATCCCCGTAATTTTCATGTGATTGTAGGCCGCGTTGATGGCTGCAAAGTACTCCTCGATCTCATTTTTGAGTTTGGGATTATAGACGGTGACCCTGGGGCGCAACGTGCCCTCGGGTGTGAACACGGCCAGCTGCTCATTCGGTATCTTCCGGCCCGTCGAATAGTACATGGTCAAGGCCCTCCCGTCCGTGACCCGGAACCTCAGGTTTGTGGTTCCTCGCGCCGATGTCGTTCGGCAGTAAAGTGTAATTCGTTCCATACTCTATTTTAACATTTCAAAAATTATCCAAAAACTCTTCAAAAAATAGGAATTTAAACTTTTTCCAAACCCTAAAAATTTGGCCCTTTTCGGGGTGTTGTTTACCTATTTAATCTACCAAAGGTAGATGATTCGCACAACATAACAAAATTCCTCGCACAACTTTCAAATTAATAGTGTTCAGTTGTGTTCTTTAAAATGTTAAAATTTAACGAGTTGGCCGTTATTTAAAACATAATTAATTCATCATGTTTTTTTGAATTGTTCCCAGGATAAAAGCAAGTAGGTTTTAAAGAATACAATATATTCAAGAATATGCCAAAGAAAGTTTTCGTTTCGGGTTGTTATGACTTGCTGCATAGCGGT
>Ga0256404_1011745_pt1 | contig 11614 bp, 3 predicted proteins | sample RumenRJG_01DNA_FD_185990 | JGI IMG/M metagenome (GOLD analysis project Ga0256404, IMG submission 185990) | Bovine rumen microbial communities from Lethbridge, Alberta, Canada - RJG_01 | ecosystem: Host-associated > Mammals > Digestive system > Stomach > Rumen | place: Canada: Alberta | collected... | reverse complement strand
CCATTGGACTTTTCAAACAGTTCAAAAAATGTTCAAATTCAGTCAAATAACACTATTTTTATAATTTTTGATATAAGTCAAATTATGTAATAAGTCAATTACTGTCATATATGATCTCGCCCTAGTTTTCAACGTCTTGGACTACCTGTGGTTCGTGCGTACGCCCTGCAAAATGATCTCGCTCTATTGTTGGTACTATGCTCACCTGAAGGATTGTGATAACATTATGAAGCTTTACGTCTGATTTACTATTTCAGTTTTTACCAGGGTGGGGGGAAAATCGAACTCCTATGAAATTAACACTTTATCCCAACTATCTCGTCCGCAGTCTGTTTGCTCAGGACAGGCATGTTTTTTTCAGAGCAGGCTACAAGCTTCTCTACCCTGAGTACAGCAGGCAGGGGATGACACCCTGGCAGCATTACGTACTGGAGGGAAAACGCAAGGGGCTTGGCAATGGGAGTGCCCCGAAGGACTCGTTCTTTTTCGGTGAAGGCTATCTGGAGGAATATCCTGATGTCAGGGAAGCGGAGGTAGATCCATGGCATCACTTCGCAGAAAAAGGCTTTAAGGAAGGACGTGACAATGGGCTCAGTCCCAGCAGCGGCATATTTTTTGCCGATGGATATCTTGAGATGTATCCTGACGCGTCAAAGTCCGGGATGGACGCCTGGCATCATTACGTTCTTGTTGGAAAGAAAGAAGGGTATGACAATGGCCTGCATCCTGATGTGAGGGAATTCTTCGCGGCTGGCTATATCGCGATGTATCCGGACGCCTGTGATTCCGGAATGGATCCATGGCATCATTATGTTCTTAATGGAAAGAAAGAGGGACGAGACAATGGCTTTCACCCTGATGGTTCCATGTTTTTTCCTGAAGGGTATCTTGAAATGTATCCTGATGTGGCAAAAGCCGGAGTTGACGCCTGGCGTCATTATGTTCTAGCAGGAAAGAAAGAAGGCCGTGACAATGGCCTCCACCCAGGGCAAGAGGTGTTCTTCGAGGCAGGCTACCTTGCTATGTATCCAGATGCTGCCAAATCAAGAATGGATCCGTGGCATCATTACGTTCTCAAGGGAAAGAAAGAGGGCCGAGACAATGGTCTGCACCCGGACAAGTCACAGTTCTTTTCTGCTGGATATCTTGAAATGTACCCCGATGCGGCAAAGTCAGGTCTTGACCCTTGGCATCATTATGTTATTTATGGCAAGTCAAGGGGGCGTGACAACGGGCTCCATCCGAAGGAATTGCTTAAAAAATCCAAGTTTTTTGATGCCGACTGGATCAGAAACAGGTACGGTCTGTGCCGTGTTTTAGGTGTTGATATCCTGGAGTTTTATCTGAAGAACTGGCAGGCCTATAACCTGTGTCCTTCCGAGTGGTTCAGCCCCGCATGCTACTGTAATGACAACAAGCAGCAGTTCGGCAGCGATAAAGGGAAGGATCCCCTTTACCATTATGAGACAGCCGGAAAATACCGCGACGCCGTAGTCAGAACATTTCTTTATCAGTCATTAAAGTATTCAAAGCTGTTTGATGCAGATAAATATGCAGCGGCTTACCATCTTGGTAAGGATATTGATCCGATCCAGCATTATATAGATCAGAAATTTACTGATAAGCCGACATACATTTCCGATTATTTCGATGAGTTCGACTATCTGAATTCAAACCCCGATGTTAAAGCCTCAGAGACAAAAGCTCTGGTGCACTATTTTAATAACGGAATACTCGAGAACAGGAAAGGGCTACTGCCAGACAATACTGCTGCATGCCGTATTGATTTTAAAAAGACAACCGGACAGAGACGGAACAAAAGGGCTCTTCTCTTCGCGACGTACAGCTCTGACGGCATGCTGCATGATGATGTTCTTTATCTGCTTGGCTGCCTTAAACATTATGTGGATTATATTTTCGTTGTCGGTGACTGCAATCTCATACCTTCAGAGCTTAAAAAGATCGATAAAATCGTCAATTTCGCTCAGTTTTCCAGACACCATATGTACGATTTTGGCTCATATAAAATTGCCTGGGATGCGCTAGTTAAAAATGTGGATCTCAACGAAATCAATGAGCTTTTAGTTTCCAATGATTCAATTCTTGGTCCTGTTGGTAATCTGGATTCTTTTTTCAGTTCGTTTCATAAAGAGACTCCTGCGTGTGACTTATATGGACTGACTGCTAACTATTTCGGTTTTAAAGATCCTGACAACTGGGGTTTTTCTGCTTACGCGCCTCATGTTCAGTCATATTTTTTCCTTGCCAGCCGCAGGCTGTTCTGTTCCTCTGTCTGGCGGAATTTTTTTGATAAGGTCAAGATAGAAGAGAATAAGAAAGATATTGTAATTAAGTATGAGATGGGCTTTTCAAAGGTTGTAAGACAGAATGGCTTTAATATAGGGTACTTTTATAAAACAGATTGTATACAAAATGCAGCCTCGAATGACAGCTATTCATTGCTGGAGAAAGCTTTTTTTGTCAAGAAATCTATGATTAGCTCAAAACTGCGGCACAATTCTGTATATAATTACATATTTACGAGACATGATTTTCCGTTCAGAATTTCAAATTCAAATCAAATTTGTAGAATAAACTCGCTACCAGCTGTAACTTATAAGAAACCATCAAAAATCACTTTGGTTAATGTCTGGAGTGAATGCGGGGCCTTTTATATTATGGCCTATGTCAATACAGTGAACTATCAAGGAGAGGTTCCACCGCTGTATGTCATAAATTTGGACTCTCAAATAGTAAGTCGATTTGAGTATGTTAAGTGCGACTTGAATTATGAGAAGGTCTATTATTTTATTACCAAGGAAAACTCATCAACAGCTACGTTTTTCTTCTATAGACTTCCCAAGGAAGTTGCATTTCCAAAACGGGGGATTCTTTTCTTTAACTATAATGAGTTGCAGGGTGATAATGTAAAGTTAAATTTACGAAATCCTTTGCGTCCTTATTTTATAAACGGGAAATATTATGTTTATTTAAAACATAACCTCTGCGTTTATTTTGATTGCGATATAGATTCATTTTCCACCTACCTCATAAGATCAGGTATTTCTAAGAATGATTTTGGAAAATTGCTGCCTGAACACAATAAATCCGATCAGAAATTTATTCTATTTGCAGAAAAGTCAAACATGATGAGTGATAATGCATTCTCCTTGTTTGAGTATATGGTTTTAAATTCTAAATATTCAGATAATTGTTTTTATGTTGTTGATGATGTTGATAAATGCCAGATCTCGAGCGAAAAGATAAAAGAACATTTAGTTAAACGGAACTCGGATAAACATCTGAATATATTCATCCAGTCTAAGGTTCTTGTGTATTCTTACGCAATGAATGAGGTAGTACCTAATTCGTTAAAGGAGTATGAACTATCAATAATTTATAAAACACAAAAAATTTTCAAGGTTAGTCATGGCTACACAGGCGGACATAATAACTCTTGTATGTGCTCATCTTTTTTCGAAGGTAAAAGTGACGTTGTTGCTGCATGCTCACCTTTTGAATATGATTACTATTCCATGTTGGGTTATAAAGAAAATGTTGTCAAGACTGGTTACCCTCGTATGGATAAATGGACTGCAGAACCGGAGGAATCTCATCTGACGATTTTCTTTACATGGAGACGCAAGATCCATGATAAATTCATAGAGAGACATACAGCTGATGATGGTTTGGTGCATAAAGATATTCTTAACGGTTTTTTAAACGGTAGTTACGTCAGGTATTGCAAAAAAGTAATCGAGTGTGTGTCTAGATTGCATAAATTCAACAAAGTTGATTTTATTATGCATAACGCATTAGATGATCCACTCAGGATAATTTTCAAGGCTTATCTTGAAGGAATTTTTCCTGAAATTAATGTAATAGATAATATTAGCCAGCCGGATGATTTCAATGAGGCGCTTATGAAGGCAAATGTCCTGCTGACAGATATTTCCTCTGTTGGGTTTGATTTTTCGTATAACTCTAAAAAAAGAGCTGTTTTTCTGTTAGACCCTGACTTCATTGACGGTCATTATGAACTTAACAGATCGTTTTATGATCAAATATCAAAGATAGATGCAACAGCGGTTTCATCTATTCAAGAATTGAAGAGAGTTCTTTCGGACAATAATTTTTATAAATGCTCCAATAAGCCTAGATCATTGTTTTATTATTCTGATTCGGATAATTGCAAGCGCTGTTGCGAAATTGTGGATAAGTTGTTCAAAGCTGATTAGATTACGTATGCCGTTTGATTGAAATTTTTATTGTTGCAGCGGCATGAAAGTGAGAAGTGAAGAACTGATTTATTCATGACTAAATTTGCTTCTGAACAGTATCTTGAGGCTCAGTTATAAGTGAAAACCCTATTTTATTTGAAGTATTTTGTCTGTAGTTTGTTTGTAAAAGACAGGGCTGGCTTTTTCAGTGATGGATATAAATGTCTTTATCCTGAGTGCGACTTTTTAGCTATGACCACCTGTATTTAGCACTTTGATCACCCTCTAAACACACAAAGGCCCTTAGGGGGGTTATATGCTATATTAGATCGAATTTGTAGTCTGTTATATTAGGTCGGGGAAATTAGGTTCCTATGAAAATCACGCTGTATCCTAAATATCTTATTCGTAATTTATTTGTACATGGAAGAGCAAAATTTTTTAAGGCAGGATATAAACTCCTTTATCCTGAGTGCAGCAGGCAGGGTATGACTCCGTGGCAGCATTACGTGATTGATGGGAATCGTAAAGGTTTCGGAAATGGTAATCAACCGAGCGAAACTTTCTTCTTCCGTGAAGGCTATGAGTTGGAGTACCCTGACGTGAAAGCTGCCGGAGTCGACCCATGGAGGCACTACGCAGAGAAAGGTTTAGCAGAAGGCCATGATAATGGACATCACCCTAGAGTCGATCTTTTCTTTGCAGCCGGGTATCTTGTCATGTATCCTGACGTAGTGAAGTCGAAGATGGATCCATGGATGCACTATGTTCTCCATGGCAGGAAGGAAGGCCGTGACAACGGGATGCATCCTGACAGCAAACGGTTTTTCGCAGAAGGCTATGTTGCGATGTACCAAGATGTGGCTTGTGCTGGAATTGATCCTTGGCGGCATTATGTCCTGCAAGGGAAGCGGGAAGGCCGTGACAATGGTCTGCATCCTGATAACAAACAGTTTTTTGCAGAAGGCTATCTCGCTATGTATCCGGATGTAGCACAGGCAAAACTAGATCCATGGCGGCATTACATCCTGCAAGGCAGGAAAGAAGGCCGTGACAACGGCATGCATCCGAATGACACGCAGTTTTTTGCAGAAGGCTATCTCGCGATGTACCCGGATGTAGCACAGGCAAAACTAGATCCATGGCGGCATTACTGCCTGCAAGGCAAAAAAGATGGACGCGACAACGGCCTGCATCCTAACGCAAAACAGTTTTTTGCAGGAGGATATCTTGCAATGTATCCTGATTTGACCAGGGCGAAATCAGACCCATGGCGGGATTACATTCTGTATGGGAGAAAAGAAGGCCGTGACAATGGCCTGCACCCGAGTGAAAAACAATTTTTTGCCGAAGGCTATCTCGCGATGTACCCGGACGTAGTAAGGGCAAAACTAGTTCCGTGGCGTCATTACATAATGCACGGGAAGAAAGAAGGCCGTGACAATGGTCTGCATCCAAGTGAAAAACAGTTTTTTGCAGAAGGTTATCTCGCAATGTACCAGGATGTGGTCCGGAATAATATGGATCCTTGGCGTCATTACATAATGTATGGCAAGAAAGAAGGCCGCGACAATGGTCTGCATCCTGATGGCAAACAGTTTTTCTCAGAAGGCTACCTAGAGATATACCAGGATGTAGCCAGGAATGGAATGGATCCTTGGCGTCATTACGCCATACATGGCAGAAAAGAGGGCCGCGACAACGGTCTCCATCCGAAGGACGATCAAACTTATGTATTTAACTATAAAGAGGCATAAGTAACTTCATTGGTTTTTGACAAATTCTGATTGCGATTCTTTCCTTCTTCGACAGGTGCTTATTAAGCAACCTGTCGAATCCTAAAAAGTGGATTAACACCACAGTTTTCGAGGATGCATTCTTTTTCTTAAAACACTCCGTTGCTGCGTCCCTCTTTTTTTCCGTAAAGAACATAGTGATGCCATGGATCCATCCTTATTTTGGCTACATCAGGATTCATCTCCAAATATTTCTCGGCGCAGAACTGTGTCTTGAGTGGGTGCATGCCGTTATCACATCCCTCTTTTTTCCCGTAGAGAACATAGTGATGCCATGGATCCATCTTTGTTTTTGCTACGTCAGGATACATCTCCAGGTATCCTTTGGCAAAGAATTCTCCATTCTTCGGATGCTGGTTCACTCCTTCTTTCAGTACATAATGATTCGGTTTTGCACTGCTGTCTTTGCCAAAAACAACATCTTCAAAATTATAGATTCTGTATCTTGAATACTGCATGTTGACAAAGTTGTTATAAGTGCATAAAAACGTTGGAAGGCGCTCAATTGCATGTGTAATTGTTCCTCCTACGCCAATAGGCTCTGCTGGGAAATCCTCAAATTTAAAACCATACTCAAACAGCTGTCTGAAGGCTTTCGGACGATACCAGTACATGCTCCCTGCAGAGTAATTTAACTCCGAATTCGAAATTCTCTGGTTTATTCCGAATTCCTCCAGCAGTCTATTTATGGCATCCTGCTCACCGAACATGCCCATTGGCCTGATTACGTGTTGGATCTCGAATTTTGTCAGTTCATAATACTTGAACGGATAAACACAGCCGATATCATGATTGCTCTCAAACAAGGAAAAAATATCTATAACAGCTTTACGTTCAAGCAAATTCGCATACAGATATTTACGCCAGTTCTCACCGAACGGCAGATGTTTGCTCTCTTTCGTATTAATATGACAGAAATAGTCATAATTATTTTGAACCGCTCTGGTTGAGACCAGCCATGGGGCTATATCCCTGCCGCGGTTAGGTACTTCAATGACGCTGAGTTTGTTCAGCTTCTTAATGATTCCAGTCTGAATCTTTATAGCTCCAACGCTTTCCTTGTTAGGAGTTGTTACATATAAATCAAATTTGTACGGAAAATCCTTCAATAAAAAGATAATTTCCTGCATCAGGTGCTGGTTGAAACAATGAACATGGATACCTATTTCCCTTTCAGGCAAATCATTGCATTCTGGAGCAGGCAAATAATTGAAAGAGAAATCGTTAAAACCGGTAAATCTTAAGACCTCATGTGAAGAGTCGTTAAGTGCTTTATCGATTTTGTTCATTAAACTGACGTTATTTGAGCTGAAGAAATTCAAGTCAGGGAAAACTATTGGTTTCAGCAGCTTTCGTTCGCCAAATCGTGATGAAGTTATTGCGTAATTAAGAATCGATGTGAATTTATCATAGTCATAGATCTGGAAATGCTTTAAGTAGGTCCCGAAAGTCTTAATTAACTTTTCTGTCTGTACTGCAACAATCCGGTCAATCTTTCTGAAGATATGAACCATTTCCTTGTTGAAAGAGCATTTTTCCAGGATAGGCTTCAGTTCATTGTCAAAACCTAAAGTAGTGCCCTCGAGAGGAGAGAACAATTCTTCAAAAATAAGATGCAATCCGCTGTTGGTCGGCACGTTAGACTGGATAATAGTATAAGTTTTGGTTTTCAGTTCCCGATCTCTTGCAGAATTATCTTTTGTGCTCCATAGATAAATCTTGTCAACGTATATCTTAAGTGTTTTTGAAATATAGTATGAGACGGATCCAGAGTATCCGCAGTCAAAGACTATAACCCTGTTGCTGCCGCCAGCAGCGGCTGTGTCAAATTCTTTCCTATAGTAGCGCTGAGCGTTGCTTTTGGCCTTCGTGAAATATGAATCAAGAGGTTGTTTGAATTTATTTAATATTTTAAGGCATGCGGTGTTTTTGGACAATTCCGGATTTTCATCTTCCGCGATCTGGCTGCATACAGTGCCTGAGACATTTGAGTCAGATACAAAGGTACTTAGAAATTCCTTGAGTTTTAATTTCTTATTTTTCCTGGCTATGTATTTATAGTATTCGTTGAAGGTCCTGAATTTGCTGTCAAGTATTTCGTAAGCCTTTCGTCCGGCATAAAAATACTTTGATTTTGTTTTGCCCAGAAAACTGCTTAATCTTGAATAGACCTTCTCTATCTGATAGCCGTCCCGTGAGGCAAAGAATACTTGCTGATAGTTGCTCTGGATTTCCTTATTATTGAGTATATACAAGGCAGTCTGGAAAATCGTTGGAATAATTCCGAGCAGTGTAAAGTCGTCGAAATCTTTAAAAAGCTTTTCTTCAATGACATGCCCGTAATTAGAGAAATAATCACCAAGAACAAATCCCATAAGTAACCTTGCAAAAGGATCGTCAGAGAACTTCTGGTATGTGAATATCTTATTGAATTCGTTGCAGTTCATAGCAAGATGCATGAAACTGGGAACATAGAGAGAAACTATTCCCTTTTTGGCAGGAACCTCAATATCACTAAAGTGATTGTCACCTATGTGAACTATTTCCGAAGGCTTAGCTTTGAGAATCTTTATTGCTTCGTCATAAAGTTCTCCCGAATCCTTTCGTTTGTTGTATTCGCATGAAACAAAAATCGATTCAATGCTCTTGTAATCGTTCTTATCGAGAATTTCTTTTATAAAATCCTTTGTTAGATACATATCTGAAATTACGATTACTTTTTTGCCTTGTGCTAATGCAAAATCGTATAATTTTTTTACGACAAGCCTTGGTTTAATCAGACTGAGTTCAACTTCCAGTTCCTTGCTTTTCATCGCTTCGATGGTTTTGCCTGGGAGGTTGTACTCTTTCTCTATGAATTTGTATATGTCTTCGAAAGACGCATTTGGTTTCTTTAACTTCTCTTCTGCATCAGCCCGGTAAGAAATAAAATCAGTGATTCCCTCTGCATCCAGTTCTCTGTCAACGATATAAAAAATGTCTTTTGGGAAAACAGCTGGCCTGTATACTAAGGTATCAAATACGTCAAAGGAAACTATCTTGATTTCTGGATTAGCGATAATCTGTTCGATCTCGCTAACATTCAAAAATCCCTGGTTTACAAAATTTGAAGAAATCATAACGTACCTGGTATTTCAAAAGAAAACATGAAGCCTAGCCTCTCCTGATATTAGATTGTAACTTTTCGTGTTCATACTGCACAAGTCAGCTACATCTCAATCAAATGAAAAACTTTCTGAATGTTGCCATCACCATAGTTTTTTGCCCCTGATTCTGCCTTATAATAACCACCATATTAATTAATCATCCCGGAGAGTAACATTCCGGGAGCTGTGGCGGGTGAGTCAGGGTGTCCAGGGGTTTCTACCAGTATCTTCAGAAGCAGTACGGCAATGTCGTGGCCTCCGGCCGCGGGCAGTGCGTATTCGTTTCCGCAGATGACGAGAGCGCCTTCAGGCAGACCGCTGACGAGTTTGTCTCGGACATGTCGCTTACACGGGTTGTCCGGATCAGGATGTACCCTGACGACAGCCGCTCGCCGTTCTCTCTGGTGCAGGCGATACTCAAGCGCCTCATCGAGATTACCGGTAAGGACATCGAAAAGCTCATCAACCCGTCGATGCTGAAGAGCTACGAGTACTCCCTCCTCAAGAGCTTCTATTTCGGGAAGCCTTTGCCTGAGATCAACTTCCCGCTCCCGAACGAGCTCGAGTACCACCTAAGGGCCTTCGCAAATCTCCTTACGACCGTCATTGACGCGCTGACCAGGGGCGGGCAGCCGATCCTCATTCTGGTGTCAGGCTTCGGCTGGGCAGGTCCGTCCGCCCTCCTCTATCTTGAGACCTTTACGAGACACCTTTCCGGCGCAACCTCAAAGCCCGGCTCATACCTTTTCGTTACGAGCTTCCAGCAGAAAAAGGACGGCTCCGGTTTCATGTCAGGCAGGAGCTGGGAGAACTGGGTCTGGGAGCTTGAGTGCCACGGCAGGATTTACCACGGAGGCATTGAGATCGGGGATTACCTGAGCTCGGCCGAGTGGGGCACCACAGGCGCAGAGCGTGAGGCCGGCACCGGCATCACCTGGGGGCTTGACGCGGCGGAGCGGCTCATAAAGCTCATGTGCTTCGGCGAGGCGGGGATTATCCTCCGCTCGATTGAGAAGGAGTGCTCCCGTACCGGCACGAACAGCCAGAGGATAAGGCATGCGTTGCTTTCCGGACGCGCGGAGCTATTCTCCGGGCAGCATGAGGAGGCGCTTGTCTATTTTGACCGCCTGAACGGCCTGGGGCAGCGCTACAACCTCATCGACACTGTGACCGAGGCCAACATCGAACTTGCCTACACGGAGCTCTTCAGGGGCGACTACACCGAGGCCGCAAGGTACTCAGATTTCGCGCTCTGCTACATGGACTCTGTGAGCAGCCGTCTCAGGATCGAGGCGGAGTTCTGCAACTTCGTGGTGACAGACTGCCGCAACATGCCCTACGGCTATCAGGAGCTCATGAAGCTCATCGACGCGCTTGAGCGCAACGACATGACCAGGGAGCTCATCTATGTGCTCCGGAGCGTCTACGCGCAGGAGCCGTTCATGATCGAGCTCACTCCGGAGGCCTCGCTCAGGTGCTGCGAGAGGGCAATCGAGCTTGCCGACAAGTTCTCCTCGGAGCATGACATCGCCGCCGCGCAGCACGCGAAGGGCGTTGTCTACGTCAAGATGGGCGATGTTGAGACCGCTATACGCTGCCTCAAGGCGAGCGAGAAGCTGAGCAGGAACTCCGGCTCCCCCGGTGATTTGACCCGCGTCAGGAACGGCATCGGCTACCTTTACTGCCAGAAGGAGGACTTCCGGCGTGCGCTTCTCTTTTACCGCGAGGCGCTCGCAACTGTTCTCGAGAAGGAGGACTTCCCGGAGATCTCGAACACCTTCTACAACATCGCCTGGCTCTACTACATCACCCACCAGTACGGTGACGCGCTCACGGTCCTCAAGGATCTCTTCGAGATCCTGAAGCTCCGCGACGTGGTGTATTTCCCCTTCCACAGCCTCCATGACGTGTTCATCCTGCAGGGGCTCTGCTATTTTGCGCAGGGCATGGCAGTGCACGCCGAGCAGATGGTGGAGAGCAGCATCAACCTGCCTATTCCTATTTCTGACGAGGGCGCCCTCTTCAGGCCGCTTCTGAAGTCCCTGATCTTCACCTCCCGACTGCAGAAGGAATCCGCTTTTGAGGAGCTCAAGGTTTCCGGGGAGGTCTACCGCCGCCACGCGCAGCTTACCGTGCAGTCGGATCTCATCTACCACAACATCTCTACAATGGTCCTCCGCCGCTGGGGGGACACCGAGCACGCGCTCTCCCACGCAAGGGAAGCCGTCAGAATCTGCAACTCGAACGGCTTCTCAATCGAGAAGACCTTCGTCCAATATGCATGGAACAAGGACTTTGCCCCCGACCGGGTGCAGTACACAGGAGGAACCATCTCGCCTGTGCTCCTCAACCAGGCCGTCATCATGGTCCGCCATGAGAGAAGCGTCGACACCATGCGCCGTCAGGTGAGCGGCATGCGGCTCTGCTCCGGGCTGCAGCGCCTCACCGCAGG
>Ga0256404_1011744_pt1 | contig 11615 bp, 3 predicted proteins | sample RumenRJG_01DNA_FD_185990 | JGI IMG/M metagenome (GOLD analysis project Ga0256404, IMG submission 185990) | Bovine rumen microbial communities from Lethbridge, Alberta, Canada - RJG_01 | ecosystem: Host-associated > Mammals > Digestive system > Stomach > Rumen | place: Canada: Alberta | collected... | reverse complement strand
TAATTGATATAACAGATGATGTAAATAATAATCCAGATAATAATATCATATCAAATTCTCATAATCATAGTAATAAAGATATATTAGATAGTATAACTGAAGATAATATAACTGTATTAATTGATATAACAGATGATGTAAATAATAATCCAGATAATAATATCATATCAAATTCTCATAATCATAGTAATAAAGATATATTAGATAGTATAGATAATAATACTATAAATAAAATAAATTCATTGGATAATAATATTATTGATAGAATTAATGATTTAGAAGATGTTGTTGATGATATAAATAATTTAAATAATAATTCTCATAATCATAGTAATAAAAGTATATTAGATAATATTACACAATCGGTTATATCAAATTCTCATACTCATACTAATCCTTCAGTATTAAATAATTTAACTCAAAATGTTATAGACAATTCTCATACTCATAGCAATAAAGATGTATTAGATAGTATCACATCTGAAACTATAAATAAAATAAATGAATTAGAAGAAAATGATAATCTTCATACCCATAATAATTTACTAGTATTAAACAGATTAACATATGATGTTATAGACAATTCTCATACTCATAGCAATAAAGATGTATTAGATAGTATTACATCTGAAATGTTAACAACTATAACTGAAGGTATTGAAGGTATTGAAAATTTACATACTCATAGCAATAAAAGTGTATTAGATAATGTTACACAATCAGTAATAGATAATTCTCATACTCATAATAATCTTTCAGCATTAAATAATTTAACACAATCAGTAATAGATAATTCTCATACTCATAATAATCTTTCAACATTAAATAATTTAACACAATCAGTTATATCAAATTCTCATACTCATAATAATAAAAGTGTATTAGACAATTTAACTGAAACTGATATGATTAATTGGAATAATAAAGTTAATAAAGCACAAGGTGTTGAAAATTCTGGTAAATTTTTATATGTGGATGAATATGGTAATGTAGGATTAGTTTCAATTATAGATACACTTACAGGTAATATAGATTTAAGTATGAATTTTGTTACTGAAGAAGATTTTAATGATCTTGAAGATAGAGTAATTACAAATTCAAATGAGATATCTGGTTTAAAAACTGAAGTTAGTAGACTTTCAAATGCAGTTGATCCAAATATAGTACCTGTATCTGAAACAACTTTTAATAATGCAATTAACAGTATTGAAAACGATATAAATTCTTTAAATAATGATATTGATACGATTAATTATAATATAGATGGAATTAATGGAGAAATAAATAGTCTTAAAACCAGAACTACTACTAATGAAAATGAAATAACTAATATTAAAACTAAAACAAATAAAATTGATACTATTGAAAGTAATTTAAATAATAAAGCTAATCAATCATCTGTTGATACAATTAACAATACGGTTACAAATATTAATACTAGATTAGAAGCTATAGAAAATTCCAATATAACTGAAGAAGAAAAACAAAGATATGAAGCTGCTTATACTCATTCTCAGGCTTCACATGCTCCGATAAATGCTGAAAAAAACCAAAATGCTTATTCTAAAATAGAATTATATAAAATAAATACTATAAATGAACAAGAAACACAAAATCTTTCAAATACATTTAATGCTTCCAATCCTTCTTCAACTTTTTCAATATTAGAAGGAGATAATATAAATATTACTGTAGAAAATAATAAATTAAGAATAGATGTTCCAACAACATCAAATAGTTTAGATGTAGCAAATACTATAAAACTTAAAGGTGGTGCTATAAGTCAACCAACTCCAATTAAAAATGTAACAGATGTAGAAATTGAAGTTACTAGTTTAGATCCATCAGTTTTATCATCAGCAATACCTGTTAATAAAGGTGGTACAGGAGCAACTACTCCATCTGGAATTCTTAGTAATATTGGAATAAATGTAACTGCAGAAGATATAAATAAGTTATATAATATAGAAGATAATGTACAAGATCAAATTAATGCTCTAAAAACTTTATTAGAAAGTCTTCAAGGAGAAGTCTCTATACCAAGAGGATTAAAAAAAAACTCTAATGAAATAATTTTATTATTATCAAATATCATTTACTTTAAATTAGGTTATTTTAATGAAAATAATTTGGATGCTTGTTTGTATAATCAAACAAATGAAACAATAATAAAACCATTTTATTTTAATAATAAAAATATAATAAATATTAATAAGGAAGATAATCAAAATATAAATTTTATAGATTATTATCAATTTAATATGTTTGAAAAAAATTATTCATTTATTACAGATTTTATTAATGAAAATTATAATTATAAAATTAATACTCTTTCTGACTTAATGCCTGTTAAAAAAGGATTGGTTGACTATTTTGATGGTGATCATATTTCTAATGATGGAGTAACTTGGGCTAATTCTATTGGAGATAATAATTTTACATTGGCAGGTATTAATAATTTTATAAAAGCATATGATGGTTCATTATTAATTGGTTATAAATATCCAAATAATAATAATGGTTTAATTTTAAAATCTTCATGTAGTATGAATGATGATTATTATAAAAATAAAACGATATATATTGTATTTAAATTAATTAAAGATCAAAATGTAAATAGAACAATTTATTTTTTTAATGGAATAAATGATAATAGTAGTAATATTAGTTCTAATTTAGGAATTGGAATTAAAAATAATTATCCATCTACAATTTTTACATTTGTAAATGATAGTGATGCTACAAATACATTTCCAAAACCAACGGATGGAAAATATCATATTTACACTTTAAGAATAAAAAATAATAATGATATAGACGTTTTTATGGATGGTGAATTAAAAAGTAGTAATAATATATCTAATTTAAATTTTGGAAAATTAACTTATTTTGGATTAGGAATTTTACCTAATACTACAGGTGGTTATTATACTCAGGGTTTTGATATTCCTATATTTTATAAACATTTTGCTATAGCTGAAGCTGTTCATACTAATGAAGAAATTTTAGAAAATTATACATTTTTATATAATAAATATTTAATAAATGAATATAGACCTTATAATGGAATATTTACTAGAAAAATAGAAGATTTGATTAATAGTGATTTAACTAATAATACTAAAATATGTATGCCTATTATGACTGGTATGATAGTATATTTTGTTGGAGATAATATAGTATTTAATAATAATGATAATACATTAAATTGGAATACATCATTTTTTGAACAACCAAAATATTATTATAATATAAATAATACACCTACAAATTATCCAGTAATACAAGCTAATAATTTTAATAATGATTTCATATTAGGTGATAGATATCATTGTGCTTTTAAATGTGATCCTTTAAAACCAAATAATGAAGAAAATTCAGAATATGTAAATGAAAATTTATCATTATATAGATATAAAACGATTTATATAGTTTGTAAATGTGATTTAAATGAAGTTACAACAAATAATGAACTTATTATTTTTTCTATGAGAAATGGTACAAGTGAATCATATGATGTAAATTTTAGATTATGTGTAGATAATAATAGTTCTAATACAAATTATTATAATAAATTTTGTATTAAAGGTAAAAGTATTGGTCAAAATAATTCTATATGTACTTCTTTAATGAATGCTGATAGTAATTATCATGTATTTACAATAGTTATAAATGATAATAAAGTACTTCTTTATATTGATGGTGAATTAGAGAATCAATCAACTACAGATTTAATTTTATATTCTCCATTTTATTGGGCTTCTTTACATAGTGTTTACAATGCTTATAACAATAATAATCCAATGGCAAGTAGTCTTGCTTTAGGAGAATTAGCTAAAATTCATTATAAACATTTAGCAATAGCAACAGCAGTTCATACTATAGATGAAGTAAGGCTTAATTATAGATGGTTATATAATAAATATCTAGCATAAATTTATTTAAATACCTAATGAAGATAATCTTCATTAGGTATTTAAAACTATATATTATATTTTAAATAAAGAAAAGAGTGATTTTATGAATGATAAAGTTCAAATAATTAATAGTGATGATATTTTAGTTAAATATAATTCTTCTACAGATAAAGTTTATTTAGAATTAGATAAAAATAATATAAATTTAATTACTACCGCTGAAAGAAATAAACTTCAAAATATAGATGAAAACGCAAATAATTTATATCATAATATGATAACTACTACAGAAGCATCTGAAACAATAAGTATTGATGGTGAAAATTATTTATTACCAATAGGAAGTAAAAAAGCTATTCATACTTATGAAGAAATTAAAGAAGCTATAGGTTCTAATAATGATTTTATCAACAGTGAAGAAAAAGAATTAATTAATAGTTTAAGAGGTAAAAATTTAAATACTTTTAAATACTATTTAATTCCTGTAGTTAATTCAGAATCTTTACCAATAAATAATATAGAAAATGGTGCAATATGTTTTGTAAGAAATCAGAAAGATATTTATTTTTTTAATGAAAATAATGAATGGGAATCTTTAACTAATAAAATTAGAGAAACTATTTCATTAGGAAACATTCAAGATGAAATAGATATTATTTTAACAGATAATAATATTATTAATAATTTAATAACTAGAATTACGGCTACTGAAAATGGTATAACTCAAACAGTTCAAAATTTTTCAGATGATAAAGCTAATTTAGAATCTAAAATTAAACAAACTGCTTCTCTTATATCTTCTACTGTAAGTGAATTTAAATATGATTATGAAGATTTTTTTAAAGTAGATTTATATGGTAAATTAAATCCAGATTCAAGTATAGCTAGTTCTAATAATAATAAAATTTATTTGAATCAATCTACTGGTAATTATTATAAATCAAATGGTTCTGAATGGGAAGAATTAGATACTCCAAATCCAGTTTTATTTGGTAATTTATCTCCTGATTCAAATGATTTTATATATAATGCTGAAGACTATAATGATTGTGTTTATTTAAAAACTGGTTCTGATATAAAATATTATAAATCAAATGGTGAAGTTTGGAATTTAATGAATATAGAATATAAAATTCCTATTCCAACTTTATTTGGATGTGGTTTAGCTAAAGATTTTTATGATATAAATTATATTAAAGATGATGGAAATGAATATTATAGTAATCATTATAGAGGATTTGTTAATACTATTAATGGAGATTTTAATATAGCTTTTTACAATAATGATTTAAATAAATGGGAATGGATTTATATAAAAACTTTAAAATTACTTCCTGAAACTATTAAATCTAATATTACTCAAACTGCTAATGAAATAAGACAAGAATTATCAAATCAAGTTAATGGCTTAAGTTCCACTATATCTCAAACTGCAGGAGAAATAAATGCTACAATTATAGATGCTACAGGAAGAATTAGTATATTAGAAGATACTGTAGATGGTTTAACTTCAGATACAATAAATAGTGATGAAGAAATAGGTTCTCATTTTAAACAAACTGCAGCAGCTATATCAACAACTGTTGGAGAATTTAAATATAATTATAATGAAGATGGATTTTTTAAAGTAGATTTTTATAGTAATGAAAATCTAAATTCTGAATTAGCTAGTTCTAATAATAATAAAATTTATTTGAATCAATCTACTGGTAATTATTATAAATCAAATGGTTCTGAATGGTATTCAATAGATTTTATAATACCTACTTTAAAATCTGAAATACCTCCTACTGAAATTAATATAAATAATGAAACTTTTTTATATAATGCTGAAGATTATAATAATCAATATATATTAATTAGTGGTGGAGATATTTACCAATCAGATGGTACTAATTGGAATATTTTAACTAATATTACTTATAAATATCCAATACCAATATTATTTGGTATTACGCAACCAGAAACATACTATAATCCAACAAACAATAATTATCATTATAAAGGTTATGTTAATACATCAAATGGAAAATTTTATTTATGTTATTATAATAATAATACTTCTAATTGGGAATGGTTTTATGTTAAAACTTTAGAATTATTAAGTGATAACATGAAAAGTGAAATAAATCAAACTAAAGATAGTATAAATAGTATTATACAAAATTCAAATAATAATAAATCTGAGATAGAACAGAAAATAGATAGCATTAATATATCTGTTATTCAAAATAAATATGATTTTTCAAATAATAAATTTATAAATGTTACTTACTATTCTAAAGACTTAGAAAATTTGAGTGAAGAAGATTTAAATGATATTGTTTTTGTTACAAATGATATTAAATTAGATCAAGAAGAATATAAATATTATATATATAAAAATTCTGAATGGATTGAATTTAATCCTAATAATTTAGGAGATATAAATAATCCTTTTTATGATCCAGATAATAATATTATTTTAACTTCACTTTCTGAAAAAATTTATCCTGTACCAACAATGTTTTATAAAACTAAGCCTAAACTTAGTAAAAGTCCTTATAAAAATATAATAGATTATTATCATAATAGAACTTATGTTAATACTTCAACTGGTGGAGTTTATATATGTAAAAAAAATGAAAATACTAATTTATGGGAATGGGTTTATATTAATAGAAAAGTTAGTTTAATTAATAATATTTTTAAATCAGATATTAAAATTAATTCGGATAATATAACTTCTGAAGTCAATAGAGCTAAAAATATCGAAAATGAATTAAATTCTTCAATAAAACAAACATCAACCAATATTTTTATTTCAGTAAGTGAAGGAAAATATGATTATGATTGTAACTATGAAGGAACTACTTCAACATCATTATTTTATAGCGAATATAATGCTCCAACTTTATTTGGACAATTTGGTAAACCTGAGTTAGATATACAATATCCACCATCTTCATTATATTTAAATAAAGTATATTTAAATAATGACAATGGAGAATATTTTTTATGTAGAAAAAATCCATTAGATAATAATGAATATGAATGGATTTCTATATGTTCTCCAGGTATTTTACAAACATTTATGAGTAATAATAAACCAAAATTTATAAAACCTAGTTTATTTGGTTCTGGAGATGCTGATATATATTATCCAAATCCTGATTCAAATATAGAATTACATTATAGAACTTATATTAACACTGATAGTAATTTATTAATTGCTTGCTTAAAAGATTCCAATAATGTATTTAATTGGGTTCCTATAAGTCATGTAGAATATCTTAAAAATGCATTAGAATCTAAAATAAATCAAACAACAGAAAGTATTGATTTAATTGTAAATAATGCTTTTACTGGAAGTGGATCGTCTTTTAAATTAGATAGTGAAAAAATAAAAATGGCATGGAATGGAATTTCAGAATATATAACTTTTGAAAATGGTTCTATTAATATAAAAAATTCAGAAAATGTTCTTATTAATTTATCAAGATATGGTTTAAAATCATATAATAATAATAATAATTTATTATCTAAATTAGATGGAACTGGTTTTAATATATATTCACCAGTAAATGAAAATTATCCTATTATGAAATTAAACAGTGAAGGAAATAAATTTTACGAAGTTAATAATTCATCTGGTTATGAAATAGGATTAATGGGAACAACTAATATGAAACAATCTAATCGTGGTATTGAATTAATAGTTGGATTAGATAATGGAAAAGGTTATTGTAATGCTTATGATGATTTAAAAAATATTAAAGGACTTAGTTTAAAATTAAATAAAACTAATGGTAAATATATAAGCATGGTTTATGATAATAAAGAATATTTTGAATTTTATCCAGAATCGATTGTAAGAACATTAGATAATAATGATTATAGTAAAAAATTTGTAAGAAGATCAGGATTTACCTTCTATAAAGATGTATCTATATACGGTCAATTTTATTGTGCTAATGATAAAATTTATACATTAAATTTTAGTGGTGGTAATGGAAATAATGCAGGTTTTCAAAATGGTTTTGGTGAATTATCAATAGGTGGTACATCTTATACTATTAATAATACAGATCATCCAGGAGTAAGATTATGTACCGTAAATGTAAATTATTTAACTGATGAAAATGGACATTGGGAGTATGATAATAATGGACAAAGAAAATTTGGAACCACTAATAAATGTATTTTAGATTTATATGATGATAGAGTTACTTGTAATAAAAAAATAATTAGTTCTGGAAGTGTTACTGGTACATCATTTATTAATTCTTCTGACGTAAGACTTAAAACTAATATTAATGATGTTAATATAGAAGGATTAAAAACTTTAAGTAAAATAAAATTAAAATCTTTTAATTGGATTTTAGATAATTCTTATGAAAATATAGGTATTATAGCTCAACAATTAAAAGATATCGATCCAGAATTAGTAAATATTGGAGAAAATTCTATACTTGGTATTAATTCTTCTAAAATTATTTTATATATAATTAAAGCTATACAAGAACTTATGAAAAAATTAAATATTAATTTTGATAATGAAAATATAGAAGAACATTTAAATGATTTTACTTATGAAGAAAAAATTAATTTCTTAAAATCAATAAAATATTTATAAAATTAAAATTCCCTAATGTTATTAAATAACATTAGGGAATTAAAAATCAATTAATATTTTCTTCTTTTTGTATAGATTCTTCATATTCTTTTTTTTCTTTTTCATATTGAATTATAGATATTTTATGAACTTCATCTAGAGCTTTTTCAAGAATAGATTCAATACAAAATGCTGGAAGAGGGCTATTATTAATTAATTCGGAAAGATTATCTATAAATTCCTGTCTTACTAATGTAACAGGCTTAATAATTTCTTTCATAATAAAAACTCCTTTAAAATTTATTATATTTCATTAAACTCATTTTATAATAAACTTCATTAAAATATTTATGTGGATATAGTGTATATCTTAATGAACTTTTTTTAAGATTATTTTTCCAATCTTTATTTAAACATTCATCTAATATTTTAACTCTAGAAAAATCTAATTGATAGGTTTTTAATAATTGAGCTATAACTTTATTATTTAGATGATCAAACATTCTAGTATCTGGAATTTCGTGTAGTAAATTATCTTGAAGAACTATTAATATTGAATTTTTATAATAAAAATCTATTATATTATATTCAGCTAATTCTTCTAAATAAGTAGATTTTTTCTGATCTGCACAACCTTTATATATAACATAATCTTTATCTAATAATTCTACAAAATAATGAAATGGTAAATCTATCATATGTAAATCTCTCATAAAATATTCTTGCCAAATTCCATAAGTATATTTATAATTTCCTCTTAATACAATAGGATCAATATATATTCCATTTTTAATTAAATTAACTGAATGTGTTAATATTATCCATTCTGTTTTAGGTCTAAAAGATCTATATTTTCTTATAGCATACAATTTAATAAACCTCCTTTTTTATTATAATTTTTAGTTTAAAGTTTAATAATCCATTAGTATTTTTAATACTAATGGATTATTATTAAATAAGATTGAGTGTCATTTAGTAGTTATAATAATTAATTATAATTAATAAGACTGCAAGAATTAATTATATAAAAATTATAACTAAGTGAATGTGGGGGGAATCGAACCCCCGACACTATGATTAAAAGTCATATGCTCTACCGACTGAGCTACACATTCAAATTAAAATGAGAGTAATTTATTAAAAAAATCAAAATATTCTTAGGAGAATGTCAAAAAACAAAATACACACAGACGGAAAAGAAATGAGAAAAAGTTTAAGCAAGCTGTAAAAATTAAAAAGGAAGTTAAAATAAATTACTCTCAAAACTGGGATAGATTGATTTGAACAATCGATGGTGGAGTCAAAGTCCACTGCCTTAACCACTTGGCTATACCCCATTATATATAAAATTATATCGGGATGACAGGACTTGAACCTGCGACATCTGCATCCCAAATGCAACACTCTAGCCAAACTGAGTTACATCCCGAACTGTAATATTATAATAATTGAATTGGTAAGATGTGGCAATGGTAAGACAAATCCATCACTTTCTTTTTATACAATCAGTTTTCTCATATAGAACTAAAGTCTTATTATCTATATAAATTACTGCTTTGAAACCTTAAAAATGATTAAAAAAAAATTAATTTACATAATATATATTATTATGTAAATTAATTTTTAAACTCCCTCAGTAGGACTCGAACCTACGACCCAGTGGTTAACAGCCACTTGCTCTACCTACTGAGCTATGAGGGAATATGGATTATTATATAAGATAAAAATAACTATTTATAATACTTCTTTATTTATAGTTAATTTTCAATTAATATAATTTTGTCTAGAATTAATTATATAATCTATTTATCTTATATAAAATTTGTTTTTATTATTTTTATTATTCGTCAATAATAAATAATAATAATAGAGTTATTTTCTCTAGCTAACCTCCCGACCTCATATTAGCACAACTAATTAATAAATATTTTTTAATCTTATAAAAAATATATTCTAATAAATTATCCTATATTTTAAGATAATTTATCTTAGTTCCTCCCATAATGCTGGATATCGGACTTGAACCGATACGGATTTTACTCCGAGGGATTTTAAGTCCCTTGTGTCTGCCTATTCCACCAATCCAGCTAATATTAATATAATATTTAAAATATTATTTTAAATATTATATTTTAAATAATATTTTATTAATTATATTAAATTGTTAAAGCCATTATTTTTATTTAAAAATAATTAATTAAAATATTATATACATTATAGATAATAAATATAAGTCGTACGCTCTTATTATTTATTAATACTATAATTGAGTTTTATATATTTTTATACAAAAATATTACAGTTCTCTCTGTAACTGAACTAACTTACACTTTTCAGTATTAACTATCCTATTTTTATTGTATTTCAATGTTTAACAATAAAAATCTCAATAAAAATATATAATTTTAATAATCTGTCAATTATTAATTTATAAAAATTTTTATTATAGTCTTCCATTTTGCTAGATATCAGACTCGAACTGATAAGGTACATCTACCAAAGAGTTTCAACCCCTTCGTGTTTACCAATTTCACCAATCTAGCTATCTAAAAAAATTATTTTAGATATATTTTTGTTATATTATTTTATTTATTTTTAAAAAAATATTATATTTCATGAAAATCTGAAATTATAATTTCTGAATTATCTGAAAAATAAGATTGAAAAGCTAATACTCCATTAAGGTCATTTATATTATTTAAATCAACTCCAGGTTTTACAATATTATTATCAATTATGTTTATTTTATAAGATTTTAATAAAGACTCTGGATTCGCTATTAATAAATTATCAGAAACTAAATTATCATAATCTTCTTTTCTATATAAAAATAATAAATTTCCTCTTTTTATTAATTTAAAATTAATGATAGGATTTAAATTATTAACATCTTGTTCTAGTTCTATTTCTTTTTTAAAAAAATATTTAGATATTAAATAATCATATTGTCTTATATTTTCTTCACTATAAATTAAATCATTAAATTTATTATTATAATAAATATATTCAGTTGGATATTTATATATAGGATAAGTTTTTGATAGATTATTTTTATCAGAATTATTTTTGTTATAAATTCTATATATAGAAGAATTAAATACAAA
>Ga0256404_1011742_pt1 | contig 11616 bp, 16 predicted proteins | sample RumenRJG_01DNA_FD_185990 | JGI IMG/M metagenome (GOLD analysis project Ga0256404, IMG submission 185990) | Bovine rumen microbial communities from Lethbridge, Alberta, Canada - RJG_01 | ecosystem: Host-associated > Mammals > Digestive system > Stomach > Rumen | place: Canada: Alberta | collected... | reverse complement strand
CAGAACATATCCCTGCTCTTCTATATGCGGATGTTTTGCACATTCCTTAAACACTGGAGCTTTTGCATTTTTATCGAACGGCATATACCAAAGCTGAATACCATTATCAGCTTCATCGCTCACGACAAATCCTTTGTACTTCAGAAACTTCGGATCAGCCAGAAACGGTTTCTTCTTTGAAGCGCAAAGAATACAAAGCCCTTTTTTTTCCTTTTCCTTACTATCCTCGATGCAGGCATTAAGTAGATTAGTAGAATATCCATGTCCTTTGAAAGCCCCAGACACCCAGAGACAGTCAATGTACATATATCCATCTGCCTCTATCGGAATCCATGCGTTTTCCGTCGGGATATATTCGATAAAGCACTTTCCGCGCTCTACGCTCTTTAGGAAAACAAGTCCTTCATCAAACCTCTCCGAAAGCCATGCCTTCTTAGAAGAGACCTGAGCATCCTTATTATTTGATATCGCACAGCAAATATGCTCCTCTTCGATGTTGTCTTTTGTTACATTAACATATTCCATGGCCGCTCCTTTCAATAATACAGATACACCTCATCAATTATACTGAACTTTAATTGCTCTACAAATTTGAATTTGTGCGATTAACTTCCGATATAAGTGTCTATCGGTCTTTGAATGTATTAAACCAAGCTTATCCTACACCTTATTATAATCTTTTAGAATAAAGGACTTCTTCTGCATCAAACGCCAGCTTTGAAATCCCCGTCAGTGCAAATCCTTTTCTTTCATAGAAAGCCCTAGCAGGGAGATTATCCCGAAATACCCATAGTACCACTTCTGAATATCCAGAATTCTTGATATCCATCAAAACTCTATCCATCATCTGACTACCATAGCCCTTGTGCCAATTGTCAGATAAACTGTGAATACAAATAAGTTCTGCTTTCCCGACAAGTTCGGAGTCTCTTGCTGCATCCCAATATGCAATGCAATGAGGTTTTCCGTCCACAGTGAGAAGATATCCATTTCCCTTATTCTCATCTAATAGCCTCTGATACATAGAGGTCGCTCGTTCAATATTAGTACATTTTGTTAATGTCTCAGCGTCAAGGATGCTCGTAAAAGCTGCTTTCCAGCTTTCAGTTTGAATATAAGCAAGCTTACTAGCATCTCCTTGCTGTACTTTTCGAATAACCGCTTCCATTTCCATACCTCCTCATTTAATTTGATGTTGTACAATGTCTTGTCGTATCCTTCAGCCGCTCCGCGGCATGTAATATTTCCAAGTATTCTCTAGAATTCATGTATTCCCTCTCTAGTAATCATTTTTCCTTCCTCCCTTAAAATGGTCCACTACTCTAGTGGAAGCCAATCCAACACTTTCTTAATCTGGCTATCCCAGAAATCCCAGTCATGTCCGTAGTCATCCTCGTCCCAAGTAACCTTGATTCCCTTCGACTCTAAATAATCACGGAATGCGATGTTTGCAGGCATCAAATCATCCTGTGTTCCACAGGCCATATATATGTGCGGTACGCTGTGGCCTGCTGCCAGCATGTCTTCCACTGCTACCCATGGATTCTTATCTGTTTTGGATGCCTCTTCAATATTGTCGAATAGTCCGATGTTGGCCTCTTCCGAAATATCTTCAAAAATATGCACCGCAGCAGAAAGTCCGGCTACATAGCCAAACGTATCGGAGTATACGATTCCGTTGCGAAGGGCTCCAAATCCTCCCATGGACAACCCAGCGATATAGGTATCCTCCCGCTTATCGGAAAGTGGAAACATGCGCCTTGTAATCTCCACCAACTCTTGTCCGATGAAAGTTCCGTAATCGTTCCATGGTGTTCTGGAGTTAAAATAGAATGCATTGTCTCCCGATGGCATGACCACCGCCAGGTTTTTCTCCTCCGCCCACTTCTGGATACGGGTCTGACTCACCCAATCCGTATAATTGCCCAAAAGACCGTGCAACAAATATAAGGTTTTATACTTGCGTTCCGGACCATTTAGGTAGCGATCCGTGTCTGCATCAAATCGGTCCACCGGTAGAATCACGTTCAGTGGAACCGTACGAAATAATGCCTTTGATAAGTAGTTTACTTGAATTAATGCCATATTATTCCTCCTTCATTTGCTCACCCATTGTTCCGGTTTATCTTGGTGGCACGAACAATTGTGATAAAAACAACAACTAAATCTTTCCTTTATTTTGGACCACTACCAAATATATGGAATCACTTTATACTTCACTTTAGATTTATATTCTTTGTATCCCTCAAGGCCTTCCTCAAGAACTGCTTCCTCATTCTTCATTCGCTTTGCAATAATCGGAATATAGAACAGTAGAATTCCAAATGAAAACAGCGAATCAAGGATAATTCCCATTGAGAGGAACAAAACAAGCGTTGCTGAATACATTGGGTGACGAACAATGCCGTATAATCCGGTATCAATTACTTTTTGATTTTCCTGTACTTCGACCGTTCGGGAAAGGTATGTATTCTCCCTTAGGACCTCCGCATACATGGCATATGCCAATAGAAAAAACACCGTCCCGACAATAACCGCTACGTTCGGGAGCAAAAACCACTGAAACCGGAAGTTAAGCCCAGCAACAATAAACGCCGCCAAAAACATCACACCACTACAAACCACAACAGACTTCTGCTCTTTTTCCTCTTCTTTGGCATTCAGGCGCTTTTTCAAAAGACTCGGATTCTTGAATATCAAAATGATTCCTGCAATGAGCATTGGAATAAACAAAACAGCCATCAGCAGCCATCCGTTTGGATAGAATGCTGTCCCTGCCGGGACAAAAAGAAGCACTCCAAACAGTAGTAATCCCAACACATATTTTCCAATTGCCTGTAATAATAGTTTGCTTGTCATACTGTCCTCCCCCAAATTACATCCGTCTAAGAATTATTATTCCGCCATCAGTTACGAGCACAAACACATTGCCGTCATAATTGAATCCACAAGTATATAATCCATAATTCTGATAGACTAACACCGAATTATTATTCGAAATAAATCTAACACTTGTCATATTGTTATCCAGAGTTTCAACAGCTATTTTTCCTGATAGGCCTGAGAAATCATTCAATTTCCCGCCATACTGTCCTACAATCTGCAATTCTTCATCTGATAGTGTGTCACAATATGCGATTAATTCATCCTCATCATATTCAACATTACAGTCATTGATTGTACCTGTATCCACATCTACAATCGTTGCTTTTTGGCTAGATATTATTAGTAGCTTCGTAGGACATTTTTCTGAAAAAGCTAACCACTCAAATCCCCCAACGGAAAAAGACGTTACAAATTCCCAACCAGGTATAGATTTAAGCGTTTCTATTGTTTCTATATATCTCATGTATTCACCTCAATAAATCCCGATTTATAGTTTTCTTCCCATTTCTATTCTCATATCATGATTTTCCGGATCATGATTAGAATAAGCATATCGATCAAATCCGATTATCTTAAATCCATGTTTCTTATAAAATGTAATCGCTTTAGAATTGTAACTTTGAGTCTCCAACACTACCATTCTAGCTCTACTTTTTATTGCCTCATCAATAATTACATCTAAAAGCTTACCGCCAATACCTTTTTCCCTCGCATCTAAGTCAAAAACGCAGATGTTAGTAATGCGATATCGATTATTCCATTCTTCTAAAAAGCCCTCAACAAAACCAATGAGTTTGCCATTTGAATCAAAAGCTCCATATGCCACTGGATTATCCAACCATTCCGATAACATATCATCTTCTAACTCTTTAACAAGAGGTTCTTTTACCTTTATCCATTTAATGTCAAAGCTGTCGCCTTCAGGCTCTATGGTCAAATACTCATTAGATAGTATCTTGGCTTTGTACTTCTTGCCCTTACAATCATTGTATTCTAGCTGCTTTATTATCATCGATTCACCCCTAAAATTGAATTTATCTTCTAACACCATTTTCATCAAAAGTTTTCTTAAGAGCTCTTTCCACAAACACAATTGAACCCAACATAGCCACAAGCTGTATTCCTTCAACAATAAGTGTCATATATCCAATTGCTTTTTCACTCGAATGTGAAAAAGGTATCTGAATAATAATTGTCGGAATTAATAACAGCAATCCGAGTTTAAGCCACAACTTACCGCAATAATCATGTGCAAACTTCCATGTATCCATATTTTTTCTGGACATAGTTGTTCTGTATCCTATAATCCCATTAATTTCTTTCGGTGGATATTTGTACATAAAGAATCCACCTATCAGCATAATAGTCGGCATTAATAAGTTACAGATAAACATCATAATATAAAACCACATTTTTATTCTTCTTTACCCCCATAAATTTGAATTTGTTTATTTCATCAAATCAGCAATTTCTTTCAATTTCTCCGTATCTTTTATCTTTCTCTCAGCCTCACTTTTAGGATAGCCTTGCCCGAATGGTTCTGAAAAAAGAGCTTCTATTGTTCTTTCAAGGTTTTCAGCACCTGACCATGTATAATCTTCACCTAATGGTACAGATATCGCATTTCCATTATTGATTTGTGCAAATAGATATGCATCCTTCGGTGTGGGTGCATACTTACATACAGCATCATAGATTATTTGATTTTTAGATGCTTGTGAACTTGCTTGAATAACTCCGATTTTCATTGTTTCCCCCTACAAACTGGATTTTATACTATATAGCCTTATACATAGTGATTTCATCAAGGGTACTTCCATCATCAAGTATAAATGCATTAGGAAGTCTTCCCCATTCTTCAAAACCCATTTTTTTATAGAGACCTTGAGCAGTTTTATTATCTGAAAAGACACCGAGTTCTATATACTGATATCCTGCAGTTTTAGCAAATTTAATTGCATATTCCATAAGTATGGTACCTAATCCTTCTCCATGATATTCTTTTCGAACAGCAAGGCCAATACTGCAACGATGTTTAGTTTTTCTTCCTTTACCTACATTTCTAATAACTATATTCCCAATAATTCTATTTCCATCAAAAATGGAAAGCATACCTTGACGATCATCCTCGAAAAGTCCATTTAATCGTTCTCTTTCAGCAAGAATATCTTTCTCTGTTTGTCCAACTTCATTCCCATATCTAGACATAAAATGTGTATCATTAGATACTTGATGCATAAAATCAAGAAATTGTTCCGCATAATCAGGACCTATAGATACAATCCTTAATTCTTTGCCACTCTTACAAGTTATGATTTCAGCTTCAAAATGCATTATTTTCCCTCCTATGTAGTTAAACTATTCAATCTCGATTTATAGTTTTCTTCCCATTTCTATTCTCATATCATGATTTTCCGGATCATGATTAGAATAAGCATATCGATCAAATCCGATTATCTCAAATCCATGTTTCTTATAAAATGTAATCGCTTTAGAATTGTAACTTTGAGTCTCCAACACTACCATTCTAGCTCTACTTTTTATTGCCTCATCAATAATTACATCTAAAAGCTTACCGCCAATACCTTTTTCCATTTAATGTCAAAGCTGTCGCCTTCAGGCTCTATGGTCAAATACTCATTAGATAGTATCTTGGCTTTGTACTTCTTGCCCTTACAATCATTGTATTCTAGCTGCTTTATTATCATCGATTCACCCCTAAAATTGAATTTGTCTCTTTATAACATTTTTTCTATTACAATTATTGATTCTTCATTTTTACCAATCACTTCCACTGAAATCTTATTAACTATTGTTGTAAACGACTCATCCAAATTCTTTAATTCATTATATGCATTGTTTAGTTCTTTTTCAGTTTGAAACTTTCCTATCGTTATGTGTGGCTTATATCTAATGTCCGAATCAAACTGCTTAAATTCGTTTTTACATAATACTTCATGAATGTAACATATGTCCTCCTCACCCTTTTGTACATCCAAAAGCAGAAAATTTCCATACTTATCGACTTGCAGACTAATACCATTCAATACAATTTCAAACGGTTTAACATCATACAAACGCTTGATTAGTATTTCTTTAATTGCCTCGTTACTCATCTCATTCTCAAATGGGAAAACAAGTGTAATATGTGGACGAACCAATCGTGCCAATGGATCATATTTATCTCGTATTCTATCTATGATATCCATGTTTTCAAACTCTGGAAATATCATAATTGTTCGTAAACTCATTCTAATCTCCTCCCAAATCTCGATTTGTCATCGTTTATAAAACTGAAATATAATTTGCCTCTAAAAATCCCGATTTGTTAATTTCACTATTATCAATAGCACAGAATACTGTTGAATGTCAAATAAAATTGCCCCACAGAGGGTGCGAATTTTATTCTATTTTTAGATATACATATTCGCCTTCCTGTTTGTTATAAACATGCTTACCAATAATAGAAAGTAGTTTTTTGATATCATCGATTTTTTCACTTGCAAATTCAACATACGAATGATTCTTATCAGATTCATTCTCTTTTTCGTACATGTCTTCACAATACACAAAAAACTCATCCAATATATCTTCTAAAGGATACTGCGAAATAAAAGACTCACTAGGTTCGTTTTCTTCAAGTTCAGGTTCTGGCTCATAAATAATTGATGTTACATAAATAATATTTTGCTCTGATGGATCATGTATATCGGTGAAAACAATATCATCATCTGTTCCTACATTATCTATCTCACGATAGTATCTTTTTCCATCATATGTAAGTATCAAGTATTCTGTGAGAAGATCACCGGTTCCCTGCACCCATTCATCTGTTTTTAGTAATTTCGATACCAACTCGATATCTGAACACCCCTCAAGTGATAAATATTCACCATAAGATTTTTTATCTATGGTTTTGTATATCATATCTTCTACTTTTTCATAATCATCTGAATTATACTTTTCTGCCTCATAGAATCTAATATTTTTCACGTTACAAAATCTCCTTTTTTATGTTTGCCTGCTTTTACATCTAACTGTATTACAATTTGATATATTATTTTTTGCGGATATCCGCGTTTTTTCATATCTATTAATGTTAAAAAAACAACAATGATTATATATTAAATTTATAAATTTTACAATTCATTTCCTTCCCATAAGAATCGCTGAGCCTGTAAGGGCCATCCATGTAGACTCCCACTTACTCATAAACATTCCGTTTGTTGTATCAACCAGCTTAACTTCTTCATAGCCCATGTCCTTAAGCTTATTAACAAAGCTTTCCATATCTCCGTACTTAGCCTTTGACATGATATCGTGAATAGCAAAGGTGCCACCCTTCTTAAGGGTCCTTAGTGTTTCCAGAAGAATCGCCTGTCTATCCTTACTAGGAATGTTGTGATATACATAATTACTAGTAACCGCGTCAAAGGTCTCATCCGGAAAATCTAGCTTGCAGGCATCCCCTTGTTGGAAAGAAGTATTGCTTACACCCTCTGCTGCTGAATTACTTTCGCAGAGATTCTTACTGAATGAAGCGTACTCCTTGCCCCATCTATCAATTCCAATAACCTGAGCATTGGAATTTTTCTTTGCAACAGCAATACTTAATGCACCGCTACCACAACCAACATCTAGGCACTTGCCACCATCAGGAATTTCCACATATGAAGCCACACCATCGATAATCTGTTTTGACATCTGTCTCTTGCCATTGTAAGAAAAAGCTCTGCGCATCAAAAACATCCACAGTGTTATTATTGCGCATAGGATTGTTAGCACCAGCATAACCTTTCCCACTACAGATGCAATTCCTATAACCACAGTCGCAATACAAAATACAACTGCAATTGCAAGAGCTCCTAATACCATTCCTTTTGGCATCCAATTCTTATAATCTGCTTTCATTTTTTCTCCCTCCATTTATAAGTTAGTATTAACACAACGTGCATATCCACGCTGCAAGTACTGACACTTTTGTAAGAAAAACAGTCAAAAGCTTACGTACTCCTTATTTCTTAAATAATCCCATCGCTTGCTTCCTCCCATCGTTCAACTATGTCTGTAATTTCATAATACCACATTCTATTAGTTATGACTAACTATATTTTTTTAAAAAATGCCCTGCACACGCAGAGCATCCTTTACCATCACAAGTCCTCCTATAACTCACCATTACATTCGTCAATTAATTTTCTTAATTCTTCTAGATTTAGCTCAACCAAAATATAATTATCTGAATTAGCTTGAGCATTATTCTCTAACACTTTAATCGCTTTATCATAATCTAAATGAGCAATAACCTTATCATCAGTCATACTAAAAATTGCCAATTTATAGTTTTCTATCTTTTTTTCATTAACTGCGTAATTTAATTCTTTTTGTAATAAAGTTAACACACCCTCAGTTAAAGTGCATATTCCAACGATCTCATTATTATGTTCATAAAAATTGGGCTTAGCAATATAGTACTCTTCCTCATTGAGTTTTCTATAATCCTGATCATTTTGCTTTTTCTTGAATTTATCAAAAAGTCCCATACATATCTCCATAGCTTTTAATGTTAAAAAAACAACAATAATTATATATTAAATTTATAAATTTTACAATTCATTTCCCCTCTATTCTAGGAAAAATATGGCTTAATTAACTAAATCACTTTATCTTCATTTGTTACGACATTTTTTGCGACATTTTTTGCGACATTTATTACGACATTATGTTCATTTTGCGCCTTACTGATTTCTTGCAAGGCATCGCGAATCATACCAAGCATAAATTCAACAAAATCAGTATGATGTTATTCTGAGTCCAAAACTAATCAAACACTACACATCTATCTATCGGATCAAACAAATGTCTCATATATAGATTTTATAACTAAGTCTCATAAAGTCTCATTTACGCATGAGACTCAGTGAGACTGCAATGAGACTTTCCTATATAAATCCCACCATTTCAGCATTTTTCAATTAATTCACAGTCTCATTTTGGAATCGCTAAATTCTTCTGCTGGAATTTTCTTCAGAAATGAAAAAAGAGGGGAACCTATAAGTCATAAACCTACAGATTCCCCAAATAGAATTATCGAGTGATATTGTGTTTTCTGACACGTAGCTTCTTCAGATGAAGTTCGTCAAAAGCATCCTGGAAATCTGCTTCCTATTCTTCTGCAAAAGAAAAACAAGTGAGTGGCTTTTGTTTACCTCTCACTTGTCTATGATAATAATAGCACCGTTAAATCTATAAGAAAAGTGCTAATGTCGGTCGAGACGAGACAAAACGAGTCAAAACGAGACAAAATCAGTCAAGCAACTTAATTAATGCCAAGTCCCATCTCATATGCCTCTCTCAGGCTTTCCTTTTCTTTGATGTCGCCGATATCTGTTACACCTCCACAAAATACATAGCCCTTAAAACTGGCTTTATCAAAGCATTCAATCCATCCTTTTGTCCCTTCTATTGCTCTTTGTGGGACTGCCTTATCATCCTCGGCTGCAGCTGCAAGAAAATATACATCTCTGAACTTATAATCCTTGGTAAACATAGGGTTCAGTCTATCTATCAGCACTTTCATCTGTCCTGACATCTCGTAATAATATATAGGCGTAGCCCAAACAATTACATCAGCTTCAAGGACCTTCTGCTCGATTTCATTTACATCATCCTTTATCACACATTGCCCAGTCTTCTGGCAGGCAAAACATCCTCTACAGAACTCTATTTTTTTGCCAATTACAGATATGATTTCAACCTCATTCCCAGCTTCTTTTGCGCCTTTTGCAAATTCCTCAGCCAATGCATTTGAATTACTGTTTTTTCGAGGGCTTGTTGAAAGAATTACTATCTTTTTCAAATTATCCATCTCCTTATTTTATGCTTAATATGACTTCTGTCTCTGATCCACTTAACACACTTTCAAGTTTTTCGATACTCGACGCTTCCACTTTACCTATTTTCGTATATGACCATGAATTAGCGCCATAAAAGAATACTATCTGATTTCCACTGTATAACATTACATCACCAGTCTCAGTTGTAATCTGCTTGTCGTTACGTGGTAGAGTTTTTCCCAACTGACAGACCTTCTCAAAACCTCCGTAATTTGACGCTGAAATAGTCAAATTCTCATCTGTAATCATTTTTCTCAAAGCTTTGGCTGTTTCATTATCTTCCAGATTCACTATAAATGAACTACTTCCTACTGTTACACGAATCTGATTATCAGCCAGTGTGCTTTCATCCGTCTTTTTCATCTTGGTCTGCTCCTTTGATTCATTTGTATTTGTTTCAACACCGGACTGTGTCTGCGATACATCATCTTCTTGAAAATCACCGGTATTATTTGCCTTACACCCGGTTAACAACAAAAAGAAGACCACCAGTGTTGCTACAATTCTTTTCGACATCATTTTAATTCACCATATAACTTGTCAGAAACCGGTTCACACCATTCCGTTGTTCCATCCTCACCAGGAATCTCAAAAGCAAGATGACTCATCCAGGAATCGGAAGCGGCTCCATGCCAATGTTTTACGCCTACCGGAATATTCACAACTTTACCCGGAGTAAGTTCCACTGCTTCTTTTCCTTCCTCCTGATACCAGCCTCTGCCACCTATACATATGAGCATTTGCCCTCCACCGGATTTTGCATGATGAATATGCCAGAAGTTACGACAACCAGGCTCAAATGTCACATTAAATGCAGGCACCTGTTCTAAGGATACCTGTGCAAGATAGCTTTGCCCTGTAAAGTACTTTCCATAAGGATTCTTTTCTCCAATTGGAAGAAAAACTTCCTTCTGAAATCTTTCTTTATCATCACAGGCTTGGGAATCATCATTCCAGATTTCCTTAGCCATATTAAATACAGCCCACGCCATTGGCCAGCCAGCATAAAATGCGGCATGAGTAACAATGGCTGAAATTTCATCTTTTGTAATTCCGTTTTTCTTTGCCGTAAGCAAGTGGTATTTTAAAGAGTCATCACAAAGACCTCTGCCCATAAACACAGAAATTACAATTATGCTTTTTGTCTTTAAATCCAATGTCATGTCATTCCATACTTCACCAAACAAAACATCATCATTATATCTGGCAAAGTCAGGCGCAAAACTCCCAAGTACATCTCTTCCTGCTGTTTGAACGATTTTTTCTCTTTCCATAGTGAATTTACCTCCCGATTTTTACTTTAAATATTCATTGAAGAAACTCTCTAACTTGTCAAATGGAATATAATCCTTATCTCCACCATCATAAAGATCTGTATGTACTGCATCAGGAATGATATAAAGCTCTTTATTATCTCCATTAAGCAACTTGAAAGCATCCTTACTCATATAGCAGGAATGGGCCTTTTCGCCATGGATCATAAGAACTGCATTATCAATCTCTCCTGCATAATGGAACTGGCGCATATTGGAAAGTGATATCATTCCGGTAATTGCCCAGCCATCATTTGAGTTAAGACTTCTCTTATGATAACCTCTGTTAGTCTTGTAATAATCATAGTAATCCTTTACAAAGAACGGAGCGTCCGAAGGCAATGGATCGACAACTCCTCCTGCCAAAGCGTATGTACCGTTTCTAAAGTCCTCCGTTCTCTGAGCATTTACAGCCTTTCTGGCCTTCACTCTTGCCTCTTTATTATCATCAGCATCAAAGTATCCATTCGCTGCAACTCTTGTCATATCATACATTGTTGATGTAACCGTAGCCTTAATCC